>Ga0307987_1001926_pt1 | contig 11103 bp, 13 predicted proteins | sample EllFjometagen181_FD_203157 | JGI IMG/M metagenome (GOLD analysis project Ga0307987, IMG submission 203157) | Marine microbial communities from Ellis Fjord, Antarctic Ocean - #181 | ecosystem: Environmental > Aquatic > Marine > Unclassified | place: Southern Ocean | collected 2014-10-08 | reverse complement strand
CCTGAATAGTAATTTTATAGTTCAATTTCAGGCTTTTGTCAAATTATTATTCAGTTTTATTTGTAAATTCAGTAGTGTATCAGTTTAACTGAGCAAAGGTGTATCAATTTTGGTGAGCGCTATAGATTCTATCCTGCTGTGCTCGACATAAAGACAAGGAGTTCCCATGAATTCGCTTTGCCAGAAGGATACAGCCCAATCATCTGCCAATTTCAAGTCTTCTGTTTTATCGTCTGCCCAGTTATAGTTTGGGAATAATACCTTGAGCTGATTGATATCAATTTGTTGAATAAATTGTTTATATTCAATCTCTGTGGCATCGTCACACATTCTATGTATCGATTCTGCGCTGCTATAAACACAATCGGCTGTATAATTTTTCATAAAAATTCCCTTAGCCTTTTAATAATGGTACATGAAGCCATATCATCTCCCCCAAGGACCTCTTTCACCTCGTGGGCTCCAAGGAATATCTCCCCTGTTTTGTCTGGCCCTTCAAGGATTTCAAGGCCCACATATCCAAGCCGGGAATTGGTGGATAGAATATAAGTCTCTGTGCCTTCTCGATACACATCCAGAACATCACCATAACCGGCTGAAAGTTTATGCGTGTGCAGACCGGACCTGTCCCTGAAGCTGATTACAAGGCATGGGTTGTGTCTTTTGGCATGGAGCATATTTTCAAAGGATTCTTTGCTGATACTGAATCTATTAATTCTGTGCATACCGTTCTCCTTTCCTGTTAAAAACACACCTGGGGCATTGGCTTTTATCTCGACAGGCTGAACAGACTTTTCCTGGGTCCAGAGTTGAGCCAAGATAATCAAACACTTCACCGATAGCTTTGGTCATAGGTATGCCCATGGCCCATGCAATACGACGTAGGGTGGTACTGTGGTGTCTGGTTAGTTCTGGAGTGTATGCCATGTCCAGGTCCCTCCATTCTCTTCATCTCTGGGGTCTGACAGGATGCCACCACCTTTTCGGATTAATTCCACTTCCCCGGCGGGCCTGGGCTTCCAATAGCAATCGAATTCAACTTCAATGTAGCCCTGAATTTTTATGGATTTCAGCGCACCTAAACCAACATAACCCCATTCTGCCATTTCGAGGTCGTTGTTTAAAATACAGAAGCCGAACATCGTATCTACCTGGTCGAACTCGACGATAAACCAATGACAGCCGCCTATGAAGAAATGACAATGGACAATTTTATCTTCTGCTGTGATGTGCTCGATTTCATAAAGCTTCGGGATGGATGCCAGTGCTTCTTTTGTTGGTGTATTCCACATAATTTTGTCTCCTTTATTGATTGTGGCTGGTTTTCAGCCGTTAAAATGCTGGATAAATCTTGATGCTTCTACTCTGTCCAAGTCATCCAAATCCTTGTTAAACAGGCTATGAACCTGCTTTTTAAGGCTTTCTATGGTCAACCCTTTACGCCCTGCAATGGTCTGGATAAGATGCTTTTGTTTGTCGGTGATGCTCTTCTCTGGTTGGGAATTACAAACGGACCTTCCGGGGAGACCGTCCCCATTACAATCTGACATGCCAGGTATGCTGTTTTTATGACAAACTCCCAGCTTGGTCAGAGTATGTCGATGTGTCTTGATAAAAATACCTGTTAGGCCCGCTACTCGGATGGTGGCATCTATAACCGCCGATTTCATACATAACTTAATAGCCTTGTTCAGATTCCAGTCGTCCTGCTTCAGATGGCGGGCACCGGCTCCTTCACCAACCACCTTGCCGTTCAATGTCTTCAATTCGCATTTAAGCATCACCTGATGTATCTCAACCCTATGCACTGCGGATAATTCGTACTGGTGGAGGTTTGGGAAATGGACCGACAATCCGAGGACACCCAGTATTTTTTCACTTCCGCTCTTCCACAGGGTCAGCATCGACATGTGGGAAAAATCACGGCACTGGTGAGGAACACCGGCTCTGGCATATCTGCATCTTTCAACAACATGAATACGGCCATAATCAACGTCTGGGTGAAGGTTCTTTTTTATCCACTGAATCAGTACCTGTTGATTCGCATCACGCCTTTTAAGAGCACTCTCGAAGATTTTAGAGGGTAAATCTAAAGGACTGGATGGAAAGGCTGTAATACTACCGGATGGACTGGAATTATCGTCATCTGGTGGATCTCCCGGGGGTTGAGTATACCGCTTCAAAATCTTTGACTCTTTTAAAGGTTTCAACATAAAGCTCCTCCTTGATTAAAGGTAAAACGTTAAAAGGCCCATCCGATATGGACAGGCCCTTGATTTGATACTAAAATATTCGGCGCAGATCAGAATCCCATCCCAATCAGTTCACCGTGGAAACGATGGTCACTGGCACAGCAATCCCGTTTGCGACAGATAAAGCAACGCCCTGTCATCTCTTCAAAACTCCCTTCAGAAACACAGCACCGGTATTCACATGTGCACGCAAACATCCTGTCCTTCGTAAATCGGGACTGCTGGAATACCATCATCTGTCTCTTACAGGATGGGCACGGGATCTGGATGAAAGTTTGGGTGTTGTCCGTGACGGGGTAAAAGCCAATGGACATGGCTGTACGGATTAAAATGCTTTTCTTGTTCATGATAATAATTCTCCTTTGATGTGATGAAGAGGGGGAGGGGTCATCTTATGTCAAATAGCTGTAACCGATACTTTTCTGGATAGATGCTTGTGAAAAATCAGTGACAAATAAGGGATGACTATCATGTAAGATACCTACCCGCCCCTATAACCCTTTCAAACGTTAAGATGCCTATGAATAGGTCTTATACACCACTTCACAATAAATCTGGTCTGAAAATAGGACTCGACAACGATAGATATATTCCGAAAACGGAAAGCTTATGCGGGGACCCTTGGAAATAATATATGCAGGCAGGAGTAACGAGGACGGCCATGATAACTTTTTGGATAGCAATTCCGAGACCGGAAAATAGAATGGGGTGCCTTAGGCACGAGATCAAAATAAAACCACCCAACACTCAATCGTCATAGCAGAGTATATCAACAGCCCATTTTTCAATTCCGTTTATCCTGTGGAATATTTTTTCTATTTTGTCCATCACTTTTTTTGTCAGCCGAACGCCCTTTTCATAAATCTTTGTAAAAAAATTAACGACAGGGTTTCGTCCATTCCACGTCATTGTCCTGGCCAAGCCTAAAACTTTTTCAACACTGTTGAGTAGCTCCCCATTCCAATGATTTTCCAAACGTCCCCAGACTCGCTCAATTGGGTTGTATTTGCTATGATACGGTGGATAGTAGGCTAAGCTGACATTTACCGAATAACTTTTTGAAAATTCGACCATGCGTTTCATGAACTGACTTCTCCGACTATTATTTTCTGGCCCATTATCCATGTTTAGCACCAGGGTATGTGGATTATATTTTTCCTTTATACTCGGCCACAAATGTTCAAGGGAATCCACGATGAAATCGGCTGTAACGAAACTCTCGGTGAAATAGAAAAAGGTTTCATCCGTTACCGGTATGGATATACCAAAAAGCTTTAATATGGTATCCGGTTTAAAATCATGATCCCATGCTCTAAGCCCATAGCGATTATAGCCTCCTCGTGAGAATGGACCAACTTTTATTGTCGCCTTTGCATCCATTGACAGTCTTAATATCCCTGGGTCAAAATCTGATAACTTATTTATATTATGGACATAATTAAATATGTCATCTGTTTCCTGGATTTTTTTTTGGTTTACACTTGGCTGTTTTTTTCAATCGATACCCCAATTGGTTCATCTTCCTGTTGATCGTAACGACAGAGGGAATTTCATCCGCTGAGTACCCCTTATATTCGACCAGTCGATTGTGAACTTCTTTAGCCGTTATTGGCGAATACAATTGGGTGGATTTGAATGTCGGATCTGTCTGGCAAATGGGTTCGACAATGCTTTTAATATCTTCAAGCAACGAAGGTAATTTGGATTCTGACGGCTTGCGTCCTCTTCCAGAAAAATTATCAACACAGATGATCCCTGTTTTTAGCTCTTTCATGCCCTTTCGGATGGTGCCGCGTTCCCAACCCAGTTCATTTTGGGCTCTTCTCTGACCTCCATTTCCCATGAGAGAAACGACACGGGCCATAAATTGTCTTCTTTCTGTCCCTTTTAATTCAGCCCGTGTTTTGTTTAAAAAAGATTTCAATTCCGGGGTTATATTTAACAGATGCTCTTGCTGCATTTCTATATGGTCATTCATGAAAAAATCCTTCTCTTATAATTTTCCATGACTACCATACATATCTCAGACTCGATTGTCTACAATTTCATACCTCAGGATGGTTTATTTTTGATCTTGTGCCTTATATATAAGGATGGGAGCAAAAAGAAACATTGACCATGATGGATTTGAAAAAGAATAATTTAGAAATCATCAAAACTAAGGGTTTCCCCAATTGAATACCGGCTCTGATCTTGTTATAGAAACCAGGGAGTAAAATTCTTCAACCTGAAAAAGGAGGCTTCATTGTATCTGTCTGAAGAGAAAAGAGCTGAAATCAGGGCGTGTATTAAAAATCAAAAATTCAATCTGGGGAAAGATAAAATAGATCATATCAAAGGATTTTATGATACAGAGGACTATAGAAAAATTTCCCAGATCCTGTTTGATGCCAGGGATGGAAAAGAATTGTTTACGCCGTTTTAAATGGAGTGGGTTATACCGAATGACAACAAAAGGATATTTGTGATAGCACCGGCAAGGCTTTGTTTCGCTGCCTTGATGAAAATGAGGTTATTACCTTTGATAAGGATAAGATAATTATTTTTGCCCATCCAGAATTATATCTGAATGGGAATCCTGTGGAGATAGCTGCAGGAAAAATTATTGCGGTTCGTAAATTGGTTAATCCAGAAACAGAGGCTCAATTGGTTCAGGTAACACTAAAATGTAAATTTGGAATGTGTTCCTTAAAACTGAGTGAGACTAATTTTGATAAACTAAAACCTTTATGTGTGCATGATAAGGAGTGAATATGGCGCGTCTGATTCCAAAGATGATTGTTAAAGATATAGCACTTAAGCCGGAACGAGACACAGCGAAATTTTTAGTCGATGGATTGCCAGACAATGTAGTCGTTTATCATAGTTATCCTTGGTTGCGGTCTGAAAGGAATGATAAAAATGGGAAGGTGACAATCAGGGAAGGCGAGGCTGATTTTGTAGTTGTCATCCCAGAACTTGGCTTCCTCGTTATTGAGGTCAAAGGTGGTGTGATTGAGTATGACCAAAAAGAAGGCCGCTGGTATCGAAAGTTGAATCAGGGAAAGCGGCGTGAGATTAAAGACCCTTTTAAGCAAGCCAGTGGCAATACACATGAAATAAAAAAACGAATAACTGATCACGCTTTCCCACAATTGAAATACCCTCCATGCGCTTTTGGTTATGCAGTTATTTTTCCAGATTGTGATTATCAAGGAACTGTAGCTCCTGGAAGTGATTCTGCAATTATCCTCTCAACTAAAGATTTACCATATCTTGATCGTCGAATACCTGAAATCTTGAAAAAATGGTGCCCAAGCAATCCATCTCCCATGACGAAAGAGCAACTGAAATGTATACGGAGAGCTCTGACTTCCACTTTTAGTTTGATACCTATTCTATCAAGACAAATTGATGAAGAAGAGGAGTCTTTGGTTAGACTTACAGATGAGCAGTTTCGACTTTTGGGCTTTTTGCAGAGTCATTATCGCTGTAGTATCGAAGGTGTTGCTGGTTCAGGAAAAACTCTTTTGGCATTGGAACAGGCCAAACATTTTGCCAAACAAGGATTTCATACACTTTTGGTTTGTTACAATAAAACTTTGGCTCAATGGATTAGAAATAGCTTGCCCCCTGAGGGTAGTTTTATAGATGTTTACCATTTTCATGGTTTATGTCATCTCTTATGTAAAGAAGCTGGGATACCATTTTCCCCTCCAAATAAAAACAAGAGCAAATTTTTCGATAGCGTGGCTCCCAATTTACTATTGGACGCTGTTGCGATTTTGGGCACTAAATATGATGCATTAGTCGTGGATGAAGGGCAAGATTTTAATTCAGATTGGTGGCTACCGCTTGAGGCCCTGTGTCATCAAGAAGACAAGGCTCCGTTTTTTTTGTTTTACGATCCCGCTCAAAAGCTTTTTGTTGAAAAAATTGGATTACCAAATCTTGGTCATCCATATACTCTCAATATCAATTGTCGTAACACCCGAAGTATAGCCTCTAAATGTGCTTCGATTCGAAATATGGACATCCAAGTGCAGGATTCAGCACCTACTGGAATGGATGTGGAAATGTTTATTTGTGAATCTGAGGAGGAGCAAAAAAAGAAATGTGAAAGCATTTTAAAAGAAATCAAAAAAGGTGGGTTGAGGTCTGATCAAATCGTTATACAATCCCCTTTTCGTGAACCTACTCTTTTTTCTTCAAATAAAATAGCTGGGTTTACTATTGTGAGAGATATTCAGAAATGGAAAGATGGTCATGGCATTTTATATACTACTATTCGAAATTTTAAAGGACTGGAGGCAGACGCTGTTATTATGGTCGACTTACCAGAGCCAAATGAATCCTCCGTTTTTTCACTAAATGATTTTTATGTAGGGGCTTCCCGAGCAAAACATTTCTTGGCCGTTCTCGCTCGCTCCCCAAGAGTTATAGACGCTATGAAAAAAAATCTTGTTTCCGATGGATAATAATAAACCCAATGGAATCAATGAGGAACAAAAATGAGTCACGGTATTTGGGAGATAATTGGAGAAATTGGAGCTGAATTACACCCGAATAGAGTGAATTTGATTGCAAATAAAATTGCCAAATTTGATTCTGTGGATGATTTCATGCTTGGACACCAAGATAGCTGTCCTTATAAACTGATTTTATAGAATTAATGGGTGCTAAGAATCTTTTCAGCTAAAGAGATATTCGTTCATTTATCCCCATATGCTTAAAGACCTCTCCTCACTGTCAATGGGACGCTAAGACCATGAATTTGTGACTTTTTAATGAACCGGCTATGATGCTGTGGTAAGGTCTATACCTGATTTCAGAAAGGGTCCCTTTGAAATAATATATGGAGGCAGGATTAAAAGAGGATGACCATGATACGTTTGTAATGGTATTTAGAAAAGTATATGAAATATTTCCAGACGTCTGGAAAATATTTTATATAAAATGGACATCATTAAAATAAATATATATATTTATATAAGAACATGTACAAATTATAGAATAGTCATTAAAATCAAACATATAATTTTATTTTTATATGCAATATTTCTTTTTATAGGTTTTATATTGTTTAAGAACTCCAGCTTCTTTCAACTCATTTAAGTGTTTTCCAATTGTTTGTCGTCTCATCCCAGGATAATTTTTGTAAATGTCAGTTGCTGAAACAAAGTCATTTGTTTTTAACCATTCAAATACAACTGCTTTGATTTTTTTTTCTTGATTGTTAGAATGTTTGGGTCTTGGTGGGAATATATCGTTGCAATACTCTAAATTTTCAATCTTGCTGATGAAGGGCTCATATGAGTCGAGCCTGTCCTTTGAAAAAACATAAAAGGTGACCGGGTGTGATAGATATCTGGTCCTTGCCAAGGCTTGACGATATTCAGAATATCTGTATGTTTTTGAAAAATCTTCTATTTCTAAAAAATCTTCTTTATATTGTTTTGTTCCTAAACTCCCTCTCCATGTCCAAATGTTTTTAAAAATTTTCATTGGATATGGTGGTAGGGCTCTCATCTTTTTTTGTATAAGGTCTAATGACATTGCTATTTCAACCGTATCCGGCAGTATCAAACTGCCAAGAATGATACCTACATTACATCTTTGAGCAGAGTTTAACCCTCGTAGGTTTCCAAAATATTCAACAACAAAATTATATTCTGGAAATTTTTCAGATACAAAACTTAGAACCTCTTGTTTCATAGCTTTTTTGGTTAGAATGAAATATCGCTCATATGGTCCATGGTCTTTTACAATCTTTGATATTACCGCCTTAATTTTGGGTATGTTTTCTTCTGATTTGTTTTTAGGTAGGTCGGTGTTTATATTTTGGTAAACTTTTATGTCCCATAACAATTTATCTATTTTTATATCTAAATTTTGTACTTGTATTCCCTTTAATTTTTTTCTGATATATTTGCTTTCTAACTTGGTTCCATCGAAAAAAACATGTGCGGGTAGTTCTCTTTTTTCAAAAGAATATTCTTTCGGATTTGGCAGAAAAATGGTTTTAATCTTCGTTTTATGATTTACCTGGACAACAAACCCCTTTCTTATTGCATTCTCCAGTATAGCGAGATAATCCCCGACATAGAAAGGATATGACTTTTTTGGGGAGGCTTGCAAAACCTCATCAGGAATTATATTTTCTTGTTCTTTGAGGCTTTGTTTCCAAACAGTGTTAATAGATTTTGGATATTTGAAGTTTTGGTCAATTGGTGGAATGACAGAGCTTTCTAATGTTTTGACAGCAAGACCCAGGACCAAATCTGTTTTTTGAAAATAGATTTTATCTACCTTTTCGGAATTAAAATCTGGGTCTTTGAAAAAATTGGTTAGCGTTACTACAAAATTGATTAATTTTTCTTCAGTCAAGCTTATGGGTTGATAGCAATTAGTCAATATAAAATCTTCATCAATGATGAAGTAATCTCTAAGCGTTCCTTTGTCAATTTCTGGATTATCATTAGCTTTTTTCCATTTACGAAATGAGGCATTATAGAAAAAAAAGTCGTACATGTAATGAGTTGTGATTACGATTCTATAATTATTTAGGATTATTTTGTGTTTCAAAAAACGGCATTCTTTTTCTTTATTACACTTGTCGCAAATATCTTTTTTTCGATAATACCCTGATTCATATCTGTTAAGAATTGCTTCATAATGAAGGCATTCATTTTCATTGATACCATCAAACAGATAGACGCCTCGGTCCTGATAATATTTTTCGGTGTATTGCTCTATTATGTCATCGTTTTCGTCAAATTCAAGTTGATTATTGTCAATGTCGAAGGGTATTTTATCTTCAGGGTTGGAAAGTATTTTCTCGTGAAAAGAAATCCTTTCTGCAAGTTTGTACCGCAAATCCTGGCAGAGCTTTTTGGTTGGCATGAAGATGACTGCGGAAACGTCTGGATTAGATGCCAAACCTTCAGTTATAGAATATGTTTTGCCTATGCCCATAGGTGCATCAACAAATAAAGCTATCCCTTGCTTGGCTTTCGTAGTCCATGAAGACAATTTTTTTCTTCTACTTTCTAAAAACTTTTCCGTACAAACCGGATAGAGTATCCATCCAAAAGTATTTTTGAATATTGCTTCGATTGCTACAGAATTATCTTCTAATATGTTTTTATGAATTAGGTCAAAATCATTTATGGTTGTGGTGACTTTGGTGAGGATTCTTTTGTCAATTTCTTGGTGCAGTGTTTCGGAGCTGATGGCTATGCCATGGCTTTTTAGTTTTGATTCAACAGCTGGGTATATATCCTGGCCAGCATATAATTCCATTAAATATAAAACCGCTGTCTTTTTATCTTCTATATCGTCAGAAGGGGGCATCGGCCAGGCATTTTCAGGGTTTGAGTCTGTAATTGGTGGTAACGCAACACAATTTATCAGAGAACGGTATAGACGATTGTTTGGATATAATCTTTTCAAGAGAAATTTATTTTTTTTATGTTCCTCTTTCAATAATTCCCAAAAATGCTTTTCTGGTTGGTAGAGATTCTGTTCTATTTTAAAAGGACTTTTAAATGAATCATCGTTTCTATTTTCAACAAAATTGAGAAACTCCTGCTTTGACACACACTTTTCATCCCAACCTTTTCTGTATTGAAACTTTAATTTGTTTGGCCACCTTTCCCAGTCAATGCATATTTTCCTTTGTTCTTTTTCGTTTTCAAAGGGGTCGCGTTGAGGCATCAATATCATATCTTGTATATCAAATACTGGTGAATCAACGCTGCAACGGAAAACAAATCTGCCATGACAACCAGGAGTATGGCATTGAACCACCTGGAAGATGATATTACCGCAATGAGCAAAAGAAAGCCCTGTGACTAATGCCTGCTTTTGAGAGGATTGGACATCTGCTTCGGTATCACACACCTTGCAGAATGATACACCATATGAATAATCGCTATTCATATCGATAAGTTCATAAGGACCTATAATCATTATCTTTGCCTTTGAATTAATGGGCTGTTAGAGGTAATTGTATCCTTTTTAATGATTGCAGATGAATAAATCAATTTGATAATTGTATAAACAGTGTGTATTGAAAAATCAATAATTATAAATATGGGTTAGACTTAACTGTATATTCGATTTTGAAAAAATTTAATCTGGATTCAGAATAATAGAAAAGATATGACAAACACTCTGGAAGGGTGCCAAATAATATGGTGGCGCAGGAATGAAAATAGGCGACCATGATGTCGATAACAATTTGAATTATTGGTTTTTTTTTTGTTAATGCAGTGGAATACTAATAACACTAATCAATATTCTCTTATGAGGTGACAATGTCACAAAAAGAAGAAATGAATCCTGTTAGGGGAGCAAAATTATTCAAAATCGCACAACATTTGGGAGACTTAAATAAAAATGGGGACGTAAAATGCCGTGCTCAAAATGATTATGGTCATGCAAAAGTTAGCGAAATTATTCCTGGTTGCTCTGTCTGGGTTCATCACATGTTTGACAATAAAATAATTTTGGATTTGCTCATCAGCTCCAAAGCAAGACAGAACTCATCTGAAGAGTGCAACTGGGCAGAAAAAGAATTTAACAAAATTTTTAAAAACAAAACTAAAAAAAAATTTCCATATCTTATTCCAAGCATGCCTGGTGTTGAGCACACAATGCATTCTATAGACATTACAAATGCAAAAAATGAGATTGTTTTCGGTGTGATTGAGAAAATTAATGAAATCTTTAGGGTGAATTAATGAAACACATTGGGATTGACGGATGTAAGGCGGGCTGGTTTTACATTAGGTTCGATGAGAAGGGCTCTTATGATTTCGGAGTGCTAAACTCAATTAAAGAGCTGCCTCAAATTACGAATCCAAATAGC
>Ga0307987_1001925_pt1 | contig 11104 bp, 11 predicted proteins | sample EllFjometagen181_FD_203157 | JGI IMG/M metagenome (GOLD analysis project Ga0307987, IMG submission 203157) | Marine microbial communities from Ellis Fjord, Antarctic Ocean - #181 | ecosystem: Environmental > Aquatic > Marine > Unclassified | place: Southern Ocean | collected 2014-10-08 | reverse complement strand
ATGAGAAAGAGTTGATGATATCTATACAGCAGTTCCAAGAAGATGCAGATGTTATTCGTCTTGAACATATTCTCTATTGGAGTGGACTCTTTGAAGAATACCATTCCAAGAAAGGGGTCTATCCTTTGCAAGACAGACTCAACAAAGGCGAAATGGCAATCCTTGTGAAAATAGCAACTCATATGCAAAGAAGCTTTATTTCACCTGGATCAGAAAACTACAACTCTTCTGTGGACATGAATGCAGGAAATAGATTTCGAGAATTGCCTGTCAAAGACCTTGTGTCTGAACTGGAAAACAGTCTAGGGTGCAAAATTGAGGAAAAATATGATATTCAAAAAACACCTACTCGTAGCCCAATAGGATACTACTATTTTGCAACACAAGACGGCTTCCTTATTTGGTGTATTTGCCCAACGTATGGGGTTTCACATATATCAACACTTCTAATGGATGGTTTTACGCCAACTGTAAACATTGTTTCAGAGGGCATGAAAGGCAAGGTTACTAAAGCTCTGACAAGAGACGAAATCATCAAGCACCCTATCTTCAAGAAATGGAGAAGACGAAAGCTCTCAAAAAACAAAGAAATTTACATTCGCAAATTAGTTTCCGACCATCATATTGATCCCAAAACAATGGAATAATATAATAGCTAAAAAGTTTTATTTTTTAGAAAAAGTTTAATAATAACTATTTACTTTATTTTGCGAAGAGTGTCATTCGTGGTGTTAGAAAATAAAAAATTCAAAAAATGATTGAAAATACTTTCGATTTCTGTTTTAATTGGAACGTAAATATTGTTTGATATAATATTTCTTACTATACATATTACTGTTGCTTGTAACAGAAACTGAGCAACTCAAGAACTTACAAATCTGCATTGTATAATGTAATAAATTAAATTAATTGGAGTATAATTATGAATAAGAAAAAATACGTCTATTTCAAAGATAACGAAATGTGGCTTGGCTACTGGGAAGAGTTTCCTGATTATATGACTCAAGGTTCATCACTTAATGAATTAAAAGAAAATTTAATAGATATATATAAAGATCTTTCAAGTGATAAGATTCCCTGTGTTCACCATGTTGGGGAGCTTGTGATTGCATGAAACGAGTTGACCTATTGAAAAAACTCAAAAGGCAAGGATGTGTTTTTATAAGACATGGAGGCAAACATGACTGGTATCAAAATCCAGAGTCTCAAATCTGTCAACCTATTCCACGTCACAAAGAAATTAATGAACTTCTTGCAAAAAGTATAATAAAGAAAATGAGCTAACAAATGAGTGCACACTATCCCAAGCCGCTGGACGCGTCTTGAGAAGTGTGACTCCAGCGTTGGACAAAAAAAGAGAAATAATATGCTAAGAAAGATGTTTCAAAAATACTCTTTAAATATTGCTATTGCAACACTTGTAATTTTAGTAATAGCAACAATAGTTGCCTGTGTTATTTTAGGAATGAATATAGGATTAATCTTAGGAGGAATTGCCTTTGTATTTCTCGATGGGATTGGTTCTCTTTGGGAAGTTCTGACATACCCAACGAAGAAAAATATTGGAAATACTCTTGAAAGAGAAGAGAAAGAATCATTTTACAAAAACACAAAGGATAACCCAACGATCAGATAGATCGTCCAACAAATGAGTGCACACTATTCCCAGCCGCTGGACGCGTCTAGGAAAGTGTGACTCCAGCGTTAGGGATATAAAAATATGAAAGAAATGATAGGACTATCTGTTTTTGCATTGGCTGCTGTCGGGTTCTTCGTTATGTATGTCCAGCAGTTCCTTACCAATCTTGCTTCAAAACGTTGGCCAAACGTAGAGGGAAATATTCTGTCGGCTGAGATTGTAAAGGAAGGTGGTCACGGTAACTATAGCTACGTTCCCAACGTGACCTATTCATATAGATTAGATGATATTGCCTACTCAGGAGATATTAGCGATACCGCCATTGGGAATCCGACATCAACACTAGCCAAGGCGCAAATTACTCAATACAGCGTAAGCAAGCCCGTCACTATATATTACGCCCCGAATAATCATGAAAAGAGTACACTACACCCCAGCGTCTCACGTCAAACAATCGGCGGGCTCTTATTGTCGGGCATCCTGTCAGCAGTGCTTTTGTCGGTTGCAGCACAATCGGCAATTAAACTATTGAATCCCTAACAAATCGATGGAAGCGACTCGTAAACTCGCGCCTCATCTAAACGTTGGGCAACAAATCATGAGTAAGAAAAAGAAAAAAAACAATAATAAAAAACGTCGCAAAGTTGAACCTCTTCCCAGCTTTACACCAGTAGTGATACTTGGTCTAGTCTGTGTAGTGCCGTTCTTCTTCGGAACCTCTTTGTCATTACAAGGAGCATTATCAACGTTTAACTATATGCTAAGCCAAGGCGAACCGGGCTCCTTATCTTTAATCTTCTCGGCAGTAGCTAGTACGTTAATAGATGTAGCAATCATATTTGGTGGCATCGGCCTGATTCGCAAATCTGAACGTGCACGAAAGATCCTAGTCTGGGCTCTCAGCTTGAATATTGTCTCCTTGCTTTGGTATGGGCTGAACATGGCGAAGGCAATGCCTATCGCAGCAGGTCTTGCCAATCCGGAAACGGCTGAAGCAGTCCAAGGAAAGGAAGGATGGTTTGGCGTCATCTTTTTCATCATCGGTACGTTGCCACTGATTTTTTTCAGTACAATCTTGCTTGTCCTCTCAACGAGAAAGTTCGTGACCCGAAACATGCGAGTCGCAAGTCCCGTAACCAACGGAAAAAAATGAAACATAGCCCAACAAATGAGTGCACACTATCCCAAGCCGCTGGACGCGTCTAGTAAAGTGTGACTCCAGCGTTCGACCCAGGAATAGAATGATGATGAATCTCGTGTTTCTCCCGGCTACAGAACCATCCGACGAAACGTATGGAAATGTGCCCGAGACGATCGAAGGCTGTCTTGATGCGTTGATTCACACGATTCAATATCCCAATCTCGTTTGGTACAACCGACGTGTCCGCGATGAGGCAATTGCTCAGATCCGTGCCCTCAATGTCTCTCCCGTGGTCCTGGTAGGGTTCAGCAAGTCGGGGCTCGGTGCGTGGAACATTGCGCACGCAATCCCGGACCTCGTCTCGGGCACCATCATCTTCGACGCACCCGTAGCGCGAGAGTCCCTGCCTTCCTGGGGAACCGGCCCGTTTTACGATGACGATTCGTCATGGCAAGAGGACTTGCCCTGCCGCACCATCATAGAATTCCAGGCCGCCATGCAGGACACTCACCAGCTGGTATTGATCTCTGGCCCAAGTTTCCACGATGAGATATACCAGCTTTCAGATGAATTGACGAAGATTGGATCGCGACATGCATTCCTGTCTCGACCATACCTGAAGCATCATTGGAATTCCGGTTGGATAGAAGAAGGATTGAAAAAAATGGTAAAACAAAGCACCGCAGAACTACGTCGCTAAACGCGCCGAGTCTGAGTGCAGACGTTATTATGGTTGTTGGATTTTAATCATTTGCTCTGCATATCTTTTGCCAAGTAACCTCATACTAGGAGCATCAAAATGCCACCTATCCATTGCCGTCAAGCCTTCTGAGCTGGCACACCCTGTGTTTGGGACGATTTCAGGCAATTGTGCAACCTGTGTATTGATTAATTCAACATCATTCACTTGGCCAACAACAAATGGCAAATCTGCTATTCCAAGGTCGGCTCTAAGATCTTTCACAAGTTTCTGAAGCTTCTCAAGATATTGTTCATCAGTCTGATTGGACTCGCCCTGATGCCATAAAACACCTTTTAAAACACCTGTTTTCTGAGCAATCTTGGTTCTTCTCACGGCCTCATCATAGAATTGCGTGCCCCTAGCCCATTGCTGTATTTTAGTTCCACCCATTGCATTAACGACCAAACCAATAGAAACATTAATATTATTCGTCAACATAGTCTTAGCAAAAGTATAACCTGGATTCATTTTCTGCATATGAAGACCTTTTCTAATTGTTGAGTATCGATTTAAAGGATTCTTTGCGTACTCCCACTGATTAGTATCATTCAACAAGTAACATTTAGGAATAGCCACAGCCTCTTTTTCATCAAATGGGGCCCTACCTGCCATATTTGATTGACCTATAAGAAGATAAACATGCAAATCATTTGTGTTGCCAACATATGTATTGGTTAGATTTGTATTGGCATATGATAAACAAACGCAAAACATTCCCAAACAGATTACCACCCATATCTTTATTATTTTATTCATAATCCATACTACCTATGTTATTATCACCTGAATTTAATATTATTTGTTGCTTATTCCATTCAAAAACACCTTGAACAGTACCTGGCAAAGATATAGAGCCACAACATGCATCTCCGTCAAAAGACAGTTTAACACAAACAGTTCCTTGTGGATGAGGTAGTTCACTATCTAATCTTGACAAATCACCTGGAGAAGGTTTAACCAATAATTTACTAAACCCTGGTTCAAGAGGCCTTATGCCTGCAAGACTTGCATGAAGATGAAAGATAGGATGAGCCCCCCATGCATGACAATCCGAACGTGAGGGTTCTGGTTTTTCAATAGTTGTTTTAAACCCATTTTGAACCAACTTATTAATTTCACAGACTTTATCAATAATCAAATCACCCCTATTCATTAAATGAAAAGTCTCCAACAAATAGAATGAATAATATATTGTTGTCTGTGCTATATTTTTACAGCTCAACATTGCATTAAAACAATCTCCAACTAAGCTTTTAGGAATAGTTTCTGTTAATATTCCAAGACACTGTGCGTGTTCACTATAATTATCAAAACAAACACTATCTTTTAACAACTTCCTGTTTTCATTCCAAAATGTTTTAAGTATTGTTTCTTTCATGCACTCAGCTTGTTGAATATTACGTTCAGCCATAAGGTCTTCACCAACAAAGCGTTCGATTTCAGCTGCTTTTTGCAGAGCATAAACATACTGCAAGTTAATAACAGACAACAATCCATCGTCATCTACTGCAGGCATTCCTGCCTTCCATCCGTCAACCCAGTCAATAAATGACCAGCCTGGTATAGAATGCAGCAGCCCATCTTCCTGTATCAGGCTTCTAAAATTCTCCAACAAGCATCTCATTCCAACAAGTCGCTGCTTAATCCATTGTTTGTCATCACGCCACATCATAAAGTCATGTAGCATATATACCCATATTGTTGAAAAAGTTAAACTTAACTGATATGGTTCACTTGGATACCGTTCAGCAATAAAACCTGTTTTCCATCTCGACCAGTCAAACAGCTCAATACATCTTTTAGGAAATCTGACATCACTACTCATTGCATACCAGGTGAGTAACTCTAAACGACCATCTCCAGCATACATCATCTGTTCGTAATATGGACAATCCATCAACGTCTCGTGACTACACATCTGCATGCCTCTAACTCCAATAGGAATAAACTCTTCCAGTTCTTTCCTTGAACTCTTAAACACTGCCTCGTTTTCCAAAGGATATCGAGTCGTTTCAACGTACACATTTGTAAGAACTAAAGGATCTTTTGACGTTGTAATTCTAAGTAATATATACCTTCCTGACCTCCACCAGAAACTTTTAAAACTATCATTCTTGCCTGATGGCATGAAGGTATCACCAAACCCATAGAATACTTTATCAACAATCTCATCGCGATGATCCTTGTAGTGATAGATTCCATTATTATCTGTCTCATTACGAAACAGAGATTCTGCCCACTCCATCTTAATCTTGCTACCTTGACCACCTTGCACTTCTAAATGATTATAGCCACAATAATAATTATTCATATCCCACAAAATGTTACATGTTATATTAGACGGTATTGTGACATCTCCATTTAAAAAATCAAACTCTGCGAACACGTCCGACTCTTCAGAGAACAGTATAGGAGAATTAAGCTCATTATTTATGGCTCTAATCTTTCCAGATTTAAACATATCAAATTTCTGCTCGGGTATAGTTGTTGGCGAAAAACTTCTTTTTGATGTAAACACACCTGAGATGCTTGGATATAACTTACTTACAGGGTTTGCCACACAATAATTCATATCTCCATGGCAATATTTCTCACCATCAACAATAAATGATGAACCAATAACATGATAAAAATCAGAAATACCCGGTCCAAAGGATATACCTTTTCTATCTGCAACACTCCAATTCCCTGTTCCTGTATTTAAAAGCTCTTCCAAACCTTGAGCAACAAATATAAATCCAGGATGCACACTTCTCTGAGCAGCAGGTGCATCATCTCCAATCCAATGTACATTAGCTTCAAAAACATGTATACCTGCCGACAAAGTCACCTCGTATGATGCAAATGCCCAATGCAATTCATCCGACCTATCTGGTCCTCTTGAAATCAACTCACCATCTAAAACAAGTTCATAACGATGATCAGCACTAACATGAATTGTTGTTGTAAGCTCTTTTGCAATCTCAAACTTATTAATAAAATGAAGAAACACGGTTTTATCGCATGAAAATTCTGGATGCCAAATCCAGCTTGCCTTCTCAATTTCATACTGTAAAACACATCCATTGTCTTGTATTGGTCCAACTATATCAATAAATTTTCTTTTCATATTACTCCTTTTTCTTTTTAGGTTCTGTCAAAAGTTTTACACTTTTTTCAGAGCTATTTGTTTTCGTCCTAAGTTCTAAGTTTAAAACAACAAGTTGATGCATGACTCATGACGAAAGACGCATGACAAAAAAAGCAAACTGTAAATAGTAAACGATAATACGTTGTTTCCCGCTTTGCGGGACTAGCAAGCTAACCTATGAGGAGACTTGCAACAAAAAACACTAGGCATTCAATTCTTAATTTGTCATTCGTAATTTTTTCATGCCTGCAAAGCTATTCCATAATTTTCAATTTTTAATTTTCAATTATTTAAAACAGTTGCACCAGAGAAAGCTTTAACGTAGTAGATTTCACAATCTGAGCCAATATCTTTTTTGAAAGCATTTGCCAAGGCTGTACCAATAGTTTCTGCATTGCGAGGGTGAACAAGCAGCACAACGCTTCCACCAAATCCTCCACCAGAAAGTCTTGCACCCATAACACCAGGAATAGATTTTGATGCTTCAACAACAAAATCAAGCTCTGAACATGAATTCTCAAAATTATTTATAGAACTATCATGAGATTCATACATCAACTTGCCAAACTCTTCAATTTTGCCTTCTTCAAGATACTTCTTGCAGGCCAAAACTCTTTCGCACTCTCCAATGACATGTGCCGCACGTTTTGCTACGATGGAATCCATCTCTGAAGCATATTGAGCTAACTCAGCACTTGTTACATCGCGCAAATGTGTAATTCTATCGCCAAGTTTTGCTTTAAAAAATTCAGCAGCTTTCTCACAGCTTTCTCTGCGTTCATTGTACTCACCATCAACAAGAGCATGTTTCACTTTTGTGTTGCAGATTACAAAACTTGCATCGTCTCCAAGAGGAAGATTTTCAACTTCAATAGTTCTGAAGTCTGTCATAATCAGATTGTCTTCTTTACCATAAATACTTGAAAGCTGATCAAGAAGGCCGCACATAACTCCAGCATATTTGTGTTCTGCAGCCTGAGCAATCTTTGCAAATTCAAGATTTGTTTTTGAAATTTTACCCAATTCAGCAACAGCAAATGCGGTTGACACTTCAAGTGCGGCTGAGCTAGAAAGACCAGCTCCTAATGGTATATCAGCTAAAATCATTGCATCTATTTCTGGCAAGACCACATCACTACCTTTAAGCAATTCGACAATTGAACCATATATATATTTTGCCCAGCCGCCACCATCCAAACCAAGGTCAAAATTTGACATCTTAAAAGTTGCATCTTCTTTGGTGCGACCACAAAAGACTCGTGAATGATCTAAACCATTTGGAGTTAACAGAAAAAATGTACCATAGTTAATTGCAGCTGAAAGAACAAATCCTTCATTATAGTCTGTATGGTTACCAATAACTTCAACACGCCCCGGAGCAAATGATGCAATTGTATGCTCTACTCCATATTTCTCTGCAAAAGTTTTCTTTGCTTCAATAAACAATTGTTCTTTTATCATGATTATTCCTTTTTTAAATTAGTATTCTGTCAAAAGTTTTGCCTTCTTTTCAGCCCTATTTTGTTCTAAATCAATCTGTTTTCCACGAAATTCGTTTATCGTTTATCGTTTATCGTTTGTCGTTTATCGTTTGTCATTTGTCGTTAAGACACTGCCGTGAGCAGGAAAGAGTTTCACTCTGTTATTAAACCTAGGGTTACACTCCCGTTGGTCGCTCACCCCAGGCTATATTCAAATGCTCCGTCAGAGCATGTCTACCTCTCTAACCATCTAACGAACCAACTATCTAACTAGGGCTTCCTGTTCAATTCATAAAATGCTTGGTGATAATTTGTTAAGCTATCGTTAATACGTTACAAGTGCAAGGTTTTTACCAATGCTAGTTTTCTTTAATCCTATTACAATTTTCATTATTATAAACAATACTATTTGGAGGAATGGATTCTGTTACCCATGTGTTACCACCTATTATAGAGTTCTTACCAATAACAGTATCACCACCAAGTATAGTAGAGTTTGCATAAATAATTACATTATCTTCAACATTTGGGTGACGATTAACTCCCCTAAGAGGATTACGATTCTTATCAAGAGGAGATTTTGCACCTAAAGTCACCCCTTGATACAATGTAACATGGTTACCTATTATGCATGTTTCACCAATAACCACACCTGTTCCATGATCAATAAAAAAGTGGCTTCCAATTTTAGCACCAGGATTAATATCAATACCAGTTCTTGAATGTGCCCGCTCAGTCATAATACGCGGAATAAGAGGAACACCATTTTCATATAAATGATGGGCCACCCTATAAGTTGCAATGGCCTCAACACATGGATAACTAAGAATAATCTCTTCAAGATACTTAGATGCAGGATCACCGCCATGAGCAGCCTCAACATCCGACATAAGTGTTTCACGAATTTTAGGCAAAGATTCAATTAAATCAATAGTAACTTGTGCTGCCAATTTTTTGCAATGCTCTGATGTACAATCTTCTTTTACGCAACAAAACAGAAAAATATTATTTAATTCAGCCTCAAGCATAAATGCAATCTGACGCAAAGTATTTCCAAGAAAGAAATTCATTTCCTCCATATCAATGCGTGTTTTTGAAAATGCAAAAGGAAAAAATGCAGTCAAAATCAAATCCAGGATTTCATAAATGCTATTGCGGTCTGTAACATTAACATTCAGTTTTCTTTGTCGACAATCAGCATCTATAAGACTTCTCTCCAATTCATCAGCAACTTTTGTTACATTATTATTAATCCAGTTTTGCATATCATGTTCCATTTTTTTAGTTGTAAGACATTAGTTATACGTACTAAGTAATAGTTTTCAGTGGTTAGTTGTTAGCTAAATTTCAATTAGTTTTATTTTCAGAGGCAACAAACTCTACTGGTGGTTTGGAATATGGAGTTTCCAGATAAACATATTTAATCCACTGCGTAAAAAACTCCATTCCAGAACTTCTCCACCTATTAACAGGTTTATCAACATCCAAATTCAATGGATAAGAAACGTCCGAACGACCACTATTGACATCTCTATTGTACTCACTGATCAAACGGTCAGCATCATACTCCATATGTCCTAAATGCATAAGGAACTTTTTATCAGCACTCTCAAAGATTACATATCCTGTATCTTTTGAATGTGCAAGAAGGTTAACCTCTCCCCTATTGGCAGCATCTTCCAATTCTGCATCAGGAATGCCGGCATATCTACTCTGAGGACACCAAAAAACATCATCCATCTCACCTGTAACTTCATGATTATGATTAAGATTTATTAGTTCAAAAACTCCAAAAAGTTTTTTTTCATACATCTCTTTTTCAATACCAATATTCTTTGCAAGAGCAAGCGCCCCCCAACAAATTCCAAGAGTAGATGGAACATGCTCTCTTGCATATTCCAATATACTATTAAGTTCATCCCAATATGTAATTTCTTCATATGGTAGATGTTCAACAGGAGCCCCTGTAAGAATCAAGCCATCAAGATGCTGATCTTTCACACTCTCTGCAAATGTGACATACTGATTTTCAAGATGAATTCTGTTTGTTGTCTTATATGAATGATTTTCAAAGCGAATCCATACTGGTTCAATCTGAATAATTGAACGCCCCAATGCAAACAGAAGCGAAAATTCATAATCTTGTGCCTGAGGCATTATATTAAGTATACCAATCCTTAGAGGTCTGATATCCTGTTGGTCGGCCCGAGCTCTAGGAATACAAACTATTCGTTTTTCCTCAAGCTCAGACTTCACATGAAAATTGTCTGGGACAATTATTGTCATTTTTTATCCTTAATTTTTCTTTCATTTCAGTCATCGGGGACGATGCCCCTCCCGGTTAAAGCTGCAATTGAATATTGACCTGCAATGTTCACATGGGAGGGATGCCGTCCTCGGCGTCCGCATTAGAAATCTTTTAATTTTTCATAGAATTTTGACAGCACTTAAAACGATGAAGTCATATCAACTTCTTTTGATGCTTCAACAACTGTCTTTTCAAATGTTGAATTTTTAATTAAATTCTGAAGCATGTCATAAAATTTTTGTCCATCAAGAGGCAGTGTTACCTTTTCATCTTTGATAGAAGAGTATAGCATAGTGTTAGCCAATTCAATTGAATGGATTCCCTCTTCTGCTTTAGCAACTAATTCAGTTCCCTTTGAAATTGCATTGGCATAAGCTTCAATAACTTGTTTATGCTGATTTTCTTTATCTTCCTTCACAGGAACATCAATTTCCCACACAGGTGGAACACCAAAGCGTTCATCTGTTGTTGCACAAAACTCAGAAACTAGCTCTTCTGTACGATAAAATGTTATCTTATGGTTTTCAAGAATAACTTTACCACGTTCACATGCAATTTCTAAACGTTCAGTTCCAGGAGCTTCACCCGTAGATGTAATAAACACAGCAGTCTTACCATCTTCATATTCCATAAATGCAGTTACATCATCTTCAACTTCAATGT
>Ga0307987_1001924_pt1 | contig 11108 bp, 10 predicted proteins | sample EllFjometagen181_FD_203157 | JGI IMG/M metagenome (GOLD analysis project Ga0307987, IMG submission 203157) | Marine microbial communities from Ellis Fjord, Antarctic Ocean - #181 | ecosystem: Environmental > Aquatic > Marine > Unclassified | place: Southern Ocean | collected 2014-10-08 | reverse complement strand
GTTCCCGTCCAGACATCTTTCTAGCAAGTTTATTAATGTCTAGACTTTAATTATATGCCAAAAGTCAGCAATTTATAATTGTCGTCCACCGGTCAAGATAATTGTCGTTTGATAGTGGCCGAAGGCTGGAGGGGACTTTCCTTGGTTTAGGGAGTTGTTTCTGGGATCTGGCACTCCCCGTCGCCACCTACTCGACTAGGCATCGCTTCACGTTTTTCCTTTCGTTCTCCTCGTCCCTCATCGTCTTCCCCGCTCTTCCAATCTCCTACCCGACCTTCCTCTCGCCTTCCTCGTTCCCCTCTAGCCTCCCTCGCTCTTCTTCTTGCCTCCCTCGCGGACGCGAGGGTCCAGGATGCATATAATTTCTTTAGTACCTGTATATATTTTGATAAAATTATTTAAACGACGCTAAGCAGCGTCACCTGGATCCTCGCCTCCGCGATGTTGCGCTGGAGGGTTCAACGGCATAGTAAAATCCACATGTAACGGCAATTCTAACGAGGTCGATCTGATAATTAAATCGGGAAACAATCTGATCCCCATTGAGATAAAGGCCTCCCAAACCTTTAACCCTTCTTTTCTAAAGGGCATCCGATATTTTTATACCGTTAACCAACCGATCTCCTACGGGTTTTGCGGTATATGCCGGCAAACAAGAGCAAGAGATCAAGAAATATGAAGTAATCAATTATTTGAGTGTAGCGAAGGTTTTAGAGTAAACACTAGTGAGTTTTAAATTTGCTTATTTTTAGCAGTTATAGTCTTCTAAAGCCCATTCTCCAAGTTTAAAGCCCATTCTCCAACTTCTTTTTGTTCTTCGGGGGTAGCTGTATAAAAATCAAACGAACTCATCATTGGGTATTTATGTATTAAATTATCTACATATGTTGTTACTGTTTTTTGAAGAATTGGCAGGTTTTCAATCAGATGTGTTTTTAGTGCTGGCAGGACTTCAAAAACTTCATTACATTGACTGGTAGTCCATTCTGGATGGCTGTTTTTGCCTGCGCCGCAATTATCTGGGTGAAACTTCATCGACTCGTCTCTATATATTCTGGTGATTGATCTTTTTGTTATTCCTTTTAGGTGTTCCCAACACTGTGAGGTTATTTTGCCTTCCCAACTACAATTAGTAGTGGTAAGGCCAAGATGCATTGAGGATTCTGCGGCATTATCAAAGAATGTTTTTCGTGCTATGTCCATTGATGGCATTAGGATCCGGACTGCGTCATCTATTGCTTTCTTACGGACATCACAAGTATCGTCATTTAGTGGGTATGTATTCTCTACGAGGGTTGGATCGCACTTTGAATAGCGTTCAGACAACTTGTCATGCGCTTCTATGATATCTTTTTGATTTAAATTATCCCAATCTAATTGTAGATCTTTCAGTGCTTTATCATATACATCGTATTTTTTACTTGTTCTAGTCATGTAATTACCCTTATAAATTAATAAACTACCTTACTATAATTTTGTGTCACCACCTGATCTTAATTAAAAATCGCTTTCGTTTCGGTGAAGATGACGCAACTATAGCTTTTAATTAAACAAAAGTCAAGAAATTTGTGTGCAAATTCATACTACAGATTAAGAATTAAGCTTCCTATAATTTCAGATCCACCACTAGCTTTACGAGTATAAAGAACCTTTCGACCGGTTTTGGGGAAATGCATATAACCTTTGATTGCACCAGAATTAATATATTTGTAGGCAGTCTCTAGTCTGATATTTTTTGTCAACCTTAATGAGGTGCCCGCACCTACGTTCCATATTAGAGGATAAGTTCTTATGCCCTTTACGAGAGCGCTGCCCAGAGTTGCATCTTTGGGCTTATTTTCTGCGTATCCCATTCCTGCCACGAGATATGGGATAATAAAGGTATTTTCATCCATAAGATTCAAATAAACGTTTATTACGGTTGCGGTCTGGATAATTTTTTTAAGACCAGATTCGGCGCGTTTAGTGCTTAATATCCTATGTTGAAAATTTATGTCGGCTCTCAAGGCCTGATTAAATCTGTATCCTAGGCCGGCCCCATACATTGAGTGCTTTTTAAAGTACAACGACTTTCCTCTTTCTTCGAGCTTTCCAATCCCATAATCAGCCCTAACATACAGCTTGCGGAGCTGTCTCAGCAGCGCTTCTTTTGTCGGGGAGGTCGGGGTTTGGGCGATGGCGTCCTGAGTTTGGGCTTTTTTTTCCGATGCTGACTGAGGATTTATTTTGACGGGTTTTGGTTTTAGCTCTTCTAGTTCTAAGTCTAGAAGTGAGCTGGTGGATCTTTTGCTCTCGATTTTCTTTTCTGCTGCAGGGGGGTGCTGCTGCTCTTTTTTCTTGGTTTTGTGGAGAATTCTATTTACCTGCTTCGGCAGGGTGTTAGTGGGCGCTGCGTTCGAGTCTTTTGCAAGAGCTTGAGATGAGGGCAGGGTGCTGATTGATATGAGGGCAGCAAGAAACAGGATTGCAGTTTTAGAGGTCGGGTTTTGTATCATTTGTTCTCCTTTATATCTTGTTGTGCATCAAAAACGTCAGGCACGTTTGTTTTTATTATGATCGAAGAGAGAGGGGTGCCAGTGTTTCCCTGAGCTTTTGGTAGTGAGAGTTGCTCTCCTGTACGAATAAGGCCGCTATTTATAACTTTATTTTGTACTGGATCTATCATCGTAAAGGTTGTGTTGGTTCTAGCAATTATATTATGAGGGGGTTCTCCAATGTTTTCCTCATTGCCGCTTACCAAATATTCATATGGGCTCTTTTTTTCAAACGAGAAGCCTGTTTTTTCGACGGCGACTTGCACGAGAGCATTTTCTGCCGGACGTTGAAAGTCTTTCGGGCCTTTCTTATGCAGCATCATTAAAAATGCAACTGAGATTGATAGAGCCACTATGGAAACAAAAACCGTTATAGTAGTGGCTGGAGATGTTGCTGCTTTAAAAAATTTGTTTTTAGATTCTTCTTTTTGCTCTTGATTTGCGGTCTTAGCCTTTTCTTTAAGGTCGGCTATATAAGCATTGACATCTACACCCAAATATTTCGCATAAGACCTTAGATAGCCAAGCTCGTATACCCCCAAGGTTTCTGCGATTTTCTTCTCAAATTGCACCAAATGATCCTTCCTTATTCTAAGGTCTTTTGTAACATCATTTATCGTGAGTTTTTTCTCTAGCCGCGTGCGTTTTAAAAGTTTTTCCATACTTTCAGTCATACCTAATTCTCCACTTCTGATTTAAATAGATGTATAGCATCTTTTTTGGATTTATACCAATAATTTTCTCAAAATCAATTAATCCTATATACCATCCCATTTTCAAACATTGCTGCGCCAAACTCAATAATTAAGTTTTTTAAGAAAATGTAACATAAAAGGATTTATATCTGTCCCTGATCCCTGTGGTCGCGGGAAGGCGATTGGGATCGAGGAATAATGTGTTCTTGATCCCCGTTTGTGGGAAGTTGAAGAGAAGAACAGGAAAGGGGAAGAAGGAGATCGGATAATATTTTAGTAGGTGTCGCTCTTCTCGCTGTTTAATTTGGGTCCTGGGATGATTCAAGTTCCTTCATTACATCGGGGAAAATTTTGACTTCATATTTGGTATATAAATAGCTGAGAAATTCTTGATTAATTGCGGCCGTCAAGTAATTTGAGAGCTGCCCTTTTATGTCATTAATCTTTTCTGATGAAAGCTTACTAGCGTCTGGCAATTTGATCTCTTTCACGATAGCAAACTGAAAGGCATGTAGTTCGTTGGACTTGAACATATTTGTATGAGAATTTTTGTCTTGCAAGGCAAATATGTTGGTCAATAAATCCGCACTAGCAGAACCTTTTGGCTCTGATTTGCCTATTATTTGCCGTTCGTATGATACATTAGGGTTTGCGCTCCTAATTTGTTCTAAAGTTTTGTCCCCAGATACAATCTGGTTGTAGAGTTTTAGAGACTTTTCTTTTAGGACTTCTCCCCTCTTCACTTCTTTGATAGCGGTCCTTACGTCTTCCTTTGTTTGTTTGTCGAGAGCTTTATGGTGCGATTCATAAACCTTAGGCACGTTTAATATATAATATCCAGATGAAGCATCATCCTCGGTGATTGCAGAAGTATCAGAGGGGGTTCCCTCGTTAGCAGAGAAAGCTTGCTCTAAAAATTTATCAAATTTGGGAGCTTTTATACGGCTTTCTTGAGATTGGCCGGCATTATTAACTTCTTTAATGGATTTGTGTGGCAATTGATATTTTTTCGCTAGGTCTTTTAAGCCGCTTCCGCCCGCAATCTCATCTTCAATGACCTTTATACTATCATGCATTGCTTTGTATATTTTGTTTACAAGCAAATTTTCTTTTATTTGAGCGATAACATCCTTGTTTGCCTTTGAATTTTCAGAGGAGGAAAGTTCATTGCTTAACTCTTCAGCCGATATTTTTACTTTATTCCTGTATTCGGCTGGAGTTATTGTGATATATTCGATATCTCTGGCTTCGGGAACGGCAAATGTTTCTTTGTGAGCAGAATAATATTTCTCTATGTCTTTGTCCGTAATAGGCGCATCATGTAACATGGCTAGATTTGGGCGAATTGTTACAAAGTCAACCACTCTTTTTTGATTGTTATAATCAAAGAATTCTTTTATTAGAGCTTCAGACGGAAAATATGGAGTAAATATAGAATTTAATATTGTTACGGAAATGTCTTTCTGAATATTGCTTACAAAATCAGATTCGCTAATACCTCTAGAAGATAGGAAATTCTTGAAGTTATCTTTGTCAAAGATACCTTCCTTGTTTTTGAAAATTGGCATCTTTTTTATCTCTTCCAAAGCGACGTTTTCTCCGGTTAACAGACCCAAACTGCCGCTTTCTGCCCTTAACAGTTCAGTTTGAACAAGCGAGCGCAAAACTATTTGGTTGATATTTTGGGGTTCTAAGTTCTTTTGACCATAAGTTTGGCGAATGTTAAGGAGAAAATTCCTTTTAGCTCTTTCGAAATCAGCTTTAGTAATGTGATTTTCCTTTCCTATGCTCGCTACATAATCTTTATGTACGCTCTTTGTGCCAATTCCCCAGACCATAAAACTAAGAGCAAGCATTCCTAGTAAAAATTTTACAAAAGGATTATGAGAAAAGGTTCTTATTTGAGCAAGCATAATTATTTTTTAGGTTTTGGTTGTTTGTTGGAAGTATGGGTTGTTTTGCTGATGGCCTTCTCCCCTTTAATTGGAGAGCGACGTTTTTGCTCTGCAGCTTTATTAAATTTTCTTATAAATATTTGATCTGAAGCTGTCAGTTCTTCCTTGATACTTGTGATGTTAGGTTGGGAAGGGTTTGTCACGACGCTAATGGGCTGGTCAAACGAGTTTTTATTTTTAATTAACTTTTCATCTTCTTTGGGAGAGGGCAAATGAAAATCAGGGGGGACAGACAATGGGGGGCGTTTTAACACATTTGATTCGTCCGGCGCATTATGGTCTAAGCCCAAAGCTTTCTTTGAGTTGCTATTGCATGCGCTAAGCATAAATGTTGCAGCAGTTACCGTTACGATAAAGGCCGCTATAAAAGTGAATGATTTATTTTTCATGTAGTTTTCAATATTTTTTTGTTAAAAATTATGCTCACAAAAAGCATTCCCCCACCAATACAAATAAAAGCATCGGCAATGTTAAAAGCGGGCCAATGAAAGCCCGATATATGCAAATCTATAAAGTCAAATACCGCTCCATATTTGATCCTATCAATTAAATTTCCCAAAGCTCCACCTATTATAAATACATATGATATTATCAGAGCTCGCTCTTGAGCTTTTGATAAAAGATATAAAAGTACTAGAGTAATTAACGTTGTCAGGCCCATAAAAATAAAATTGCTATCTTCTCCAGAAAATAAACCAAACGATATCCCTTTATTCCATACATGGACTAGGTTTAGAAACTCATTTGCCTGCATATCCTCCACAATTTCTGTTAAAACATAAACTTTACTGACCTGGTCAATAACAACGGCGATCGCTAGTGCAATAATTATTAATAAGCACTTCATATTGATAAATTTAAGGCCTTTAAATTCTTATCTGATAGAGTATACCTATATTCTGCGGGAAGGAAACAAAAAAAATAAAAATGCATTATATGGACTATATCCAAAATAAACTCAGAAGAAACTCTCCCATTAAGGGGTTAATAAAATTTAAGATTGACCCCGTCTTAATAGGATGATACGTATGTTTCTTAAGCTTTTAAATTAATTTAATCGAAACGAAAAGATGCCTCCAAAAGAAAAAGGAAAAAAAAGCGCTGCTTCACTACAGTCTGGACTAAATCCAGAAGCAAAAGCATTCATCCCATCTATGTCAGGCACTTCCGGCCCACCGTCGCTGCCTTCAGAAGGTGGGGGGCGTTTTAGTAGTTCCCGAAAAAGACGGTTGAGAAGGATGCGTACGGACCAACGACTTGAACAGGCCGAACAGGAAGTGAGTTACTACATGCTGCAAATGGCACAAATAAATTGCATGATGTTCCCAGCCATACAAATGGCACAAGCGCAGCATCACATGATGCAAGCGGCACCGCCAACAGGATCCTCAGTCCCGCAGGCACCAGTCCCGCAGGCACCAGCCCCGCAGGAGCAGGAAGAGGGTGATAGATTTGAAGTTCTCAAATTACATGCAGAAAACTCAAGGACAGCGAAAAGGAGAGGTCATCCTCTTAAAGTACCTGAGGGCCCTTCGGTGGCACTCGCTTCTTCAGTTGAGCCCTTTACTTCATCGTATCAACAAATTCCAAGCGTAGTACAACCAAGTATAAGTCCAAAACAACAAACTACGCCTCCAAAGGAACCCCACTCTTTAGAATGGCAACCGGCTGGACCAAGAACGGTTTCGGTGACAAAACTTTCAGGGGTGCCACCGCATTTGTGTTGTAGCACTTTAAGTATTGATGGCAGCGCCCCTAGCTATATGAGTTGCTATTTTTCACAATGGGTAGTTGATAAATTATATGGGGAGGAGCTGTATAGCAAGACAACAGCAATGAGAAATCTATTAGAAAATGGCGAAATAATGGAGGGAGGAAAAAGGTATGGAGAGGTTGGAGTTGTTAAGAAATATTGCACCACCCGTGGGTGCGTGGTTAAAATTAAATGTAATAATAAAGGTCTGAAAATTTATGGATTATCAGTAAAACGGGATGTCTATGTATTTTTTAAACTAGTAGACGGAGTTGAGCAGGAGCAGAAAAAGGCCCTTGATGAGATGAAAGAGATGTTAGTAAATCAGAAAGAAGAAGATGTTTTGACCGATTTAATGTTTCCCGTTGAACATCCATTCGGAGGAGAAGGTGGAGCTGCCAAGGTGCAACTTGCAATTCTTGCAATTGAGGACGCTTCTTGGGATGGAATCCCTAGTTCCGCTACCACCTCCGCTTCCCCTTCGGCTGGAAGCACAGCCACTCCGTCTGGCAATAGAGGAACCCTTACTCCACCTCGTCATAATTTAAAATCGGCTCCTGCTCCGAAAATAGCTTCAAGAGTAGTAGCGAATCGTCCAATTAAACCTCCTCACCCTTCAGAGGTGACATCATCATCACTGATATCCCCGAAGAGGGGGGGGGTATATACGGTTTGTGAGAGAGCAGCACCACCGCCCCTCTTTCTAGATGTCACACCAGAAAAGCCTACGCCACCAAAACATTTGCCACAGTGCCTAGTGGGTCCATTATTAACAGCAGAGGTGCGTGTTCTTACGTCCAAACCATCTTCACCGCTAACGGAGGGATCTTCAATCAAACAAGATCCTCAGGCACTGGCAGACGAACCGCCGCAAATAGATGGGATCGATGGCTTGCCTAAAGATTCGTCTGGGAGCGCGGCCCCCGCCGTTGATAAAGAGCAACTTTCTCACAGTTATTTTGATCCCGCTCCGGTTATGTTTGGAGTCGGATATACTCTTCGTGATAGTGACTATATCTGCAAAAAAATGAGCCCCGAGATATGTGAAAAATATGTGTCACAAGGCTTACTTAACTGGCTTCCGCAATTTGGGTCGTTGTTGATTTCTGCTAGTAACTTTATGACGTCTAGCACTTGGGTTGGAGCTATAAGTTCTTTTTTTCTTCCATTGGGCCAACAATATTGTATAGACAACACACATGCGGTGTTGCAAAAGCACTGGCCAGATAAGATGGTCGAGTTTACTCCCGCTATTAACTCGACATTATATGCGACAGCTACGCTTGCGTGTACTTCAGCGACTAGTCTTCCTTTTATGATAGCAAGTCCGCTTATAGGAATACCTACAGTACTAGCATTGTCCATATCTTCAGGGCTTGAGCATTATTCTAAATCCAATTTGGATCTTTCACAGAAAGACAGCATATATTTTGCTAATAATGTAGCAGTCCTTCCTGCGGCTACTCTCGTTGCTGCTTCTTGTAAGTGGGGGGGCAATGCAGCTCCTCTTGCTTGGCCAGCAACAAAACTTGTTCATCAGATCGCTCTTTTTTGGGACCAATCCAAAGTGGATACGCGTGGAGATTCAGAAAATATTATCAATGGCATTGTTGGGGATAATGACAATAACATGGAAAACGAGGGACTTTAGCTCGTCGTACAAAGAAATTGTAGGAATCGCATCTCTTTAGGCAAAGCCTTGGCTGCTGTCAAGAATCTCGTTTCAAACCATCTTGCTGTAAAAACAAACTCACCTAATGCAAACAGGATATACAATAAATCAATTTCCATCTGAAGATTCGTTCTGCGGTAGGCTATCCAGATAGGCATTTTTCTTTATTTTCATGAATACAATTTCTTTCGAGCGCAGGACATTCTTCTTTGAAACACGCCATATTTTTATATTCTAGCAAAGACGGAGAAACCTTTATTATATTACTAATTGACGATACGTTCTGATAAATTGCGTTTATCCAATCTATGTCACTTATCTTTGGATTAGCATCATTTACTTTGGTATGTTCTTCCGATTGCACCTTAGATGAGACATGGCTTTGGAGGTGTTTACTGTTATTTTCAGAATTAAAGAGATAATAATTGTCTGATTCATAAAATTTTTTGTCATAATAATATAAGTGATAGCCTATCCAAGAACTTATTCCAGAAACAACACTAACGAATGCTAGATCTTTTCCACTGCCAATTTCTTCTTTCAAGTTTGAATTTGTTGATATAACGGTTATTGCAATCAACATTCCATTTGCCATCAAAGTAAGTGGGCCATCTTCGTCAATCGAAAAAAAAGTAGGGATACTAAAAATACAAGCTCCTATCATAGAGGAAGGGGTATCAAAGTGATTTGCCTGAGGTTGCCAAATAAGTTTTCCGCCCTCCACTTATGGTTGTAGTCACTATTACAGCGATGCCTCTGCCCATCTTAGCGCTTATACTTCTACCTAGACAGATAAACATCCCGCTTCCCAAACTAGTTGCGTACAACAAAGCTTTAGATTTAATATTTGTGTTGAACAATTCATTTATCATATTTTTTCCTAATAAGTCCATAGCAGTTTAGTTGAATATATTGGAACCATGATACAAAGACAAGATTATTTGGAAGTACAGCGATTTTAAATTCACAATTAGAGCTCCTTCTATTAGGATTACACAAAATAAAATTTGAGGGCGATCAAAGGCATTATGAAACCACCTAATTCTTTAGAAGGAGGGATATTGACGGCGCATCTAACTAAATCACAAGCTGCACAAGAGCTTGAGTGTTTGGAGCGTACAATTTTCTTATATAATAAGGCTTACTATGCGGATAATGCTCCAATTGTAACTGACGCTGAATACGACCAACTATTCAAACGCAATCAAGATATAGAAGAGCGGTTCCCAGAATTAAAACGGCCAAATAGTCCTTCCGAAAAGGTAGGGAGTGAGTCCCAATCTGGTTTTAAGAAAATTAAACACAAGGTGCCAATGTTGTCGTTGTCTAATTGTTTTGTTTCGCAAGAATTGCATGATTATTTAAAACGTACAAAAAACTTCTTGGGTTTGCCGGAGGTGGAAAATCTAGATTTTATCTGCGAACCAAAGATCGACGGTCTTTCGTTCTCTGCTATGTATGAAAATGGGAAGCTAAAATATGTAGCAACACGAGGCAATGGCATTGAAGGGGAAGATATAACTAAAAATGCAAAGACCATCAAGGATTTGCCGATAGTAATTCATACAAGGTTGCAGGAGCTTGAGGTGCGCGGTGAGATCTTTATAATGAGAAAAGAGTTCGATAAAATAAATCAAGAACGTGAAGCTAAAAACCTTCCGCTATTTGCCAATCCCCGTAATGCTGCTGCTGGTTCGGTCCGACATCTTGATTCAACTGTTGTAGCATCAAGGAATCTAAAATATCTAGTGTATTTAGTTGGTGCTCATAGTCATATTTTTGGTGAAACTCAAGAAGATCTACTTGCAAACTTAAAAAGTCTTGGATTTTGTGTGACAGATCTTTATCAGAAGGCTTCTTCCCTTGCGGAGTTAGAAAGTTATCATGCCGAACTTTATGATAAACGGACCGAAATACCATATGACATTGATGGGATAGTTTATAAAGTAAATGACTTTCAATTGCAGAAAAGGCTTGGTTTTGTCGCAAGAGCTCCAAGGTTTGCAATAGCTCATAAGTTTCCAGCAAAAGAAGCAAAGACTTTGATAAAAGCTATTACGATTCAGGTGGGGCGAACCGGCGCTATTACACCAGTTGCAGAACTTGAACCAGTAAATATCGGGGGTGTAATTGTAAGGCGCGCAACTCTTCACAACAAGGACGAAATTGAGCGCAAGGACATTCGCATATGTGATATAGTTATTGTAAAGCGAGCGGGCGATGTAATTCCAAAAATAACGGGAATTGATGAAAATCTCAGGCCTAGTAACAGCCATAAATTTATTTTTCCTATAAAATGTCCATCATGTGGCAGCTATATTACGGAAGAGAAAGGCGGCACAATTAGTAGATGTGTTGGAAGCATTAATTGCCCTGCTCAAAGGATAGAGTGCCTAAGGCATTTTACGCTTCGAAATGCATTTAATATTGAAGGGCTTGGAGATAAACAGATTGAATTTTTATACGCCGAAAAAATCCTTCAAACTCCTGTAGATATCT
>Ga0307987_1001922_pt1 | contig 11116 bp, 5 predicted proteins | sample EllFjometagen181_FD_203157 | JGI IMG/M metagenome (GOLD analysis project Ga0307987, IMG submission 203157) | Marine microbial communities from Ellis Fjord, Antarctic Ocean - #181 | ecosystem: Environmental > Aquatic > Marine > Unclassified | place: Southern Ocean | collected 2014-10-08 | reverse complement strand
CATTGCGTCGCGTCTTCTGCTTGGCTGTGGTCAGCAACCGTCTGTAGCCATCGACCCACCAGCCGCCGCCGCCCAACGGGTGCCCGTGGGACGGGTCAAAGCAGAGGATCGGGGGCTCGCCGGAGATTTGGTCGAAGTAGACGGCGTTTGCCCCCAGGCTTGTGATTCCCTGCGTGACCTCGAGCATCTTGTCATGCCATGACCGTGCCGAGGGGCAGACCGGATGGTCCATATCGGCACCGAATTTCTGCTCGCACACCTTGCCGTATCGGTCTCGGCAGAGGCTGGGCATGCAGACCGCGAAGTCCCGAGCCGTTGTCGAGGCGAGCCGACCGTTGATGTAGGGCATGACCACGAAGCCGTCCTTGGCCAGCTCCCGCCAGTGCGCCGCGTATCCGGGCTTGGCAGGCAAGTAGTCGGGCAGGCTGTCGTCGAACGCGTTCGAATGCCAGTTGTACCAATGTACCCCGAGGGGCACATCGAGGAAGGCACGGGCGCGGACAAGCAGCTTGTGGCTCTCGCTGGGGGCTTCGTCACCCACCCGCATCCAGAGCGCCACATCGGCGATGCTGGGCCCGACGCCGTCCCGGGGCTTGAGTCGACCACCCGAGGTCCACGGGGCGCCGGTTACGAACGCGCGGTAGGTCTTGCAGGCCTCCATCCAGCTGCCTCGGTAGATCCCGACCATGGCAGGGAATGGTGCGGCGAAGTCCGACCCCGGCACTCCCATGTTCTCGACGGGGGTGGTGATGCGGAATGACTTCCCGGGCGAGAGGACGAAGGTTTTGACCCAGGCAGCGGGATCGTGGGTCGCCATGTAGACGGCGCTCCTTCCCTTCATCGCGCAGAGAAACTGCATGGTCATGCTGTATCCGTGCGGGTAGGGCAGGGCCAGTGGCGAGGCCAGAGACGGCATCAGCAGGCCCCAGTTGCAGGTGGGCGCGGCGACATCGTATTTCCCGGATTCCAGATAGCCAGTGAAGGAGGGGAAGGAGACCTCCCAGAGGCCCTCGGTCCGGGACCGGTTCGCGACCCATATCCGCCAGGCGGCGATCCCGGAATCGCGCGGGAGCTCGATGGTGACCTTCACATCGACGACCCCCTTCTCGCCGGCCAGATCCAGGCCATCCCACCGTAGCGTGGCACGAACCGTGCCGCCGTCGAGGACCGCAACCGCACGGGATGTGGCAGGGACGTCCGTATTGGTCAGCGTGGCGCTCTTCTCGGCAGTCGGAGCGGCACGGAAGGAGAGGCCCCACAGCTTGGGCTCGAGCTGTGCCGATGGCCTCATGTGGTCCACGCCGGTGCCCTTGTCCAGCAGTGCTGCCAGGCCCATGTGGGGCTCTTGCAGCTCGAATCGGGCGATGCCATTCTCCAAGACCACACGGGGGGCCTCGGCCGCATCCACTTGGGCAAGGCCGAGGACAAGAAGCATGGTGCATGCAAGGTGCGAACGAGCCGCTCTGAGACGCGCTCTTCGGCCGTGCGGCAGTTCCTGGACTCCTGCCCTCCTGCGCTGGCCGGATCTATGCATGGGGCAGTTGCGCAACCGGGCATTGGGCAAGGGCAAGGAGTTCGGCGACATCGCCCCAAGCGAGGAAGTTGGGGACGTAGGTGGCCATGTGGAGCGTGGGGATGGCATCGCCGGGGACGACCGTCTGGGGTAGGTCGTGCAGCTCGCAGCGGGCGATGGTGCGGTCGAGACCGGCGGCGCAGAGCGCGGCCATGCCAGCGGTACCCCAGGCGGCGACTTCCACGGTGCTGCCAACGTCGGCGAAGAGCTGCGCGAGGGCCACGATATCCTCAGTCCACTCGCCAAGCATGGTCCGACCAAGCCAAAGGGCAGTGCGGGCGGCGTCATGCCCCGGGGCGATGCGGCCGCTGTCCCATTCGGTCTCGCCGGTGCCCCGGAGATCGGCCAGGCAGACCGATGCGCCGCGGTCGAGCCATGCTTGGACCTCGGGCTGATCGACGAGCTTGGCCTTGCCGCCGGGGTGGAGGGCCAGAAGGGTGCGTTCTGGCTCGCCGTCGCCAGCCGGCAGCAGTTGGAGGCAAGGCAGAAGGCTCCCCGGCATGGTCTCGACAGTGAACGCGCGCCAACGGCGCCCTGCCGTCTCGCCTTCGACCAGGGGGCCGCGGGCAATGCGTACCGCTCCGGGAGTGAGATGCAGCAGATCGCGCAGGTCGCGGCGCCGGACATCCGGATCGGGGTCGAGCGTGCGCTCGGCGGCGATCTCCGTGGCCCGATCGCGGGCAAAGGTGAGGACGGACTTCACGGTGGCGGGGCGCTGGCCAGCGGGGAAACACATAAGATCCGTCTCGGGCAGTTCCGGAATCTCGGGGATGGGGCAGGGCCGCCCGGTGCCTTCGTCCCGCAGCCAGTATTTGAACCAACCCAGGGCATGGGAGCGCATCTCCGGCCAGTAGCCGTGGGGCAGGTCGATGGCCTTGTAGTCCAGCCGGTCGCCCATGCCGAGGAGGTCGTAGATCTGGCGTGCGCCCCGGAAGGAACGGAGCATCTGGCTCACGTGGAAAGCGGCGTTGGAGTCTCGCAGGGCGTTGAGGATGAGTACGGCAGACGGGGCGGCCAGGGCGAGGATGGCCCATTCCTCGGTGAGTGGCATGCCATCGGGCAGGCACTCGCAGATGCAGTTGGGGTTGCAGATATAGGACTCGAAGGTGCCCACCGAGACCACGGGCACGGCGGCCGTAACCCGCTCGTCGAAGGCGGCGAGCCACATGGTCTGGTTGCCGCCGCCACTGGCCCCGGTGACCCCGATGCGCTCGCTGTTCACGCAGTCCAGGCTCTGGAGGAGATCGATCCCCCGCATGTTGTCGTAGACCTGCATGCCCAGCAGCGTCTCGCCGACCGGCATCAACGAAGCGCCAATCTGCTTGCCGTGGTATTCGTATTCCCCGTGCTTCAGACACCGTTCGCCGGAGCCGAAGGCATCGACGATCAGCACCGCGAAGCCCGCCTGGGCAAAGGTATGCCCCCGCGCGGCCACGCGAGCGGCGAGCTTGCCCTGGGTCCAGTGCCCATGGGTGCCGAGGATGCCGGGGAAGGGGCCAGGGCCATCGGGAAGATAGAGGTTGGCGGTGGCTCGGAGACCGGGGCGGGTCTGGAACGAGACATTGCGGACACGGTAGCCATCCAGCTGCATCTCCCCGTGTGTGACTGCTTCCAGCGGCGGTGGCTCGGGCCAGGTGCCAACCAGGTCGCGCAGCCGAGCCCGGAGGCCGCTGCGGTACTCCTCCCAGGCTGCGAGTGTGGTGGGGGGCTGGTGGAGTAGATTCCAGCGGCGTCCTTCGGCCAGGAGTTGGCTCTTGAGCAGATCGCCAGCGGGTTCCGGCCAGATATTCGAGTCCATGATTCTCTCCTGTGAAGAGCTGGGCGGCTTTTCTTGGGGGAAGGCAGCGTGACTGTGGCAACCGTATCGCTTCACGTGGTTCCGCGCAATGGCGCGCAACCCACGCGTCTGCCGCCTATATTCTGTCAACCTCTGGAGCCCCAACTATGATTGCTCTCGCCAAACTCGACGTTCACGCCCAGGTCCTGGTCTTGGTGGGCCAACTGCATGCCCGTGGGATCGCCTCCGAGAAGGCCGAAGACGGCACGGTGTTGGTGGCTTTCGGTGATTTCGAGTCGGCCTTCGCCCTGCTCATCGAGGCCGACTTGGTTTCGGCCTCGCCCTGGACCGGGGAAGCCTGCCCGCGTTGCGGGATGCACATGGTACGTGACGTCGGCGTGAACTGGAAGCGTGCATCCTGGGGATTCCTGCTGTTGACCGCTGGCCTGCTGGGCCTGCCCCTGCTCTGGCGCAAGCGCACGCACCATTGCCTGGGCTGCGGCGGGCATTGGGACGTGCCGCGGTGAGACGGAACGCGATTCTGGGAGCCTGCTGCATGTGTTCGTCCCTGCTTGCCGTTCCTCCGCAGGTGCCGCAGTCGGCGCGCGAGATTCCGGTTCTGGCCACGGTGGATGTGGTGATCGTGGGCGGCACGGTGGGGGCCGTCTCGGCGGCGCTGGCTGCACGAGAGGCGGGGGCCAGTGTCTATCTGGTGGCGCCCCGGACCTATCTTGGCGAGGGTCTCTGCGGTAGCCTGCACCTCTGGCAGGACGAGGGCACGCCAGGGGGAAAACTGGCCAGGAAGCTGTTGGCCAAGGGCAGCCCAATCCCCCCGATGCATGTCAAACGGACCCTCTCCCGGGCGTTGCTCGCGCAGGACATCCCGTTCCTGTTTGCAGCCACGGCCAGCGATGTGCTGCGCGATGGCGGTGGGCGGGTTGCTGGCGTGGTGATCGCCAACCGGGCTGGTCGACAGGCGGTACTCGCCAAGACCGTGGTCGATGCGAGCGAGCGGAGTACCGTGGCCCGCCTGGCGGGTGGGGAAGTGCAGGGCCGAACACGTGGCCCGCTCTCCGCCGAGCGGGTGGTCTTGGTCAGAGCAGACGAACCGCAGGCCGAGGGCACACAACGCATTCTCTTCGTCTCGGGCAAGCTGGCCCTGGCCTACGAAGTCCATCAGCTGCAACTGGACTACCCCGATTTCAGCGCCGCATCCCTGGCTCAGTCCGAGCAAATCGCGCGGGACCGGACCTACCGGAAGGGCCAGCTTCGCGCTTCGGAACGTCTGCGGGTCGCGTGGCCTGACCTGGTCAGCAGCGTGCCTGGCATCCTCGTGCTTGGTGCCAATCCGTCGCAGGCGGGCAAGGCGGAGGCCCTGGGCTGGGACTTGGGGCAGTTGGCCGCCAAGGAGGCCTTGGCGCGACCCGGGTTGGCCGGGGTCCATCTTCCCGGCCCGGCCAGCGCGGGTACACTGGATGTGCGTGAGCCTCTGCGCGGCGCGCGACCGGCCAGCGATCCCACGCGGACGGTCCCTGCCGCCGCTTCGTCCTTGCCGGTCTGGGCCGAAGTGGATGTGCTGGTCGTGGGCGGTGGGACCACCGGGGCGCCGGCGGCCATCGCGGCGGCCCGACGGGGGGCAAAGGTACTGGTGATCGAGTTCCAAGAGGGGTTGGGCGGCACCGGGACCCTGGGCCTGATCGGCAAGGCATACCACGGGCGCAGCGCGGGCTTCAGCAAGGAAGTGCCCTTCCCCGACGAGAACTTCCGGGTGGAGGACAAAATGGAGTGGTTCCGCCATGAAATCCGCGCCGCTGGTGGGGAGATCTGGTTCGGCACCATGGGGTGTGGTGCTGTATTGGACGGCACCCGGGTGTGCGGGGCCGTGGTTGCCAACGCCGAAGGACGGGGGGCGGTGCTGGCCAAGGTCGTGATCGATGCCACTGGCAGCGCGGATCTGGCGGTGGCGGCTGGCGCGGGGAGTCTGGCCAGCGGTGCGGGGGATATCCTTGCCGTGCAGGGCGCGGGCTTGCCGGTCCGACCTCCCGGCAAGCATTACGTCAATACCGACTACCTGTTGGTGGACGAGACCGATATGGTCGATACCTGGCGCGCCTTGGCCGGCGCCCTGGAGGCCATGCGCGGGGACGCCTACGACGTGGGGCCTCTCCTCCAGACGCGTGAGCGGCGGCGGGTGGTGGGCGAGCACATCCTGCGCTACCTCGACCAGATTGCCGGGCGAACCTATCCCGACAGTATCGTGTTCTCGGCCAGCGACTACGATTCGCACGGCTACCCCAGTTCGCCTTATTTCGCGCTGCTGCCCCACGATGCGAAGACGGTCAAGATGAATCACCCGGCCCCCGGTGGCAGCTGCTACACCCCCTATCGTTGCCTCCTGCCCAAGGGATTGGAGGGCATTCTGGTGGTCGGCCTGGGGATCAGCATGGAACGCGATGCCTCGGCCATGGTGCGGATGCAGCGGGATCTTCACAATCAGGGCTACGCGGCGGGTGTTGCTGCCGCCATGGGGGCCAAGCGGGGGCTGACTCCCCGCCAGATCCCAGTGCGCGAACTGCAAGAGCATCTGGTGGCGGCCGGGTCCCTGCCCGCTGTCGCGCTCGGCCACCGCGACTCCTTCCCTCTGTCCGAACCACTCGTGGCTGCTGCCGTCGCGGACCTCTCTCTGAACGGAACCAAGAAACGCAAGCAGATCTGCCACGCCTTGGCCGTGGTGCTCACCCATGAGGAACTGGCTTTGCCGCTCCTGCGCCGCGCCCATGCCAAGTCCGAGGGCGATACCCGCCTGTACTACGCTCGCGTTCTAGGCATGCTCGGCGACCGGGTCGCCGCGCCCGAACTCATCGCTGCGCTGGCAGCAACCAGGGGGTGGGAGCCGAAGATCCTGCAAGGAGCCATGGCCGAATACGCTCATCTGCCCACCCCCATTGATGGTGTGATTCTCGCTCTCGGCCGCACCCACGACCCCAGGGCTGTGCCAGTCCTTCTGGCGAAGCTGGGCACGCTCGACGCCTCGGTGACGCTTTCCCACCATCGGGCGCTGGCCTTGGCCTTGGAGCAACTGGCCGATCCGCGCGCGGCGGAGCCCCTTGCCCGGCTCCTTGCCAAGCCCGGCATGGGCGGCCACGCCTTGCTCGAGGTCAAGCCCCTGCACGACTGCAATCGCAAGCTCCGACGGCGCACCGGCCCGCTGCGCGAGATCGTCCTCGCCCGCGCCCTCTACCGGTGCGGCGATTGGCAGGGCGTCGGGCGCAAGGTCCTGGCGGGCTACACCCGCGATCTCCGCGGCATTCTCGCCCGCCACGCGACCCACGTTCTCGGTCAGCCGTAGAGTGACAGCGCAGTCGAGCGCTACTCTTGTCCCGCCTGGACTCGGGCTGGTTCACCGCCAAAGAAGCGTCGGAAGGCCGCTGCCGCTGCCGGGTTGTTGAGCACGGCATTGAGCGAGCAGACATGCACTCGCGAGCAGCCGCCATCCAGAATGGCCTGCAGTTCCGCAGTTAGCCGTTTCCCGGACTTGGCCGAGTCCTTGCCGTAGCCGATCAGGGCGGCACCGTGCGGTCTGGCATGGTAGCGCTTGGCCTCCGTAGCGATGATGCGGGAGTAGGCACCGATCTTCGCCACGCTCCAGAGCGGCTTGAAGTACCAGGCCGCCGTCTGGCCGCACACATCCAGATCCAGGTGGTTGCCATAGAGCGGCTGAGGAAGGTAGACGGGGTAGATGTGGGTGATCACCTGCACATCGGGCTTGACCGTCCGCGCGTAGGCCGCAAGACGATTGTTGAAGTCCACCAGCGTCTCGAAGGAGAAACGCTCAAGTGAGACTTCCCGCGACATCTCCGGGTGTTCCTTCCGGTAGGCGGCGAGCTGATTCCGGGACACGGGGCAATGACAACAGCGGTAGTTCCGGTAGCCGATGTAGTCGAAGGCCACGCCTCGGATTCCGGGCACCCGGAGCATCTCGTCGATCTGCTTGCAGAACGCCTTGAAGACCCGCGGGTCGTGGAAACAGAGGAGCGGAGTGGTGAGGGCCTCCACCTCGTTCACGGGTTCCCCGCCGAACTGGTACTGGGATTTGCCGGGGGTCTTGTCCGCCTCGATGCGTTTCAGTGCCTGGTCTTCTGCCGGAGTCATGACCTGGAGCGGCGGCGCGGCGGCGGGGTAGGCCCTTTTCCAGGCCGGGAGGTCGCCCAGGTAGAGCCAGGCATAGATCCCGATCCCGTGTTGCTTGCCGAGGGCGATGAAGCTCGCGAAATCCTCCGTGTTCTCGTGGTGCACGACCAGTTCCGCGAAGCCGGCCGCCGCTGCCTTGGGCACCACATCCGCAGCCTTGCCCCCGCCCCAACCGGTGAGGATGCGCGCCCTATCGCGACCGGGATGCGGCTGGCCCAGAACCGCGAATCCGCCAGCCATGGCCAGCATGAACGGAACAGTGAAGACCTTCATACCCAGACCCTTCCAGTTTGTTAGCCCAACTTCGGCGAATGCCCTGCATGGCATGCCGGATGTTCATCGTGGTCCTGGCCAGGATACCATGCCGCTTCCCTTCCTGCCAGCCCCGTCCCCCTCGCTTCATTGCCACGAGCAAGCGAGGCCAGGCGGACACGGCTTGCTCTGGCGCCACCTGGGTCCCCTCACTCTCCAGCGCTGAAAGTCACCGGTCCAAAGATCGTTTTGGTGCTGCCGATCCGGAACCCGAACTTGGCCACGTGCATTCGGCCTTCCCTGCCCGCAGCATTCGGGCCGAAGGTGATGTTGCTGCCCTTCCCGTTCCGCGGGAACAGCTTCGTGTAGGGTAGACGAACAAGCTCCTTCCCGTCCATTTCGAGCGCAACCTGTCCGTTGGCGCCGCCAGAGTGGACGAGCCGGTACCAGTGGAACCCGTCCGTGGTGTCGAAGAGCGCCCTGCGGAGGACGATATGCGCGTCGCCACGGGAACTCATGATCCCAACGCTGGTGGCATCCATGAACAAGGCGGCGCCGCGTCCGTTGTCCGGACGGATGAAGCTCGCCAGCCCGTAGTTCGGCTCCGTCCCCTGATCAACCACCCGGAACCACGCCTCCAGGCACCAGTCGTCGCTGTCGGGCCAGGTCACGCCATATCCGTAGGAGGCGTTCGACTGGCGAGTGGCCACGCTGTGCAGGTCCAGATACTTCAGGCCGGCTTTCTCGCCAATCGCGTAGCCTGCGGTGCCGCGGCGGACAGCCTTCAGCTTGCCTGGCAGCTTCGCGTCGTCGGGCTGGCGCCCGTTGGCGGCGCCGACATCGTAGCTGAGCACGGCGTTGGTGGGCCCGACTGTCGGGTCCGGAAGGTAGGAGTAGAGGTCGGCGTTCTTCAGGAAGAATCGGAACTTCTTCTCCGCCGTGGCGTGCGCTTCGGGAAGCTCCTTTGTCTTCCAGGTCAGCTGGTGTTGTACGGCATCCCCGCTGAACGTCGCACAGTCGTCGCGGGAGAAGCCCGGGATCACCTGATTGCGCCTGTCGAGGATTTCGGCCACCACGTACCCGCCGGGCCCGGTCTTGGCGTTGATTGTGACCGTTGGGGTCTGGAACAGCTCGCGGCGACTGATCAGGCTGCCTTCGGACGTGTCCGCGCGCATGGAGCAGAAGCCATCCAGACGCAGCACGGCAAGGCCGATCGCGGCTTCGGCCGGCTTGTGTCCCTTGCGGGTCAGGCTGTTGTGCGGGCCGTTCCAGCCGCCGTAGTAGAAGTACAGCTCGTCGCCGACCTGGACCGGCGCGCGTGCCGTGTAGATCATGTCGCTGTCGAAGGCGCCCTTCGGGCCATGCGGGATGAACTGCCCGCGCTGGGGCGGTCGCGTCCAGTGGATCAGATCCCAGCTCCACGCCAACTGCACGTCCATCGTGCAGGGGCTGTCCATCTCCGCTTCGTACATGGTCTTGGCGGTGTAGCCACTGTTCTTGAACCAGCGGGCATTGTAGATCCACGGCAGACCGATGTAGAGGCCCTGGTAGGGAAACGCCGGCATGCCGTAGACCTGGGTCGCATCGGGGTCTAGGTCATCGGCCCCAAAGACGGCGCCATTGAACGGCTTGGTCCAGGTGAGCCCGTCTCGTGAGGTGGCCACGCCAGCCGCCCGGCCGCGGCGGTTGCCAGTCTTCAACGTGCTTACGTACTGGGCCTTGTAGGGGTCGTAGAAGAAGTTCAGCACATCGCTGGACGCAAAGAGCGCCGTCCGTGCCGTTTCCTTGACGAACTCCCAACGCAGCCCATCCGGCGAAAAGGCCATTCGGGCGTGACGGTACTCTTGAGCGTAGCAGAACAGCACATACCGCTTGCTTGGGTCGGTCTCCCACGGACGCTTGATCACACTCGGGTTGTGGCATTTCCCGCCGCCCCTGTACAACTCCGAGGCCTCGATCTCCGCCGAATTCTTGAGGAAGATGTTGTTGTCCTTTGAACCCTCGAACTCCACCAACCCCAGCTTGGGCTTCGTCCAGTTGATGCCATCGGTCGATTCGGCATAGTGGTTCGTGTAGCCGCCCTGGTAGCTGTGGTACCACATGCGCAGCTTGTCCTGGTCCCACATGACCGTGCCGTACAGATAGGGGCCGCTCCCCTCGGACGCGTGTGTCTTCGGGAGCACCGGCTGGTTGCCGTGTCTGCGCGCCGCATGAAACACCCGGGTCAGCCCCGTCTGCCGCTCGACCACCATGCCGTCCAGAAACAGCCGGCGCCACGGCCCGGACGGCCCGCCGGCGACCAGGTCCCGGGTCGGCGGCGACACCGGCGCGGCTCTCACGCTCGCGAACATGCTACCGACAATCGCCAACGCCACGACTCTGAGGGTGATTCGCAGGGCCATTGTGCTTCGCCTCCAGGCTAGACTCACGGGACTTCGCTTCGCTGCGGTGGGGAAGAGAGTAACGTCGGGGGGCCGCGGGTGCAACGGTCCGGAGCGACTCCACTCAGTAGTCCAGGAGGACTCCCTGCTCCCTGAGGACATCCCGCAGCGCATCCGTATCCACGTCGCGGGGTTCGGTCCCCTGCTTGACGGCCAGGGCGGCGGCGGTGCCGGCGGCTTGGCCAGTGGCGAAGCAGGGGACGATCAGGCGGAGGGTGTTGATGGCCAGGTAGTCGCCGGAGATGCAGCGCCCGGAAATGAGGAGCCCGTCGATGCCCTTGGGGACCAGGCAGCGGTAGGGGATGTCGTAGTGCAGCCCAGGGACGCCATAGAGCTCGTAGCCGAGGAGATACGACCCCAGTCGCGCGATGCCGTCGGGGGCATGGCGGCTTGCCTGGATGTCCGCATCGGTGATCGTGTATTCGCCGTGTATGCGGCGGCTCTGGCGAACGCCGATCTGGGGGAGGGTCTCGGCCACACGGGCGTTCTCGTAGCCGGGCATGTTCTCTCGCAGGTACATCAGTGCCGCGTAGCAGTCGCGGCGGAACCGGTTCTCGGCCTCGGTCAGCGCTACCGGGTCGGTGACATCGACGCCCTTCAAGTACCAGCCCTGGCCTGGCAGGCGACCGTTGTTCAGGGCCTTGGCGGCAGCGAGGATCTCGGCGGCCCGGTCGGGGTTCTTTTTGCTGAAGGCCTTCACCCGTTCGGGATCGACGCCCCCAAGGCGGCAGCCGAGGGTTACGTCGTGGGTCTCGTTGTCGTAGGCGCAGCCTGCGCGGAAGGCGAGATCGCCGTCGGCGGTGGCATCGATCGTGACCTTCGCGCGGACGGCGACGCGGCCCTGTTTGGTTTCCAGGAACGCCCCGCGCACAGCTCCGTCCT
>Ga0307987_1001921_pt1 | contig 11118 bp, 11 predicted proteins | sample EllFjometagen181_FD_203157 | JGI IMG/M metagenome (GOLD analysis project Ga0307987, IMG submission 203157) | Marine microbial communities from Ellis Fjord, Antarctic Ocean - #181 | ecosystem: Environmental > Aquatic > Marine > Unclassified | place: Southern Ocean | collected 2014-10-08 | reverse complement strand
GTGGCAAGAGCCGGGAAAACGGGTCATCGTGTATCCCCCGTCCGTGGCGGAAGGCAAGATTCAATTGCCGGAAGGCCTCAAAAGCTTGAAATAGGTATAAGGTATTAGGTGTAAGGTGTTAGGTCTTGTTTGAAGGCCCATAACCTTACGCCTTAAACCTCATACCTTGAACCTTATACCTTAAACCTTTTACAGACAGGATTTCCATGCTTTTAGGTACCCTTATCTACGGTTTTGTCAACAGTGCGATCCTGGCCCTTCTGGCCATGGGATTCAACCTGACCTTCGGCATCAGCGGCGTGGCCAACTTCGCCTACGGGGCCGTCTATATTTTCTCAGGATTTTCCGTGTGGATACTCCTAAACACTTTTGGGATTCCGTACCTGCTTGCCGTTTTGATTGCCATCCTGCTGGCGGCACTCATGGGGCTTGCCATCTACTACGGGGTAATCCTGAGAATCAAGGGCATGCCCCTTTCCGAAGTCATGGCCACATTCGGCCTCGGGCTGGCTATCATGGAACTGTTTCGGTATTTTGATTTTGTAGGCTTTCGTTATACCCTGCCCGTTTTCATCGATGGCAGTTTCAGTATCGGCGACGTGTACATTGACTACCAGCGGATGATTATCGGTCTCATTGCCATTGGACTGACCTTCGGTCTGTACCTGTTTACCAACCACACCCGGACGGGGCTGGCTTTTCGGGCCATTGCCCAGGATGAGCGGACGGCGTTGACGTTCGGAATCGATGCCGACCTGGTGGGGGGGCTGAGTATGGCGCTGGGGTGCGCGCTCGCGGCCATTGCGGCTGTGGTGATCCTGCCGCTCGGGACCATTGCGGTGGAAGGGGGGTACGAAGTCCTGATCAACGCCCTTGCCGTATGCATCGTGGGGGGGTTGGGCAGCACTGTGGGCATCCTGGTGGCCAGTGTGCTCATCGGGTATTCCCAGACCATTACGGCCAATTACCTGGAACCCCACTGGATGATGCTGGTGAGCCTTATCGCCATCGCCATCGTTCTGGTGGTGAAACCGTCCGGACTTTTCAGCCATCAAAAAGAACTTGAAGAGAGAATATAGTCAAAATTATGAACAGGCGCAAAGAAAGAATCGATCGCGGTGTTAAAGCCCGCTCGGCGGATATATTCGCCCTCACAAGTTACCGGGAAATGCTTTATCTAATGATTCCCGGGGCCGTTCCCGTGGTGGCCCTCCTCTGTTTTTCGCCCATGCTCAGCGACTACTGGCGAGAGGTCATTATCTCAACCGCCATCTATGCCCTTCTGGCCATGAGCTGGGATATGCTCATGTGCGCAGGGCTTCTTTCCCTGGGCCAATCCCTTTTTTTCGGGATTGGATCGTACATCTCAGGTTCCCTCAACTATTATGCGGGATTGCCGCCCATTTTGACCCTGCCCATCGCCACCATTCTGGGGGGATTGCTCTGTACGGTCCTCCTATTGCCCGTATTAAGGCTTCGGGGGATCTATTTCGCCATGGTGACCCTCGTTGTGCCCCTCATGCTGAGCCGGCTGGTGGAGGCCACGCGAATCCTGGGCGGAACGGAAGGGCTTACGGGACTGACGCCCTTTCCCAACCCGCTCACCGCGCTCTTCATTATTCAACTGGCGCTTCTGGTCACGCTTTTCGGCTTCAGAAGGATCATGGGATCCGATTATGGCCTGGTGGTCAAGGGGATCAGCGACAATGACCGTTCCGTTATGAGCGCGGGGCTCAATATCTACTGGTACAAGGCCCAGGTCCTTTTCCTAGGATCTTCGGTAGGGTGTTTCGCGGGCGCCTTCGGTACCCACATGGACATGTTTGCGGGCATGCCAGGATTCGCCCTGGATTATTCCATCATGCCGGTGGCCGCCGCCGTGGTGGGGGGTGTGGGCACCTTTGCCGGTCCGTTAATAGGGGCCTTTATTCTGGTGCCGCTCTCGGAAATGCTGAGGGCCCTCGGCAGCCTCAGGATGGTTTTCTACGGGCTGTTCCTGGTGGTCTTTGTGGTGGGGATGCCCGAGGGAATTTTTGCCTATATCCAAAGGAAATATCAGCAAATGGAAAGATGGGTGGACGTATCATGACGGAGCTTACGCCCTTGCTCAGGGCATCCAACTTGACCAAAAAATTCGGCGGCGTAACCGCTGTTTCAAACGTGGATTTTGATCTTCAGGAAGGACAGCTTCTAGGCGTCATCGGACCCAACGGAAGCGGGAAAACCACCCTGGTGAACCTCATTACGGGGTTTGTGAAGCCGACGGCGGGCCGCATCGAATTCCGGGGAAAAGATATTACCGGTTGGCCTCCCTACAAGGTGGTGAGCGAAGGGATTTCCAGAACTTTCCAGATGGTCCGGCCCTTTTACCAACTGCCGGCCTACAAGAATCTCATCGTGCCGCTCTATTCCCCCCGGGTCAAGAAACTGGCAGGCGGCAAATACGGAAATAGAGACGCGGTAGCCCTGGACCTGCTGGAAGAAGTGGGTTTTGAGCGGGATGCCCACGTGAGTTACAAAAAAGCGGGCGCATTGCCCCAGGGGTATCTGAAACGGCTGGAGTTGGCTAAATCAATGGCGCTACGTCCGGATCTCATTATCCTGGATGAGCTGTTTTCAGGGCTCAGCCTGGCGGAGGTGGCCAGCATCGTGCCCATTATTGAAAAGCTCAAACACCAGGGCAAAACCATTATTATGATTGAGCATCGATTAAAGGAGCTTTTCCGAATCGCCGACCGGGTAATGGTGCTGAATTACGGCCGAAAGATTGCCGAGGGTCAGGCGAAAGATGTCATGGAAAGCCCGGACGTAAAAGAAGCCTACCTGGGCAGCGAAGCGGAGTGAAAGGGAACGAAATGCTTGATGTTCAAAACCTGATGGTCTTTTTTGAAAATGCCCTGGCCTTAAACGATTTCAGCATGGAAGTGCGCGAGGGCCAAGTGGTGGGGGTCATCGGGAGCAACAGCGCCGGGAAAACCACGTTGATGAATACCCTTTCGGGACTGATCATCGATATGCGGATCAAGGAAAAACGCCGGGGTGGTGAAAGGATTACGGTCTACGGGAAGGTCTCCTACAAAGGGGAGGACATCACCTTGACCCGGCCCAGCGAGCGGGTCAAAAAGGGGATCGTGCTCTGCCGCGAGCGGCATCCCATTTTCCCTGAAAGCGACGTATTGCAGAATCTCCGAATGGCGGGGTATTTACGGAAAAAATCGGAAATCCGGGAAAATATTTCGGAAGTATTTGACCTGTTTCCGGCCCTGGTTCCTTTAAAATCCCGCAAGGCGGGTTTCATGAGTGGCGGCGAGCAACAGATGCTGGCTGTGGGCATGGCCCTGGCGCCCCGGCCGCAACTGCTGCTTCTGGATGAGCCCCTTCTGGGGTTGAGCCCCATGATGCAGCACCTGCTGGTGGACGCCATCAAAGGCTTAAAAGCGAAATCGGGCATCACGGTTGTCATCAGCGAACAGTTTGCCCGACCCGTGCTTCCCATGATTGATTTTGGGTACATTATTGAAAACGGCATGTTGACGTTAACCGGCACCGGAAAGGAATTGATGGACAACCCGGAAGTCAAAGCCGCCTATTTTGGTATTTAACCATGACCCCACTGAACCCCGACGGAAATATTTTTGAAGTCTTTGCTTCGGCTGCCAAGAAAAACGGCAACAAAACGGCCATCATTTATCTGGGCACGCGTTTTAACTACAAAACCATTCTAACCCTGGCGGAGAATTTTGCCGGCTCATTGAGAGCAGCCGGCGTGGCGGAAGGGGAGCGGATTATTCTCTATGTTCCCAACAGCGTACACTGGGTGATCGCCTGGCTGGGCATCCAGCGGGCCGGCGCCGTCGTGGTGCCCATCACGCCAATCTATACAAAGCACGACCTGGTCTATATCGCCAATGATTCGGGTGCGAAACACATCGTCTGTTCCGATACCAATTTCGGTTATGTAAAACAGGCCATTCCCGAAACCGATCTCAAAAAGGCCATTGCCATCAAACTCACGGACCTGCTTCCCTGGTGGAAAAAACTCTTCGGCTGGACCTTTGACCGAGTTCCCAAAGGGAAGGTTGCCAAGGAAGACGACACTTTCTGGTTCGAGGATATGGTCAAAGTCAAAGCCAAAGTTTTGCCTCCCCTGACCCATAAAGGAAAAGATACGGCGGAAATTATTTACACCGGTGGTACCACCAAATTCCCCAAAGGCGTTCCCATCTCCCACGGATTGTATCTGGAATCGGCTGGCGAGCAGATTTCCATTTGCGACCCCCTGTTCAAACCGGAGGAAAATGTAGTTTTGGGCACGGCGCCACTCTTTCATATCCTGGGCCAGACCTGTGCTTTGAGCACCCTTCTGGTGGGCGGTGCCATCATCCTCATGCCCAAAGTGAATCTGGATGCTATTTTTGATTCGATACAACGGCTCAAAGCCAAAACATTGATCGGGGTTCCGACTCTCTACCGGATGTTCCTGGATCATGACCGCATCGATTTTTATGATCTTTCTTCTCTCAGGTACTCTTTCAACGGGGGCGACGTGTTGCCGGAGGAGATCAGCAGACGGTGGCTCAAAAAGTTTGATTGGCCCATTTATCAGGGGTATGGCGCCACCGAGACCTGCGGCGGAGTCACCATGTGTCCCACCGACGAGGAGAATCCTCCCAAGAGCATCGGTCGGGTGGTGCCCAGTAAAACGGTTAAATTGGTGGATTCGGCCACCCTTGAACCTGTGGGTCCTGGCGAGCAGGGAGAAGCTTTGGTACATTCGGAGCGGATGGTCAGCGCCTACTGGAACAAACCGGAAGAAACCAAGGAAGCCTTTGTGGAAATTGATGGCCTTCTCTATTACCGGACAGCAGATGTTTTGACCATCGATGAGAAAGGTCGTTACTATTTTGTGGACCGCACCGTGGATACCATCAAACACAAGGGGTACCGGGTGTCTTCATCCGAAATCGAAGGGGTCCTGCAAGAAAATCAGGCCGTCATCGGCGCCTGCGTGGTGGGTATCCCCGATGAAAAGGTTGGGGAGCGCATCAAGGCTTTCGTGGTTTTAAAAGAGGATGTCAAAGGCATCACCGGCTACGATCTTATCAAATGGTGCCGCAAGCGCCTGGCCGGATACAAGGTGCCCCAGTATATCGAGTTTCGCGACATGCTGCCCAAGAGCAAGGTGGGGAAACTTTTAAGGCGCGAGATACGAAGCGAGGAGGAACGTCGAAAAGAAGGATGAAAACGTTCGAAAAAAAAGCGCCGGTTCCCGATTGATTCGAAGGGAACCGGCGCTTTTTTTGTTTAATGGGTGGGTCTGTTAATCAAACACAAACTCCTTCTCCTTTATTTTGGCATGGGCCGCAGCCAGCCTGGCGATGGGGACCCTCGGGGGTGAGCAGGAAACATAGGTCATCTTGATGTGGTGGCAGAACCGGATGGATTCGGGATGTCCGCCCTGTTCTCCGCAGATGCCCACGGTCATGCCGGGCCGGGTTTTTCGCGCCCATTTGACCGTCATCTTCATGAGACGTCCGACGCCCTTGATGTCCAAGACTTCAAAGGGGTTGTTTTTAAGGATGTTCAGCTCTTCGTAAAGGGGCAGGAATTTGTTTTCGGCATCTTCCCTGGAAAAAGAGAAGGTGGCCTGGGTCAGGTCATTGGTGCCGAAGGACATGAATTCCGCCAATTCCGCGATCCTGCCCGCGCGCATGCAGGCCCGGACGACTTCGATCATGGTTCCGAATTCCAGGGGAATGGAAAGCTTAAACTTTTTCTCGATATCCTTCTTGATTTCGGTAACATATCCATGAACCCATGTAAGCTCCTGCAAGGTGCATACCTGGGGAATCATAATTTCCGGGGATACCCGGCCCCCTTCGCGAAGATGTTCGGCGGCAGCTTCCAGTACGGCCCTGATCTGCATGGCGTAGATCTCGGGGTAGGTGATGCCGAGCCTGACGCCGCGGTGCCCCAGCATGGGGTTGATCTCCGTCAGGTCCCTGACCTTTCTGAGCATCCGTTCTTTGTTTTCAATCATGCGCCCTTCCAGGTGTTTGGCTTTCAGCTCCTGCAGGCCCGTCAGCATGGCATCCAGACTGGCTGCATAGCGGCCATGGAGTTCAGGGTCGATGAGCTGAAGGGTATCCGGAAGGTCGGACATGCCTTCAATGGTTTGTTTCAATTCCCGGAGCTTATCAATTTCGTTGATAAGTTCATCTGCTGAAGGTAGAAACTCGTGAATGGGGGGATCCAGAAGGCGTATGGTTACCGGGTATCCGTCCATCAGGCGAAAGATCTCTTTAAAATCGTTTCTCTGGAATGGAAGGAGCTTGTCAAGCGCTGCCTGGCGTGCGGAAGTGTTTTCCGCCAGGATCATTTCCTGGACCACCGGGAGCCTTTCCTGCTGGTTGAACATTCTTTCCGTTCGACACAGACCGATCCCTACGGCGCCATATTTTCTGGCTTTGGCAACGGTGTCAGGGGTGTCGGCATTGGCCATGACTTTAAGTTCGCTGATTTCATCCGCCCACTCCAACAGTACCAGCAGGTCTTCCACAAATTCCGGTTCAATGGTGGGTACGCTACCCCCGTAAACATTCCCGGTGGTACCGTCGATGGTGATCGTTTCTCCTTCCCTGAGGGTCATGCCGCCGATGACCGCCTCACGGGCACCGTCGTCAATGACAATGGCCCCACAACCAGATACGCAAGGCTTCCCCATACTCCGGGCCACCACGGCGGCGTGGGACGTTTTGCCGCCCCGGCTGGTCAGGATTCCCTCAGCGGCGAAAAAGCCGTGAATATCTTCCGGCTTGGTTTCTTGTCTCACCAGGATCACTTTTTCTCCCAGTTTCGCTTTGCTCTCGGCCCGGTCCGCATTAAAAACCATTTTACCCGAAGCGGCGCCGGGGGATGCCGGCAAGCCTTGAGCCAAGACATCCGCTTTGGCTTCGGGATCGAGGCGTGGATGAAGGAGCTGTTCCAGCATGTCGGGTTGAATGCGCAATAGTGCCTCTTCTTCTGAAATGAGCCCTTCATTCACCATGTCGATGGATGTTTTAATGAGGGCTACGGCATTCATTTTGGCGGTTCGGGTCTGCAGGCAGTACAGCTTTTTGTTTTCAATGGTGAACTCGAGGTCCTGGACCTCACGATAGTGATTCTCCAGGGTGTGACGCAATTTCATCAGTTCCGGATAAACGTCGGGCATCTCCCTGCGCAATTTCCGGATGACATGAGGAGTGCGAATACCGGCGACCACATCTTCCCCCTGTGCGTTGATCAGATATTCCCCGAAGAAGCGGTTTTCTCCGTTGGCCGGGTCCCGGGTGAAGGCAACACCGGTGGCGCTGTCGTTACCCATGTTTCCGAAAACCATGGTGCAGATGTTTACCGCCGTTCCATTGGCCATATCTTTGGTGATTTTGAATTCGCGCCGGTAATCGATGGCCCGTTTTCCCATCCAGGAACCGAATACTGCTTCAACGGCCATGTTCAGCTGAACGTAAGGGTCCTGGGGAAAGGGCTTTCCGGTCTTTTTTTCCACCAGGTCCAGGAAGCCTCCACATACTTTCTTAAGGGCGGCCGCATCCAGATCAACATCTTCCTCTACTTTACTTTCTTTCTTTATATTATCGAAAATAATGCTAAAATCTTCATCTTCTATGCTCAGGGCGATGTTTCCGAAAAGCTGGATCAATCTTCGGTACAAATCGTAAACAAAACGCTCATTTTTTGAAATCTTGATCAGGCCGTTAACCGATGCCTCATTGAGCCCCAGATTCAGGATGGTATCCATCATGCCCGGCATGCTCATGGCGGCGCCTGATCGCACCGATACCAGAAGGGGGTTGGCCGGATCACCGAATTTTTTTCCTGTTTCTTTTTCAAGTGCCGCCATGGCAGTTCGTATCTGCTCGGACAATTCCGGATTGAGGCCGGATTTTTTCTGCTCCAGCTGGTCCAGGCACGCTTCGGTAGTGATGACGAAACCCGGAGGTACGGGCAGTCCGATCTGGGTCATCTCGCAAAGATTGGCTCCTTTCCCCCCCAAGAGCGTTTTGTTTTTTCCATCCCCTTGGCTAAACGGGTACACCAATTGTTTGTTTTTCATCGTCATCCCCCTTGTTTATCTTTTTTTCTAATATGTTCAAATAGATAGCTGAAACCAAGCAGCGCAGCGCCCAGACCGACGACCTTAATAAAAGACGCATCCTGAAAGAAAAGCCGGGAAACAATAACGGCGAAAATGGCTGCGAGAACCGCGCGAAAAAGGAATATATAAATTTTGGTCATGGCTTTATTGGGATTCTCCTTTCAGGGTTTCTTGAACGGAACCACGTCCCCCCGTTTCTGAGGGGTTTTCTGTGCATCATCCTCCATCGGTTGTTTTTTTACCTCTTCCAGCATGACCCTTTTGACGGGTTCCAGTCTCATGGGTTTTCCGCCCATGGTAAATTCTTCACCTTCGATGTAGGCATCTTTTAGAATCCATGTGACCATCTGTGTGGGGAGGGTGAGCAGCAACAGGGTGATGTGATACCAGTCCTTTTTGATATCAGGGCTGATATCTTCCACCCGGGCAAAAATAGTCGGGTTGTTTTCATGATAAATTAAAAGCACATCGCCTTCTCTGGCCATTTTGGATTTCCTCTATTCGCCGCTGTCAACAACAGATCCCGGATCAGTCCGCAGCTTTTCCACTTTGGCGTCAAAACTGCTGCCCAGGTCAACATCCATTTGCCGCGCTCGTTTTTTGGCATGCAGCCCGATGTTTCGGGTGTCTTTCATGAAAGCGTCGCTTTGTCTTGCTGAAGGGTCATAGCTGTCAATCCGATCCCTTTCCGACTGGTGATAGGCCACTCTGGAAACAAGCTTTCTGATCTCGGTTTTTCCACAATCGGGACAGACCATGGATTCAGCCTCTTCAGCTTTCATGATGAGGCGCTGAAACTGTCGCATGCAATTTTGACATTCATATTCAAAGATGGGCATAATATGCTAATGCTAATATTGATTATGGAAAAGGAAATATATTATGAGCGGCTTCATATTTTTTATAACTGGGTGTACATATCAAAAAAATTGCATCTTCTCAATGAAATTTTATCAGTGAATCGGCATCTCCTCTTTCTTTCTTGACCGTCATTTGGGATGCCCCTATGCTCCTGAATAAAAATGATAGAAAATGCGGTAAATATTGGAAATCTTCTATAAAATTAGAAAAAATAGTTTATATCAGAGTCCATATGTTCGACGTTTGAAAGATGTGGGTTATGATGATATCGTGAAAGTGTGCGGAAAGAGTGCTTCTTTAGGTGAAATGCTGAGAGGTCTTTCGGAAGCAGGGCGATTGGAATTCCGGGGATCGTGGGAACCCTAAGCGCTACGGAAGAGTTGACCCATGGCCAGGAAGTGACCGTCCAGTCCATTGAAGGAGAACACGGCTTTGTTTATGACGGGGCTGTGGATTACGCTGAAGAAACCTATCACCTTCGGGATGTGCCTTATGCGGAACTGGATGTGGTGATCAATATCGCAAGCGATGCTGCAGCATTCCAGTGGTGGCGGCTGCCGTGCAGGGGTATCGGGCTTGTGAGAGCGGCGCAGGGGCCGGGGAGGCCGGGGATGTGATGAAGCAATCCCTCACACAGATGCGCGATGCCTGTCGTGCTTCGGGGGGAACGGTTACGGTACGGGGAAGGTTGCTGGCCAATGCATCGGCCCTGGTTTCTCTTCTGGTGGCGGTAGGCGTGGATGCTGTTTCCGTTAATCCGGAGGCCATCTCCAGGGTCATGAAGTGGATCGTTGATGCTGAAAAACAATCGGGAACATAAAGCGATGCCATTGCGAATTGACCGCATACTCCCCACGGAGTTGTTTTGCCGCTTGACATAACAATACAATAATGTGAGTGATAGCGCCTTACATTCCCGCCGGGAAAGAGAGCAAACTCCCAAATTTACTTTTTTCAAATGAAAATATAGCACCGGAGCACCTGTATGTCTGGCAATTTTATTCTTCTGGAACTGATTGAAAAAGAACGACTGGACGAGTTGCTCCACGGGTTCACGGCCATCACCGGTATTTCAAGTTTTATTGTGGACCCCGCGGGTAGACCCTTAAGTGATCAGCACAATTGGTCCGGGTTGTGCAGCGACTATTGCCGGTCAACGGAAGAGGGTAAGCGGCGTTGCTACCAGAGCGATCAGTATGGCGGAGAGATGTCCGCAAAACTGAAGAGACGGTTTATCTATCCCTGCCTCAATGCAGGTTTGATTGATTGTACGTCACCCATCATTGTGGGCAAATTTCATATCGCCACTTTCATGTGCGGGCAAGTCCTGCATAGACCCATTGACGACGCCACTGCTGAAAAACATGCCCGCGAGATCGGAATCACGGATATTCCCGGGTATGTCCGTGCCGTTAAGAAAATTCCTATTGTGAGCAATGACCGTTTGAACACCATTGTGGATTTTATGGAGGTCGTCACCCGCACCATCAGCGAACTGGCCTGGAGTAAGTACATCTCCTCCAAGCAGTCAAGGCGTTATCTGGATCGGCTCATCAACCGGGTCTCGGACGGCATTATATCCATTGATGCCCATGGAAGGATTTCCATGATGAACGATGCCTTCAAAGAGATCATCGGCTTCAGAAAAAACGAAATCATCGGCCAACATTTCTCCAAATATATATCAGACGACGACTCTGTGGGTGAGTACGAGAAAATTCTTGATTTGGCGAATCGAAAGGGGCACGCAAGAGCTTCCATCAACATTGTCAATGCTGCCGACGAGAAAATTTCCGTTCAAGTGCAATTCACCGGAACCGGTTCGGAAAAAAGTAATCCATCCTATGTGGCGGTCCTTAGAGACGTGTCCGAAGAAGTAAAAATTGCACAATTGAAAGAAGACCTTATCGGTATGATGACCCACGATTTGGGAAACCCCATCTTCTCTATTCAAAAGGCCATGCAGCTATTGGCCAATGGGGTTCTCGGTCCCTTGAACACGGGGCAGGAGGAACTGATACGACTGGCCATGAATACCACTCAGCAGCTTTCCGGGATGGTGATGGATTACCTGGATATCTATCGTTACGAAAATGGAA
>Ga0307987_1001920_pt1 | contig 11123 bp, 8 predicted proteins | sample EllFjometagen181_FD_203157 | JGI IMG/M metagenome (GOLD analysis project Ga0307987, IMG submission 203157) | Marine microbial communities from Ellis Fjord, Antarctic Ocean - #181 | ecosystem: Environmental > Aquatic > Marine > Unclassified | place: Southern Ocean | collected 2014-10-08 | reverse complement strand
TAAAGGGCTGCAATGGTATAGGTTTTACCCGTACCGGCACTGGCCTCTATCAACCGGGTGCCATGAAGCGGAAAGGTCAGAGGATTTAAAGGGTGTGCCATGTTAGGATGTTCCTTAGTCTGGTGGAGTGCTGGGTTCGCCGCTCGTCACTCATTTTTGAGTCAAAAACTCTTCGAAATTAACGTCGGCTTGTTTCAATATTGCTCTTAACGTCCCTTCAGGCAAGTCACCAGGATGATTAGGAATGGTTGTATATTTATCCATTTCAAGGTTATGCCAGATTTCATGGCTGCCTGCTGCTTGACGATCAAATACAAATCCAAGTTTCCTTAATTTCTTTGTGATTTGTCGGTAACTAAAACCAGCGAATCTACCCATACTAAACACCAATGATGAGAGGATAGTCAAAGGTATCGTTCACTATTGGAAATTTTGTAATAAATTCTTGTTCTGTTTGTGCTTCAATTAATTTTCTTGCAACATCACGGGCAATTTCAAGGGTTTCAGCTACAGTTCGTCCCTGAGCAACGAGTCCCTGTACTGATTCTGAGGTTGCTAAATAAACGCCTTCAGGTAACTTTTCAATGTGAATGTTTAAAACTCTTTCCATTTTTTTCTTCCTTATCAAGGTTCATTATTTGTACTTACAACCAAGGACAAATGTTCTCTGAGAGCAACTGATTGCCTTGCTTGTTTATAATTATAGCACCTGAGGCAAATGGAATCAACGGACATAATCGGAAAAGAGATGGGCCGAGTAACAATATTTGTAAAAAATGGCATACTGCATTTCTTATAGCTCTATGTGTCTTAGTCTATAAATTTGCATAGAAAAAAACAAAAAAAGTCTGACACAAAAACGTCAGGGGATTTATGGGGTGTACCATCTTCAGGAAGTTCCTTTAAGGGCTTGAAAAAGAGGGCCATAAAGACGCTGGGCCAGCATGGGAAAGGCATTGTCGTGGGCCTGCCACAGGGAATCAAAATCAGGATAGGCCCGCAGGGCGCAGGGGGTATACCCTATTTCTCCGGGACGAAATCCATCCCCCTGGTACACCTTACAGGCATCGTTCTTGGCCATGGCAGCTTGTGATGCAATCTCCCCATTGGTTTCCCCAACTAATGGATTTTTTCCATCATAGGAATTTTCTTTCCCCTCCGATTCCGGCACTTTTAAAAGCCAGGCCATGGCCGTGCGGGCAGTGATGGGCAGCGGAAAGCAAAGCCCCTGCCACCACAGGTCAATTATGTCATGGAGAAGGGCCTTGGCCGTGTTCTTTTCCAGGGGATTCAGGGTCACAATGCCATCCGGTGCCACAAGACTGCTTGTCAAAGACAACCCCACGGCACAGGCCAGCACATGTTTTACCCACACCCCTGTAAAAGGGGTTAGACGGGCCGGTTTTCCCTTTGGATCCATGATGTTATGGGGATAAAATTCCCACCGGGCAAGGGATTTCACAAAAGAATCTGCGGTGTGAAGACCATCTAAAAACCCTTCAAGTATCTTACCCCGAAGGGGGCCCTTGTTTATGTGAAATGATAAATCCCGGCCAGAAACCTCATGGGGCCAGGTTTCACAAAGATGTTTATTGCGCGCCACCATCTCTTCCACGGGTTCTGTAAGGGAGGTCATGGCAAGCTGTCCAAACCCCTTCATGGGCAATTGCCCGGTGTTTAAAAGGCGGTGGGCCGCCGTGGTGACAGCTTGAAGATCCTGTTCAGCCCCTGCTGAGGAAACCGCCAGCCCGGCATCCAGCAATTGTTTTTTAAGTATATAGGGGGTAAACCCCTCCAGGACAAAGGGTTCATCCCCGGTCTGGGACTCATTCATGCCATCAAAGTAAATGGATAAGCGTTGCTGGAAAAAAAAGTTCAGGGGATTTTTCATGAACTGGACCAAGGGCCTCAGGTCCAGGTTATCCCGGGGTACTGGAAGGGGTAAAAGCGGTTCTTCATCCTCTGAGGGGACAGATTTTAAATCTGTCCCCAAAAAAGAAGAAATGGCAGATGCGCCGCTGCCCTGGGGCATTGACCGTTCCTGGGGTTCAAAGATTTCCCGCCATTCCCGGGCATAGGTAAAAAGCGGGTTGTTCTCTTTTCCGGCAAAATATCGTTTGCTGAATGGCTGTAACGGATGTTCCAATGTCAGAGTCTGTGCAACATCCGGTCCATGCTCTGCACTGTCGCCCACATCTGTGCCATGGGTGCCCAAGTTATGCTCGTCCATGTCATGATCGTTTATGTCATTAGTGTTCATGTCATTGGATTCCATACCATGATCTTCCAGGTCATGCGCTTCCCGGCCTTGATACACAACGACACCCAGGGCACGGGAGGCATCTTCTTGTGGATAAAATTTCCAACCCGCTGACACATAATCCCGGAGCTGGGCCACCAGCACCGAGGGGGCCTTTAAGCTGTTGTCAACCACATCATGTCCGATGTAACTAATATAAAGGCAATTCCGGGAAGACAGCAGGGCTTCCAGAAACAGGTATCGGTCATCCTCCCGGCGGGAACGGTCCCCGGGCCGGTAAAGTCCTTTCACGGCCATGAGGTCAAAATCCAGAGCCACCCGGCTGCGGGGATATTCACCATCGTTCATGCCCAGCAGGCACACCACATTAAAAGGAATGGCCCGCATGGGCATCATGGTACAAAAATTCACCTTCCCGGCCAGGAATCGCTGGGAGGTACTATAATCGGTCATGGCAGCCATGACATGGTCCCGCACCACGGGCAGATCCAGGTCTGAATCGAAATCTGCACTGTCACAGGCCGTTTCCCAGGCCACGAGTGCATCGTTCACATGGGATAAAAATAACCGCTCACTACTGTCCCCTGGCAGAAAAAAATCATTCAACATGTGTCTGATGCGCTGGCACCATATCTCCGGAGATGCCGGGGTTATAACCGTTTGCCACAGCTTTTCCAAGGCGTCCATAAAATCAGTCAGCCCCCCCACCAAGGCCGCACTGAGACCGCCGATCTCGTCATAGGGTTCAATGCCGTTCCAGGCAAACTCAGCGCCCACGGCATAGCCCAACATCATCCGGCGAAGGCCAAAATCCCAGGTATTATGCTCCAGATCCGGTGGCAGATCAAAGGCCTTGCGGTGGGCGCTGTTAAGACCCCAGCAGATACCAGCCCCCTCCATCCATAATTTTAACAACGGCAAATCCTGGGGCTTGATACCAAAGCGGCGGCCCAGAGCAGGCACCTCCACAAGGGCCATGATGTCTGCAGTGGTCATGCGAATCTGGGCCAGGTTTAACAAGGTTTCCAGGGCCTTTAACAGGGGGCGGTAAGCGTTGTCCGGGCCATCTGCAATGGAAAAGGGGATGAATCGCTCGTCTGTCATGGTCACATTGCCAAACACTGCCTGGATATGGCAGGCATAGGTATCAATGTCTGGGGTCATGACAATGACATCCCTAGGACGAAGATCGGGCATTTCTTCAAAAAAATTCAGCAGTTGATCCTGGAGTATCTCCACCTCCCGCTGGCGGCTGTGGGCCAGATGAAACTGAATGGAGCGATCCGTGGGGAAAAGTGTTTGTTTGTCAGCAGGGGAAGCGGGCAAGGCCGTGAGATCCAGGACGTTCTGCTGCACCTGCATGAGCAGGGTTCCCCGGGCATCAGAAGTCCGGTTATTTTGGTTATCTTGGTCATACTGATTGTCCAGATTGTCTGCATTCAGATTACCCGCATTGTCCTGATTATCTGCATTCAAATTATCCGCATTGTCCTGGCTTTCGGGGGAAATGATATCCCGGAACAGATCAATCTGGGAGAATCGGTCCTGGTAGGTTTCCGGCTGATCATACCGGTACAACAGCCCTATATAGTCTCTGCCCTGCTTTCCCCAGGTAGCAAGCAGGGGGTTCACATGCTGGTGAAGGAGATCGGGGTCCAGATCGCCTGGCATTTTTCCAGACCTGGCATGGCGGGCCTGTTCAATTTTAAAAAGTTCCCGGTCCTCAATGATATCGGCCCAGTAATGGCGGCAAGGGTTATGGACAAACAAGAGTATCTGGCAATGGGCGGACAAGACGTCCAGGGCTTCCAATACCTGGGCGGGCAACGAGCAGATGCCAAACACAATCACCCGCCGGGGCAATCCGGGAAAAGGAGCTCGGGAGTCCCTGGCCGCCGTTAAAAAACGGTCATGGAGATCGGCCCGGCCGGTGCATCTGAGCTCCGGGGAAATATCTTCATGGACCCGCCGCCACAACGCCGCCTGCCATGCCTGTTCCGGGGGCAGTTCAATCCAGGTGCCCTTGCCGGTGATAAGGCCATCCCGGCCATCTTGCCAGGCTGTCAACCAGTCGGCCCGGTACACTTGGTATTGATCAAAGAGATCCGCCAGGTGAAAGGCCAGCTGATACCGTTTCCGGGAATCTCCATCATCGGCAAGAAACCGCGTAAGCACCGAAAAAACAGGATCATCTCCCAGCTGGGTCAACAAGCGCATGAGACGCCAGGTCAGTCGTTCCCGGTCAAAGGGGGAGGCATGGGGCACATCCCCCAGCACGGCCCGGTAGGCCTGCCACATGAATCGTCCGGGGAGCAAAAAATCAAGCCCGGCACCAATGCCACAGCCTTCATCCGAGGCCAAAGAAAGCTTCATCCACTGGGCCATGCCGTTGCTCTGGACAATAAAGCACTCTTTTTCCAGGGGTGCCACGGGATAACGGCCAATCCACTCCACAACCACGTCGCGCAGATCCTCCACATGGTTTGCATGGATGATGGAAAGGCCTGGGGGAAAGGGTTCTGTCATGTCAATGGCTCTCTTTTATAAAAAATCGGCAAGGAAATCCCTGAGTCTTTAGCTCAGGGGTTGTTGACTATATACATTCTTTAGAAATTTCTATATTTTTTTTGATTAAAGAATTAATTATTCGGTTTAAAGAAAAATTACTGTCTTTATTTTGAACATTTTTAAGGAAAAAATCTTTAATTTCCTTGTCTAAATAGATTGGTATATCCAATTCTTCGATCGGTCTGTAAAATTTACCTTGTTCAGCATCTGTGAAATCGTATTCTTTTTTCATTTCGGACACCTTTTATGGTATGCTTGTTTTTCTCTTTTTGTTGCTTTTCTGGCACTTATAATTCTGACAAACTCCTTGCCTTCATTATCTCTGAAAGTATGTACAACAACAAGTACTGTTTCATTAAAAGATTTTCCCAACAATACCCATCTGTCTTCGTTTTCAGAGTGTTCATCATCGTATTTATTCAAAGCAAAAGGATCTGCAAATACGTATGAAGCCTGTTCAAATGTTATTCCATGTTTCTGTATGTTAATTTTTTCTTTGTTTGTATCCCATTGAAATTTCATATTACTCATATTGTATGTTAAATTTTTTATTTACAAGCCTTAAATAGGGTACTTGTCCAGCCCGCTCCCGGATGTCATATCAATTACTCATTTTTATAGGAATCACGTTGTCCTTATGGTTTTGCGCCAGATTCACCGGCACCCGAAATGCCTTAAGGCCTCTGACATCGGGAAGATCTTCCAGTTCCAGGGCTTCCAGATCATCATGAAATTTTTTGCGACTCACCAGATATTCAATGTGCTGGCGAAGTTGCCTTCCCTCCAGGGGATTTGAATACACCACGGCAAGTTTACCCGGCTGGGTGAGCCGTTGCCCTGTTCCTTTGACCAAGGCTTTGTCAATGCGGGATTTAATAATCTCCTGGCGGACATCATAGGCACCGTCCACATCAAAGCGTTTTTCATCAAACCGGAACCGAATGGACAAAGGCGTGTGATTCACCAGAATAAGATGCCCGGCATCCAGGGGAAGAGGCAGATCCGGTTTTATGGCTTCCAGTTCCCGGACAAGGCCCCAAGCCACCTGGAGTTGCCACAGGGTCATATTTTTTGCATGAAAGGGGGCAAGACGTTGATCCTTCATCATGGATGCCCCGATGTACATCATATAATCCACCCCGTCGGTCTGGTGTTTTTCAAAATAGTGGGGAAAGGAGGATTGTATTTCCTGGTCTGCCTGCTCCAGGTAACGGGATAAGCCGTCATTGATGATGGCAACACTGTTCTCATAGGCCTTTCGTTTTTCATAAACCGTGCCGGTGTCAGGGTCCAGGGCGTGTTTGTAGGCCTGGATCGCCCGGTGAATATCGGCATTTATTTCCATTAACTCATCAAATACCGGGGTCACTTTGTGGGTGAGAAAAGAGAACATGTCAGATTCATCCCCGGACTGAATCCCCGAGGATGCCAGGGTGTTAATCCGGGTTTCAATGCCGTGTTCATAGGCTTTTAAAAGGGGCCAGGAACGATGCTGGGTTCCCAGGCTCATCACCTTGTGGGCCAATTCCAGCTGTTTTTTTAAATCCCGTTCAATGGCCCGGTTCCGGGCCAGGGAAGAGTTCTTAATATCCACCTGACCATAAAAGGGAATGACATCTTTAAAAATAATGGGTTCCAGCTCCGACGGGTTTCCCTTTCTCAGACGCTCCATATGATTGATGGCCGCCTGTTCAAACCGCCACTCCACCGAAGGATGCACCGCCGTACATTTTTCTTTTATAAGGGTTTGCACGGTTTTGTTCATCTCATCCAGCCCCCGTTTCAGGGCCACAGAAAAAATGGGAATTACCTGCTGCAGCATTTGGGCGTCAACGGCGTTGAGATCATTGGCATCCGGGGTGTAAATTTCAAGCACCCCGATGGTGTCTCCCTGAAATATCAGGGGGGCCAACAGTATGGACCGGATTCCGGCGGAAACGGCCATGGCCTCCACAGGCACAAGATTGGGCTTAAGGGAAAGATCGGGGACCCTCAGCACCGAGGTCTGGTGAGTCGCCTCCATCCACACAGACCCCTGGAGTTCTTCAAAAGAGAAGTGGTCAGAGTTGGCAAAAAGACAGTTAATCTTTTCATGACAGTCGCCCTTGATTATAAGAACCCGGTCATTGTGGATGGCACCGATACCTATGCCCAGTTGGGGTTTTTCAAAAAGGACTTTAAGACTCAGCTCCAGTTTTCGTATGCCTTCCTGTGAAAAAATAGACCCCTGATCAATGAGCTGGCTTTCAAGGGAGGAAACAATGGCAGGTCGGGTGACATCCAAGGCCCTTGCAATGGTAAACCCGGACAATAAAAAGGCTTTGGGGTCAATATATTGCTCCAGAAACTCAACATCCATCATATTGTCACGGATTTCATCCCGCTGGGCTTGGGTCAGCACCGGTGGTGTTCCAAGGGGTTTGACATCCACAAACTGAAAATCAAATTCAATGCGGTAGTACCGATCCAGTCCCGTTTTTTCATGGCTGACAATACGAACGCTTGCCATTCCCGGCGTAAACTTTAAATCATAAATTCTGTCAAGAATAAGAAAAAAAATCCGAAGACGGTGATTGTGAGACATAAATCCGGGGTGCTCCTCCCCGGATCTTCCTGAAATAAACCGATCCTTCCGGATAAAAAGTTGCTCAAATCCCGGGGAGAAGTAAAAGGGGTCAAAGGCGCAGGGTGCAATGGCCCCGGCAATTGCATTCTTAAAGGAAGCCGGGGCGAAAACGGCGGTCATAAGGGGTTTAATAATGTCTTGATGTGCTTTCAAAAATTCCGAATCATGGACATTCTCCTCAAAATTGGGAACCTGGTCCATTTTTTCCCTGATCCGTTTATACATGTCTGCCATGTGGGAACAACTTTCCACCAGGTTATTTTCCCAAAATGCCATGAGCGGCTGCAGGCTGATTTGTGATTTTACGTCTTCTAACATCATGGCATTTTCCTTTTTTTGTTTGACCATCCCTTTTTTATAAATATTCGGCCTTAACCTATTTTGTCAACGGCCCGCTCCATGCGATCCAGCCCCTGCTTCAGGGTGGCCATGGGACAGCCAAAATTCAGCCGCACATACCCTTTGGCACCAAAAGTCGCCCCATCATTGAGCCCCACGCCCATGGATTCAAAATAAACGGCCGGGTTTTCAACGTTCAATGCGGTTGCGTCAATCCAGGCAAGGTAGGTGGAAGAGATCGGTTTTATGGAAAGCCCCTTCATCTGATTAATGCGCTGGTAGACATAATCACGGTTTGTTTTCAGGTAAGCAACCAGGGCGGCCAGCCATTCCTCTCCAGATTCAAAGGCGGCCCGGGTGGCCACAAGCCCCAGGCAGTTAACATGGGGCAAAAGACCCCGGCTAAAATTCTGGAATTTGTTTCGCAGGACCTCATTAGAAATCACGGCAAAGGAGCAGCTCAACCCCGGGATATTAAAGGTCTTGCTGGGGGCCATCAGGGTGATGGTTTGATCTGGGGCTTTGGGATCACACATCCATGTGGGGCAATGGCAGGCCGCATCATCCAGAATAAAATCCGCATGGATTTCATCGGAAAGCAGCAGGATATCATGGGCATGGCAAATATTCACCAGGCGGGAAAGTTCCTCCTTTGTAAAAACAGTCCCACAGGGATTATAGGGACTACAGAGGATAAAAATCCGGGTTTTAGCGGTGATGGCCCGTTCTATGCCCTCAAAATCAAAGACATATCGATCATTTTCCAACACCATGGGGACTTTAAGGCAAGTTTTACCGGAGTTGCCTGGAGCCGCCAAAAACGGTGGGTACACCGGCGTTGTGGTCATGATATCATCACCGGGTTCACTAAAGGCATGGCACATGGCATTGATACCGCTGACAAGGCCCGGCAGCCACACAATCCAGGAAGAATCAATCTCCCAATTAAAGCACTTTTTCAAACGCTTTACCACCACGGCTTCCAATGCGCGGTCTGGACCCGGATATCCATAAACACCATGATTTACCCGTTCCTGCAGGGCCCAGTTCACCGCCGTGGGGGCTTTGAAATCCATGTCTGCCACCCACATGGGGATTACATCCTGTCCCTGGTATCTGTCCCACTTTTCACCGCCGGTTCCCCGGCGGTCAATTATCTCATCAAAATCAAACATCAACACTGCTCCTTACTTTTTCACTTGCATATTCATTAATAATCTGAGATTTACAACGTTTCCACAAAGCCAACGATTTTCTCCACGGATGTAGCATATTTACCCTCTTTTCCGCAATGGAATAAACCGTTACAAAAATAGAGATTCCAGGCCTGTAGGCCATATGAAAAATCAATCCAAATGAGGATTCCATGAAAAACCCCTTGCTTAAAAATCCCATGTACATTTATCTGATGCTCCTTATAATCGCCTCCACCGCAGGTCTGCACGTATGGCGCACCCTTTTTGATAATTTTGCCGTGAATGTCATCCATCTGGACGGGGGGCACGTGGGCGTACTCCAGTCGGTGCGGGAGATCCCCGGATTTCTATCCCTCCTGGTGGTGTACCTTCTTTTAATCATAAAAGAACACCGTCTGTCAGCCCTTTCCTTGATTATCATGGGGGTTGGGGTGGCAGCCACGGGCCTGTTTCCCACCTTTTATGGATTGATGTTCACCACCTTGCTCATGAGCTTTGGCTTTCACTACTTTGAAACCACCAACCAGTCCCTGACCCTGCAGTATTTTGACACCCAAACCGCCCCCATTGTGTTTGGCAAACTTCGAAGCATTGCGGCCCTTAGCAATATTGTGGCGGGAATGCTGGTATTCCTGGCGGCCCCCTATTTTTCCTACACCGGGCTATATTTGATGGTCGGTGGAGGGATGCTGGCCATTGGTTTTTATGCCCTCACCCGGAATCCCACGGATAAATTCCTGCCCCCCCAGCGAAAGGACATGATTTTTAAAAAAAGATACTGGCTCTTTTATCTCCTGACCTTCATGGCCGGAGCCCGACGTCAGATTTTCATTGCCTTTGCGGTGTTTCTTCTGGTGAAAAAATTTGAATTTTCCATCCGGGAAATTGTCATTCTGTTCATGGTAAATAATATCATCAATTATTTTTTAAGCCCGTTCATTGGCAGATGCATTGTAAAATATGGGGAAAGAAAGGTGCTTTCTCTGGAATACTTCAGCCTAATTTTTATTTTTGTTGCCTATGCAGTGGTGGATTCAAAACTTGTGGTGGCGTTCCTTTATATTATAGATCATATCTTTTTTAATTTTGCCATTGCCATCCGGACATTTTTCCAGAAGATTGCATCCCCGGAAGATATTGCCCCCAGCATGGCCGTGGGGTTTACCATTAATCACATTGCCGCCGTGGTACTGCCGGTGATCGGGGGGCTTTTGTGGGTTGTGGATTATCGGATTCCCTTTCTGGCGGGGGCGCTCATGAGTCTTGTGTCTCTTCTGCTGGTGCAGCAGATTAATGGGCAACTGGCTTTGAATCGACCCGATATTTTCCCTAACGGAAATGACTTGCCAAACAAATGAAGTTACAATCAACAATATAATTACAACAGTATATTTCCCCATTGATACGCCAAACTTGTGGGCATGAAAGTCATTACCCAAACCTAAAGGCATGGGTTTTACGGCTGAGCTTATAAAATCAACACTCAAAACAGATTTTATAAAATTTTTCCACAATCATGAAATTTATGTGATATCACATATCATAAACGATTGAATTATTATGATAAAAAACCGGGAGCATACTAATGATAGATTTTCTTGATATCCGCACCCTTTCCATGGTTATGGGGGCCACCATACTCATCTCCTGCATATACATGCTCTCCTATTCCTTTAATCATAAAACATATGTCAGTTTCAACTTTTGGATTATTTCGCTTCTGTGCAGTGCTTCAGGACTTTTTCTCATCAGCCTGCGTGACGTTCTCCCTGATTTTATCAGTATTGTGCTGGCAAATGCATTCCTTTTATATTCTTTCTACCTGCTTTATCTGGGCTTTAAGGGCATTGGGGACAAAAAAGGAAATCTTTATCTGCACATGACGATGATGACAGGTCTATCTTTTATTATATTTCCTGTTTTTACATACGTTTTTCCCAGTGTCAGTATCCGGATATCGGTATTATCTTTTACTGGAGCCGTCTATTTCATCCTCGATACCCGTGCGCTGATGATGGAAAACAAAACAGAGCATGCCAAAGATAACATGTTGCTGATTATCGGCCTGGTGTTGTTCGCTATTCTCTTAACCCTGAGAGGTATTTTCTATTTGTATCCAGGAAATATGGTAATT
>Ga0307987_1001917_pt1 | contig 11144 bp, 5 predicted proteins | sample EllFjometagen181_FD_203157 | JGI IMG/M metagenome (GOLD analysis project Ga0307987, IMG submission 203157) | Marine microbial communities from Ellis Fjord, Antarctic Ocean - #181 | ecosystem: Environmental > Aquatic > Marine > Unclassified | place: Southern Ocean | collected 2014-10-08 | reverse complement strand
GTTTTCGCCGTGTGCAGAGCCCGGCGTACAGGTTGCAGCGTCTCGCCTGGTCGGACCCCAACGTGCAGCGGGCCAAGAATGGCCCTTCGATGACTGCGGATGGAAGGCTGATGAGCGGGTGGCGCCCTGGACGGGCAGGGAGTGCTCTTCGATGACGACTTGTCGTGCCAGGTTTGTGTCGATCCCAGGGGGCTGGTTTCCCTCGTCCGCCTGGCTTCCTCCACCACGCCACCTACCTGGGCCTCCAGCTCCGGCAAGGTCGCGACACCCCTTCCGCACCGGCTGCTCGCCGCCCGCTACCTGGGAGCCGACTCTCGGGTCTCCAACGGGCACGAGCTCGAGCTCGAGCTCGAACTGCAGCCGGCTTGTGCATGGGGCCCGTCGCTCTCCTGCCTTCGCGGTCAGCCCGAGGTCGCGCTGCGTGCGAGGAAGATTGGCTCGGACTGCTCGCCGGTTGGTCCTGGAGGCCCGTGGGCCCCCAACCTTGGTCCTCGTAAATTCGGACTTGACTCGTTCGGCCTCCTCATGGAAGGCGAGGTGCCGCTTGTACAGCGATTCGTCTGGCTCTCGAGGCAACAATCAGGTGGTATCGGGCCGGTTGCTGGCCAGGGATGCGGGCATGGCCTTCGCCGTCGATCCCGCACATCTCCAGGGGAGGCTTCTGGACCGCCACGGCTCGCCTGAGATCGACGGTCGTTCGCGCCGCTCATCGATCTACTTGCCCATCTCGCATCTCGCGCTCACGCTCTCCAGGGTGGCCCTGGTGGCAGCCAGCGCCCGCGAATCGCTTGAGATCGCGAGGCAGCGCGGGGGTCCACAACGTCCCCTGCCCTGCCTGCCGAGCTTCCTGGGGTTCCGAGGTCCACATGCCCAGGTCCAGCGAGATCCAGAAGCACTTACTTGCAGCCGTGCCGACAACAGAGTTCCTCCTTGACTGCGGAGAAAGTGCGCTCCTATACTCTCATATCCTCCGCGTGGACGAAGGAGTTCCAAATGAAGGTCAACACCATCACACCCCTGTTTCTCTTCCAGTGCGAGACGAACGGCTCGGCTCGCGAGTACCCTCTGCCTGCCGAAATCGGCACGAAGGCTGGGCAGGCCAAGAGCATCCGCTACCAGTTCATCGGTGAGCGCCGCAGTCCTACGGCACGACTCCACCTGAAGATGTATGAGTCCCCCTTCACTGAGGTTCGCGCCAGCCAGGTAAACCCGGCAAACGCAGCTTTCCACACCAGCGGCAACATCGACATCCTGCGCCCCGCTCCGACGGGCATCCCCGGACCCTTCTCGACCAACGTGGAATTCATCGTGATGATCGAGGACTCCGGTGCAGCCAACGAGCAGGAGTGGTACGGGCGCGTCGCATTCACATTCATCATTGAGGAGTAGCGCTCTCAGAGCGCCTCATAGAAATTCCTGATGAACGGCGACCTTGGGGCCTAACCGCACAGTCAGGAGCTTGCGTTGATGCGTGCTGTACTCGACACGATTCCGTGCTCGGCATCCACCAGTAGATACGAGGAGTCCCGACATGGACCAGGACAACACAGCCGACAAGGCGGAGGTGTCGAAGCCAAAGCGGTCGGATGATGACGGCACCGCGTCAGCGGTTGCACACCGCCAGGCCGAGAGAGCAGTCCGCAGGAGATCGCGCAAGAAGAAAGTAGACGCGCTGGCTTCCACTGTGAGCTGCGATCCGCCGTGCGGGCTCTTCGCCGAGAGGCTGCTCGACATTCCTGACGGCGAACAACGCCGCAGGGAGTCGGGCGTCTTCCCTGGCCCTGAGAGTGCCCGCCAGCGATGGAAGGTGCTTCGCCACGCCAAGATCGCCCAGCTCGATGTGCTGGCAGGTCGGGAGCCTACGAAGGTCTGGTCTCCAATGGACATCGAGGGTCCGGACCTGCCGCTCCGCGACAGGCGGGGGCGGCAGTGTGGGACCCTGCGCCGACTCTTCCTCGCGATGCGGACCCAGGGCCTGGAGCCCCACTCGTACGGCCAAGAGCGCGACGCGGAAGTAGTCCGTTGGGTGCGTTGCCGCCTGGGCCTGGGCGAGAATCCGGAGTCACCCCCGGTGCCCGCACCCGAGATGTCGGGCTCGTACGGCGACGAGTCCCAGGCGGGACCCGAGCCCAGGCTTGGTGTCAACCATATTCCTCTTTTTCATGAGCGCGGCGACGAGTACGGCGACTGGGACGAGATCCTGTCGGATATCCAACGCGTCGGCGCCGGCTCCATCCGTCACCTCTCGCGGGGAGACCTCACCTGGGCGGCGCTCTTTCGCGGCACCAGCAGAGTTCGCGAGGATCCCGAGGTACCCGAGCCCACGGGGATCTACAACAAGCTGACCGAGAGCAAGAGCCATCTCGGCGACTACGCCCGCCTGCAGCTTCGCTTCGGACAGGTAGTGTGGATGTGCGCCGCCGCGGGAGTCCAGATCGTACCGACGCTCTTCACGTTGAGTGAGTCGACGAGATACCTCGACGAGGTTCTTGTAGACGATTCATTTGCGCACAGAATCCTGACCAGCGACGCGACAACACTCGAAGTTCTCGCTTGGCAGAAAAAGGCGATCCTTCTCTCATCGGCCACACCGGGTTGGAGCGACTTCTACCATGACTTCGCCTCAGACTTCTCCGACACCATCGCCACGGGCACGTCGGCCGAAAAGGCATACCAGAAGTACGCCCTGAACGTGTGCTGGGAGAACCAGGGCAGCTTCTACATGCAGGAGGCGGCGCGCAGGAAGGCCCTGGCAGTCACCGCCTACGCCACGGCGGTGGGCGAGTACCTCGCGACCCTCGCCGCCTCCTTCCGGATGGTGGGGTGGTGCCTGGAGGAAACCATCCCCTGGCTGGAGTGCGGCAATGAGTTGGAGGCTTGCTGGCACGCCGATGAGTACGGCCTGTACATGGCACTGCTGGCCGGACCCATCCGTCATGCCTGGAACGATGCACGGTTCCGGGCATCCGAGGTGGCGAGTTGGGTAGGCGCGGATGAGGACTTCGACACGAAGCTCCAGTGGCTGGAGGATGCCATCGTGGACGGCCTCGAGCCCGAGGTCGACCGCTGGCGCGAGGTCCAGCAGGACTGCGCACTCATCCATGTGCCCTGTCGGCATCCCTTGTGGATCAACAGCTGCGAGCTGGCGGGCTTCTACTGGCCACCCTTCCCCGCCACCGGCCAGGACTGGCTCTCCACCAACCCCGCCAACTTTGTCCACCAGCTGGGCTTCCACTGGTACCACCAGGACGAGAACGCAGGGGCGGGCTACCAGGGCGAAGGGCAGCTCCAGTCCGACGCCAAGGCTATGCAGGAGTTGATATCAGACCTCGAGGACCAGCGGGGATACTCCCTGACCTGGTCCGTGTCCGAGGTGGGGTTCCAGGCGATCAACAACCCAGATGGAATGAATGATGATCCGAGGGAACATCCAGCGCAGCCCTACTACCGGGAGGCCACCTCTCCCGAGTTTCAAGCCGGTGAGCTGCTACGCCGTTTGCTGCTGCTGCACGCCATGGACAACGGGCCCCAGGTCGTGTGCTGGCACAACTTCATGTCGCTCGTCAAGAGCACGGACGCCCCCAAGAGCTGGAATCTATTCACGGCCCATGGCCTGAGGAACGATGTCCATGACGACGCATCGTTCGAACGCGACGTGGACGCCTGGCGACGGCCTTCCTGGTTCTCGTTCCGCCGGCTCGTCTGGCTTATCGGTCAGGCCACCTCGGCCGAGGTGCTCAACAACAAGGACGACGTGACCGTGGTACGATTGGAGAGCGACTCGGGCTTCCTGTGGCCGCTGGACCCGGACTTCGGTGACACGGGTGCCATCGGACCAGCGGCCTCAAACGGGCTGTACCGACCCAGGCGCTACGCCTACCTGGCCTGGATGGATCAGTCGCCACGAAGCTCGAAGCGCTGGTACCTGAACCTCTGGGATGCCGCCGCCAGCGGGTACCGGCTGCTCTCGACCGTTCCCAGGGTCACTCCGTCCACTGCGACTCCTGCGGTGACGGACGAGAACGGCTTCGCTAGCGGTGAGTCCATGGACTGGCACTGGTCGGGCTGGGACTGGCCTCTCATCAAGACCAAGGCCTCGGGCACGGGGCAGCAGATAGACGTTCAGCTGAAGCCCCTGGACGACTCGGAGGGTCGTCCGGGCCCCACCTGCTTGCTCACCGACGCCATTCTCCTTTCGGAAAAAGACGAATTCATCACGATGACGGAGCTGACGAACTGGAAGCTGGAGCAGCAGATGGAGTGGGCCGAGAGTGTTCGCGACCAGAGCGAGATCGCGGTAGACGAGGCCGGACGCATCCTGGGGGAGATGCGGGCTCTCCTTGAGGAAACTATGAACTTGCCCTGGGATCCAACCGTGGAATCCACTCGCTTCCTGGACCAGGCAAGCTGGCTGCGTGACATCCACGCGACCGTGCGGGAGCTTGTCAGTGTGTCCGAATCCCTCCAGAACCTCGCACGTGAAGACGTCGGGAGGACCGTCCGATGAGCCTCTCTCCACGTACCCCGAGCCACCTGCTCCTGCCGATACTGCTGGTCGTCTCGGGTTGCGGGTCCTGCGGGGAGCTCGACAACACGGCACCATCCGACACCGCGAGCCCGAAGAGGTATCCGGTCTGGGCAGGCCTGGAGCACGCCGATGCGCGCATCGGCGGCCAGCAGGAGGATGGAAAGCTGGGCACGCTCGTCGCGCCTGCGGGGGGGGCTCTGGGTGATGGCCGCCCAGCCTTGATCATCACCGAAGACGGCCTCACCGACTCCACCCCCGCCATGGTCCACATCGTCCCCGGGGACGTCCGGGGCCAGGTCTCCATCGACGTGGCCGTCGCCAGCATCGCCTCGGAGCACTGGGACGACGGGTTCGAGGCCGTGTCGCCCTGGGCGGGGGACGCTGACGGCGACGGCGTGGACGACCTGCTCATCGGCATCCCGAACCGCTACGACCACGACGTGGGATGCTACCAGGGTGCGGCCTACATCCTCTCCGGCCCGCTCTCGGGAGCGTACGAGGTAACAGGCGCCGCGGTGAGCCTCGTGAGCGAGGAGACCGATGGTCGGGCCGGCAGCACGGTAGGCTTCGTGGGGGACCTGGATGGCGATGGCTTCGATGACATCACCGTTAGCGACCCCTACTACTCTGGGAGCTTCGAGGAAGCAGGCGCCGTCTACATCCTGCGTGGCCCGGTCACGGTGTCTGGGAATCTCTCGCTGGCGGATGTCAGGATCGAGGGGGAGAGCGAGGGCCAGCATACCACTGGGGGCACGAGGATCGGCGATGCGAACGGAGACGGCTACGCCGACATTCTGGTGAAGACCGACGGCGACCGCCTGCACCTCTTCCATGGACCCATCACCACACCGGCGTCGCTGACCACCGCCGCAGCCCGAATCGACATGTATACCTATGAGGTTGTAGCGTCGGCAGCCGGTGACGTGGACGGGGATGGCGCGGATGACATCCTCATCGGCGACCCGGGTGCGGGCAACTGCGATGATGACTGTGACGAGATTGCGGACTACATGGACGAAACGGGCGCGGCCTATGTCTTCTCCGGCAGGCTCGAAGGCAGCTACACTTTCGACGACTCGAGCGTTTTTTTCGAGAACAGCCGGATGTCCCACCTGTGCTTTGGGCAAGACGTGACCTCGGCTGGCGACGTGAACGGCGATGGGCAGGCGGACGTCCTCGTCGGCTCGGCTGCCTTCATCCCCGATACCAGTCATGGCGCTGGGCATCCCTCACGGGGTTGGTCCTGGCTCTTTCTGGGGCCTCTCTCGGAGAGCATGGACATGTACGACGACGCTGCGATTTCTTTTGAAGGCGAAGGCTCTGAAGACCAGGCGGGTTCAGCGGTGACGGGCCTCGGCGACCTGAACGGGGACGGCCTCTCCGACCTGGCCATCGTGGCACCGCTGGCCGATATCGGTGCCACCGACTCCGGCGCCGTCTACCTGGTGCTCGGCCGAGAGGACATCGTGGAGTACTACGGGGGGCCGGAGTAGGTGGACGGTGACGGTGACCGGTGGCGTGGAACGTCTCCACAGGGACCACCACCGGTGGGGGAGTAGCCAATCCAGCCAGGTTCGAGATCAAAACCAGGTCACCGAGACGGTTCAGTAATTTCTCACCACGGCTGTCTCGTTTCTGTTGACACGTTCCGCTTGACCTCTCCCCTCGGCCTCTACTCCAGCTTCCCCAGCCCCATCGTCACCGCCGCCCGGGAAACCCCTTCCCCCCGCGCCAGCTCCGCCTTCGTGGCATAGACGCCCTCATCGAGCATTCGCAGCCACTCCCTCCACCGAACCTCACCCCTCAACAGCGTCACGCGCTTCCTCATCACCCTGGCCCGCTGGAAGCGCTTGACTTCGACCACCAGCTCCCAAGTTCTTGCTGTGCTCATACCCGGGGAGCCATGCAGGACTTGAACCCCTCCACAGTGGTTGACACATCAACTCGGCGGGCAGGGTGAACGACGACGACACCAACCGGCCAGCCATCAGGCGTGGGCAAGTCGCTCAGCCTGCCGGGGATGCGCCTCGAACCGCTCGGCGCTGACAACGGCGGCCACGGCGGCCAGAAACGCCACGCCCTACGCGGCCCTCGAGCTCGAACGGCCACCGAGGGCGGGCTCCCTGTACACGCGGGACCCCGCTTGTACAGCTCACGGGCTGCTAGTCCTTCCTATCCCCTCCCCGGGCCGATCCGAGGACTGCAGCGTGGTAGCATCGAGCCTCCAATGACCTCCACCACCGAGGGTCGCACCATGGCTCGTTCCTTTACCTTCGCTGCAAGCGCCGCCATAGTCGCGCTCACTGGCTGCCCAGACCAGAGCGTCACGGCGGTCAACGCGCCTCCCGAGGTCACCATCACCTCCCACGCCGATGGAGACGTGTTGCTGCAGGGTGAGACGGTCACCTTCACAGGCATCGCCAGCGATCCCGATCATCCCGCGGAGGATCTGCTGGCCACCTGGCGCCTGGGAGGAGTGGAGATCTGTGCTGCGAGCGCCGCCGACGCCAACGGACAGAGCGCCTGCCAAGCTACGGTGGATCTGGACGACACCAGCCTGGCCTTCGAAGTGGTGGACCCCCAGGGGGCCGCCGGCGCCGCGGTGATCAGCTTCGAGGTCACCCCCACGGATGCTCCGCTGGTGACCATCACCGCCCCCGAACCCAGCGGGGTCTACTACAGCGATCAGCTCATCGGCTTCGAGGGCCAGGTCAGCGATGCCGAGGACGGCGCGGAGCTGCTCGACGTCTGGTGGGAGAGCAGCCTGGAGGGAGAGCTCGGGGTTAGCGCCGACCCGACCTCCGGCGGCGAGGTCCTGGGCACGGGCTACCTGGGCGAGGGCGAGCACGCGATCTCCCTGCATGCCCTGGACAGCACGGACAAGACGGGCAGCGACAGCGTGGTGATCACGGTAGGGCCACCCAACAGCTCGCCGAGCTGCGCCATCACGGCGCCCGAGCCCGGCGAGGCGGGAAGCCAGGGGGCGTTGGTCACCTTCGAGGCCCTGGTGGGGGACGACGACGTCCCTGCAGACTGGCTCGAGGTGCTCTGGAGTAGCGACAAGGACGGCGACATCGGCCAGAGCACGCCCAACACCGACGGTTCGGTGACCTTCCCCTACGCCGACCTCAGCGTGGACACCCACGTGGTGTCCCTCAGCGTCTCCGACGAGGTCGGGGCCACCTGCACCGACTCGGTGCTCTACACGGTAGGCACCCCGCCCAGCGTCAGCCTCAGCGCGCCGTCCAGCGGCGACCTCCATAACGAAGGAGAGGCCATCACCTTCACGGCCGAGGTGTCCGACAACGAAGACAGCCCCACAGCGCTCACGCTGTCGTGGACCAGCGATCTCGACGGCGAGTTCTCCACCCAGGGCGCGGACAGCACTGGCCTGGCCCAGTTCACCACCAGCAGCCTGTCCGCCGGCGACCACACGCTCACCCTCATGGTCACCGATACGGCCGGGCTGTATGCCACCGCCCTGGTCACGCTCGCGGTCAACGCCCTGCCCAGCGCCCCCACCCTCTCCCTCGGTCCCGATCCGGCGACCACGGACGACGATCTCATCGCCAGCGCCTCCGGATCGACGGATCCCGACACCAGCGGCACGGTCGCCTACGCCTACGCCTGGTATGAGTCCGGCGTGCTGTCCGCCGCCAGCAGCACAGCCAGCTTCCCTTCGAGCGCCACCACCAAGGGCCTGAGCTATCGCGTCGTGGTCACGCCCAGTGACGGCTTGGGCGACGGAGCGTCCGCCGAGGCTGAGCTCACCGTCGACAACAGCCCGCCGGTGCTCTCCACGCCCACCCTCAGCCCGTCCCCGACCGTCAGCAGCAGCGACACCGTCACCTGCAGCACCAGCGCAACCGACGCCGACGGAGACACCCCGAGCTTGAGTTACGCCTGGTCCAGCGCCAGCGCCAGCCTGGGCAGCGGCGGTAGCGTCACCCTCTCCCCGTCCACCGTCGTGACCGGTGACGTGGTCACCTGCACCGCTACCGCCACCGATGACGAGGGAGCCAGCACCAGCGCCAGCGCCTCCGTCACCGTGACCAACGGCCTGCCCACCATCACCTCGGTCACCATCAGCCCCGACCCGGCCTATGCCGTCGATACGCTGCGCTGCGCCTACAGCGGCTACGTCGACCCCGACGGGGACGCCGACGCCAGCACCCTGGCCTGGACCGTGGGGGGCGTGGCCGCAGGAAGCGGCGCTACTCACACAGGCGCGATGTCCCGGGGCGATACCGTCACCTGCACCGTCACCCCCTTCGACAGCATCGACACCGGCACGCCGGTCTCCGACACCGTCGTGGTCTCCAACTCACCGCCCGTGCTCGACGCCGTGACCCTCACCCCCGACCCGGCCTACGAGGGGGACACCCTCTCCTGCAGCCCGGGCAGCTTCGCCGACGACGATGGCGACAGCGCAACGTTCAGCTACGTCTGGGACGTGGCCGGGGTGGATCCGGGCGTGACCACAGCCACGCTGTCTTCCACCTGGTTCGACCGGGACGAGAGCGTCGTCTGCGGGGCCACCCCCAGCGACGGCAGCGATGACGGGGCCATGGTGTCCTCGAACCGCATCACCATCACGAACTCCACCCCCAGCATCACCAGCGTCACCATCAGCCCCGCCAGCCCCACGGCCAGCGACACCCTGAGCTGCAGCCACAGCGGCTACAGCGACGCCGATGGAGACACGGACGCCAGCATCTACGCTTGGACCGTGGGTGGCGCGGCGGTCGGCAGCGGCGCTACCCTCAGCGGCGCGTTCTCGGCGGGTGACACCGTGGTCTGCACGGTGACCCCGGATGACGGCACCAACGCGGGCACGGCCCTGAGCGACAGCGTGTCCGTGTTCAATCAGCCGCCCGAGGTGGACTCGGTGGTGTTGAGCCCCAGCGCGCCCGACACCGAAGACACCGTCACCGCGACGGTGAGCACCCATGACGACGACGGCGACACCGTGACCGTCAGCTATGCCTGGTACGTGGACGGGGGCTCGATCTCGGCCGCGGGCAGCAGCCTGGACGGCGCCAGCTGGTTCGACAAGCACCAGGACGTATTCGTGGTGGTCATCCCCAACGATGGCAGCGAGGACGGAACCGCTTTATCCTCGAGCAGCGTCACTGTGGTCAACACTCCCCCGGAGGCGCCCACAGTATCCATCGACCCAAGCGCACCCTCGGCGGGTGTGGACGACCTGCTGTGCCAGGTGGATGTCGAGTCCTACGACGCTGACGGCGACAGCATCGACTACGTCATGAGCTGGACGGTGGACGGGGTGGCCTACGCCATGGGCGGTGGTGACACCGCTGACACCGCGGGTTGGCTGGGACCCGACACCGCCACCTGGACCGACGACACGGTGCCCGCCGCGGACACCCAGGATGGTGAGACCTGGATCTGCAGCGTCACCCCGGACGATGGTGACGACGTCGGTACCGCGGCCCAGGCCAGCGTGACCACCAGCGCGGGCACCTGGTCCGGGGTGATCGAGATGCCAGCCACCGGCACTGTGGACGGTTTCTCATACGGCGAGTGGTCCACCCTCAACGGCGACGGTCGCGTGGCCACACGCGTCGTGTTCACCCAGGGCTGCGCCAACCCGATCCTGGCCTTCTACCAGCACTCCAGCGCTGACACCTCCATCCACGGCTCCTACTACGTGATGGACAGCTCGGGCACGATGCTCGACTACAGCCCCTTCGACTACTACTCGGGCTGCAACGACTGCTGGCTGCCCCACCCCACGCGGCTGTCGGTGACCATGAACGCCAGCACCTCCTACTACCTGGGCTTCCAGAACGGCACCGGCTTGGGCGACATGTCCGGGCCGTCCATCTACCTGGACGCCTCGACACGCACCGTGGGCATCGCCACCTTCGACGATCCCAGGGCGGACCAGCCCGGTGCGGACATTCGAGGCCTGGCCAGCACATCGGTCGGCTGGCAGAACCGCTGGAGCATCGACTGCGAGTGAGCGCCCACCGCCATGGCCTCGAACACAATTGTTTCTCTCTCGCATCAGGCGGCCCAGGTCGATGCTGCGGCTGCGCCGTCGCAGTCGCCATCGGACTGGACCCAGCCTGGCTCGGGATCGCAGCTCAGCAGCCCGGTGCTGGTGACGCCGTCGCCGTCGCCGTCCTGGTCTCGGTAGAACGTTCGCTGCACAGCGCCGTCACAGGGGCTATCGGTGCTGTTGTTCTACCCTTGGTTGTGACTTGAGTTGCAGGGAACCGATCACGGTGGCTGGCCGTCAGATCTCGAACTCGAACCCCGGCTCGTCCCCGTCGTCTCCGAAGCGCTGGATCTCGCCGTCCACGTTCACTACGAAGGTCACCTTGCTGCCGGCCTTGGGCGAGAACCAGACCTCCCGGGTCTCGCCGCGTGGTCCGCGAAAACCTCATCTGCCGAGTCCGCGGCGCCCGCATGGCCACCTGCCCGCATCCTCGACCCGCACCGAATCCGTGCTCATACCGCGCCGGACCATGTCGACCTGGGCTACGGAGTCTCCGACACTGGGTTCGAGGCACACGAGTCCTACGTCCATCAGGGTATGGTCGGGCCGGGCTGGCTACGCTGCGAGCGAATAGTCGTGGTGCAAGCCACC
>Ga0307987_1001913_pt1 | contig 11176 bp, 9 predicted proteins | sample EllFjometagen181_FD_203157 | JGI IMG/M metagenome (GOLD analysis project Ga0307987, IMG submission 203157) | Marine microbial communities from Ellis Fjord, Antarctic Ocean - #181 | ecosystem: Environmental > Aquatic > Marine > Unclassified | place: Southern Ocean | collected 2014-10-08 | reverse complement strand
GGGTACTCCAGGGCCAGCTCGCCGGGGTCCTGCAGGTGCAGCACCCGCAGCTCACCCCTGCGCTGACCCAGGGCCCGCAGGGCGGGGCTCCAGCGCTCTGGCTCTTCCATCAGATCGCTGATGAGGATGACCAGGGACGAGCGCTGCAGGCGCTTGGCCAGCGTGGTCAGGCCAGCGCCGAGATCCGCGCTTCCCGCGGGCTTCACGCTGGCCAGGGAGCCCAGCACTCGCCCGAGGTGGCGGCGGCCGGGGCGGGGCGGGAGCAGGGCCCAGGGGGTGCCGCTGCCGCCGAGCATGGCCAGGCCCACGGGCTCTCCCTGGAGACTCAGGTACCAGGCCAGGGTGGCGGCCAGGCACAGGGCGAAGCCCATCTTGCTGCCGTCCAGGGGGGCGTGAGGGGCATCGTGGCCCAGGCTGCGGACCCCCGTGGACATGTCGGCCGAGGCGTCCAGGGCGATCCAACACGGCAGCTGGGACTCGGCACGATGGCGCCGGATCACCAGGCGATCGCTGCGGGCAGCGACGCGCCAGTCCAGCTGGGACAGGGGGTCGCCCGGGGCGTACTCCTTGTAGTCCTCGAACTCCACCGAGCGACCGACGGCCCGGCTGACGTGCTGCCCGTGGCGGACCCCGGCGACGGCATGCCTGGCCACTAGAGCCAGGTGCCGTATCCGGGCCAGGACCTCGGGCTCCCAGAGGGTCACGATGCGCTCACGCGGGCAGCTCGTCCAGCAGCCCAGCGACCACCTCGGCGGTGGTCACACCGGACGCTTCCGCCTCGAAGTTGAGCACGATGCGGTGGCCCAGCACCGCCGGAGCCAGGGCCCGCACATCGCGGATGTCGGGGACCTCGTGCCCCCGCAGCAGTGCGCGGACGCGGGCGCCCAGCAGCAGGTTCTGGCTGGCCCGCGGGCCGGCCCCCCACTGGATCCAGCGACAGGCGCCATCGGTCTGACCGGGCACGGGGCGGGTGGAGCGGGCGAGCTTCACCGCGTAGCGGCGCACGGCTTCGCTGGTGGGCACGCGGCGGACCAGCGCCCGCTGGGCCAGCAAGGCTTCCAGGGAGATCACGGGCTCGAGAGTGGGGAGCTGTGGCTGCAGGGTTCGCTGCACCACCTCGACCTCTTCGTCTTCGGTCGGGTAGTCCACGGGCACCGAGAACATGAAGCGGTCGAGCTGGGCTTCGGGCAGAGGGTAGGTGCCCTCCTGCTCGATGGGGTTCTGGGTGGCGAGCACCACGAAGGGCTCATCCAGGGTGCGGCTGGCGCCTGCCACCGTGATCTCCCGCTCCTGCATGGCCTGAAGCAGCGCGGCCTGGGTGCGAGGCGGGGTGCGGTTGATCTCGTCGGCCAGCAGCAGGTTGGTGAACACCGGGCCCGGAATGAAGCGCATGGCGCGGCGGCCGGTGGCCCGGTCTTCCTCGAGCACTTCGGTGCCCAGGATGTCGGCGGGCATGAGGTCGGGGGTGAACTGCACCCGCCCAAAGTCGAGCCCCAGGGCCTGAGCCGCGGTGCGCACCAGCAAGGTCTTGGCCAGGCCGGGCACGCCCACGAACAGGCAGTGACCACCGGCGAGTAGGCTGATGAGCAGCAGCTCGATGGGCTCCTGCTGCCCCACGATCACCTTGCCCACCTCGCTGATGAAGCGCTCACGGGTGGTGGCGATCTCCTCGAAGAGGGTGATGTCGTCGGTCATGACTGCTCCGTACTCAACGGTTGTCCTGGAGGTGCTCACCCAGCCAGCGTGCGCCGGCTTCGTGAACACCTTCGAGGGTGAGAACCTTCGCCGCTGGACAGACCATGTCTTCCGCGGGGCCAGGCTTGGTGAGGGCGATCACTGGACTGGCACCCGCCGCTGTAGCGGCAGCGGCAGCGTCCATCAGCGATGACACCGGGGTCTCTTGCACAGGGGCCAGGATGGTGCGTCCACCGGGGACGCCCTCGAGGGGCCGGGCCGGGATGCCACGCTGGCCCTTGGGAATGGCTGGAGGCGGATCGGCCAGGCTGTCGTCGGGCTGCTGGGCCCAGAGGCAGATGGCCTGGAGCCTGGGTTCTTGGGCGTACACCACGCTGCAGTCCACCAGCGGCTTGTTGCCAATGCTGCGAAGAACCTGGGGCAGCTGCCGGGTGCCGGCAAAGAGACCCTCACCCACAGGCTCGATCTGCACCTCGAAGCGCACACTGGCGCAGGCTTCCGTGGGCCCGAGCACGAGGGCGAGCACGGGTTCGACCCCCAGGATGGGCTCGGACCTCCAGCCCGCGGGCTGCTGGGTGTCTGTGGCCAGGGGCCCCACACTGCGGCCACCTTCGCCCTGTTCCGTGAGCTCGAAGGGGCCGAAGCCCGCCCAGGCCGCGGTGGCGATGAGGGGGTAGACATCATCCCAGGCATCCGCCGAGACCAGCTCGAGGCGCACGGGCCAGCCGTGGGACAGCAGCGCTTGTTCGGGGGGATCGTGGGAGTCCGGGTCCTGGCCCGAGCGCAGCTTGAGGGCTTTTAGCAGCTTGCGATGCCGGGACTGCCGCAGCACCCCAGGCTCGCGCAGATCGCCCACCTGCTTGCCATCCAGCAAGATGACGCCTTCCGCGAGGCGGATCACCGCGGTGCCCGTGGACGATGACCAGTCCACCTCATCGATGGTGGGGAGCGGTTCGGGTTCGCAACCCGAGAGCAACGAAACAGCCAGGAGCGCGACGACGCTGAGCATGGAGTACCTCCCCACAGCCGTGAGCGAGAACTGTAGCCCCCCTACCTATCGCGGGGCCAGGGTCTGGGTGGCGTCATCAGCCGAGGGCAGCGAGCACCTCGGCCGCGGCCATGATGGCCTCGAGCCCGCCCTCGAGACGGTCCCGTTCGGCGAGCACGCCGGCGCAGCAGCCGTGGGCCAGCAGCAGCAGGCCCCAGCCCGCCAGAGGGTAGACGAACCACAGCGGCACGCCGGGACTACTCGAGCTCGGCGCCACCGTGGAGCAGGACGCGCTCGAAGCGGGCGTGCCGCTCGGCGGCGTCGGTGTCGCCGAGCTCTCCATACAGGGTCGCCAGGGCGGCCTGGACGTCGCTGTCGAAGGGGTAGACATCCGCCGACGACAGGTAGGCATCGAGGGCGGCTTCCGTAGCGCCGCCCTGCTGCTCGAGCCGACCCAGCCCCTTCCAGGTCATGGCGAACGATGGGTAGTCCCCGGTGGACTCCCGCAGGATGGCCAGGGCCCGGGCGTCATCGCCGAGCATCAGGTGACAGTCGGCGCTGCGGTTGGCCAGCAGCGGGCTGGGAGGCTCATCGGGGGGCATGGCCTTGCCGTACTCAGCCAGCGCAGCCTGGGGTCGTTCGGACTGCCGCAGCAGGTCGCCCAGGCGAGCGTGATCCGCCAAATCCACACGGTCAGCGAGCAGAGGGTCCCCGGCGAACGCTCCCCCTTCGCCGTCCAGGGCCACGGGCAGGGCGGCCAGCTTGCGTTCCACCAGGTCCAGGCTGCTCATGGCCTGGATGGCGTCGTCCATCAGCGTGTCGAACTGGGCGTAGCCCGCGGCCTGGGCCAGGGCTTCGTCGGCGTCGGCGCCGGTGAGGATGACCTCCAGGGCGCGCCCGATGGTGCCCTCCCCGCCGTGGTCCACCGCGGTCGCTACAAGGATCTGGACCTGGGCGTAGGCCACCGCGCCCCGCTCGGCCGAAGGCAGGAAGGCGAAGCTGGGGTGCATCTCTTCGAAGGTCACCAGGTCATCTTCGGCCAGGGCGTTGGCCAGAGCGGCCTGGGAGAAAGGCTCGAGGGGAGAGTTGAGTTGATCGCGCCAGCAGGCCTCGAGGTAGCGGGCGATGCCTTCCTGGAGCCACACCGGGGTGCGGTCGTGGCTGAGGTGGGACACCACCTGGTGTACGTACTCGTGGACCAGGGTGTCCTTCCAGCCATAGCCACGGGCCACGGCCCGGGGGCTGGTCACGAGCAGCCTGGCCCACTTCGAGATGGCCACCACGCCGGTGGTGGACACGGCCTGCTGGCCTAGGCCCGAGGCATCCACGAAGCGCTTGCCCGTGGGGAAGATCTCCACCAGCACGGGCTGGGGCGGCAGGGCCCCGAGCTGCGCCCGCAGCACCCGCTGGGCGGTCTCGAGGGTCGCGAAGGCCTCGTCCACCAGGATGGCGTCCATGCCCGGGGCATGCCGCAGGATCACGTTGCCCCGGCGCAGCTCCACCATACCGGCGGTGGCCTCGAGGGCAGCCTGGTAGTGGGACAACACCCCGGCGTACTCTTCGCTGAGCTGGGGCGCCAGGGCGGCGGCGCGTTGGATCTCGAGCACCGCCCGCTCGTAGTCCCCGCGGTGGAAGGCGACATGGCTGGCCAGCTCCCGCAGCTGGTGGGAGTCGGGCTGGGATGCCTCGAGCTTGGACAGGGCCGACTCGGCGCAAGGCAGGTCCACGGCGTTGAGACAGTCGGCCACCGCCTCGATGGTGGAGGCGTGGGCGGGCGCCGCGATCGCCGCGGCGACCAGGGCAAGCGCAACTGCCAACGGGGCAGCAGAGAGCCTACTGACGGACCAGATCTTCATAGTAGCGCCTCTTGAGGGCCTCGTACTCGCCCGGCACGTCGCCCTGCATGCCCTCGAGCAGAGCCTTACGATACGCCTCTGGGCTGCGGAATTCTTCGGGGGTGGGGATCTCGACGCGGGCGATCTCGCGCTTCTTCTCACCCTTGCTTTCATCTCCACCCTTGGATTGCTCACCGGACTGCTCACCGGACCGCCCACCACCTTCGCTCATCTCGGACATGTCCTGGGCGTCCTGCATGGCGTCCTCGAGGGCCTTGATGGCTTCTTCGAGGCCCTGGATGGCCGCCCGCTGTGCGCCCTCCGCTTCCTGGGCGTAGCCCAGGGGCAGCGCCTGCACGGCCTGCTGCATCTCGTGGTTGGCACGGGTGACGCCCTCGACCAGGCCGGGGGCATCCATGGGGAGCTGCCCCATCAGATCCCGGGCTTCGTCCTCTGCCGCGTCGGTGCGCTGCTGAAGGGCGTCCTGGCGAGCGGTCAGTGCCCCGGTGGCACCCCGAAGCTGGCCGGGCTCGGAGGCGAGCTGGCGCAGCAGGCCTTCGAGGGATGTGCGGAGCTGGCTGGCCCGGGTGGTGGAGCCACGCAGAGACTTCTGCACCTGGGCCTGGCCGGGCATGGAGCGGTCCAGCAGCTCGGCGTGGGCGGCGTGCCGGCCCACGTTCTCCGTCAAGCGCTGCAGGGCCCACTCGGTCTCCGCCGCCCCCTCGAGGGCACGCCCGAGATCCCTCGCCACCAGGGCATCGGACAGCCGCTGGGCTTCGCCCGACGCCTGATCGGACAGCCGCCACTCGCTGGCGGGGCGGCCCTCGTGACTCTGCATGGTCTCGGAGAGGGCGCCCAGGGACGAGGACAGCTGGCCGGCCTGAGCGCCGAGCTTGTCCCAACGACCGCTCAGGGCCTGGCTGGGATCGCCGGCCTGCTGCACCGCCTCGAGCAGCTTGGTGAGCAGCTCGGTCTGGCCCGAGAGCAGCTCCACGAGCTCTTTCCGTAGGGCCGCGAGGCGCTCGGCCGACTCATCCTCGAGCTCCTTTTGGCGCTGCTTCAGCTGCCCGAACTGTTCCGAGAAGGCGCGGAGCTCGCGCACCAGGCGATCCTGGTAGACCGCGGCCTGATCGGCCTGGGAGGCGCCATGAGCGTGACGCACGGCAGTGCCCAGGTGCTCCACATCGCGCACCCGGTAGTGGGTGAAGTGGGCCAGGCTGGAGTCGCCCAGCTTGTCGGCGGCCAGTTCGATGCGCTCGAGCTGGCGGTCCAGGCGATCCAGGCGGGACAGCACCGGCCAGGACTCGGCCCCTCGCAAGACCTCGAGACGATCCGCCGCCGTCTCCAGCCCCTTGACCTGATCCACCAGCTCGTTCATGGCGATCTGACGCACCACCTCGTCCAGGGTCAGCACGCCCGCCTCGAGGTCTTCGATGAGGTCTGAGCGCAGGGCGTCCAGGGTGTCCATGTCGTCCTGCTGCACCGCGCCGCCCACGGGACCCAGGGCGTTGAGGAAGCCCACCAGCGACCCCTGCGAGCGACGCACCGCGTCGATGACCGAACCCTCGAAGCCATCGGGCTCGTAGCCCTGCCAGGCATCCTCGATGAGAGCCTCTACCGGGTCCATGCGCCGGGCCGCGTTGGCGCCCCAGCTCCGCAGGGCTCCACGCTCGGCCGCGGCGGGCCAGGGGTCCTCGAGGTGGTCCGCCAGCACCACCAGCATCGAATCCCGCAGCTGCTGGACCACCCTGCGCCGCCGTGCGTTCTGGCCGCGGGGGCCCAGCACCCGCACCCGGAAGGTGGCAGAGCGGCCGGCCTTGCTACCGCTGATGGCGTCATTGTCCCACGCCACGATGCGCAGCCGCGCCTCGGTGCCAGGCATCAAGCCGGCGTCGGCGGGGGTGAAGTCCCAGCTACCCTCGAGCCCGCGGACGGTGTCCAGGGGGGCGCGCAAGCTGTGGGTACGACCGACATCACCGGAGGGTTGCACCTCGACGCGGATCAGACCGAAGTCGTCCCGCGCCGTCCAGTCCACGGGGATGGGCTGATCCCAGGCCACCTCGAGCAGCCCCTCGCCGTTGATCAGCAGCACCTCGGGGGCCTGATCGGCGTCCAGCACGATGTCGTGGCTCGCGGTGAGCTGTTCCTTGGTCTGGTCACCCAGGGCGAAAGCCCACGCGCCCGGCCCCTCGAGCTCGAAGCTGGCCAGCAGGTCGCGACCATTCTCGAGGCGGGCCGGCACACGCTGGCGAGAGCCCTCGGCGTCGGCGGTGGCGGCGCGGTCGAGCACCAGCTCCGCCGACTGCCAGGGCACCGCCGTGCGGGCCAGCAGCTCGACGATGGTGCCCGGCGGGGCGTGCACGTCGCCGGTGGAGTTGGGCACCTCGAGGGTATCGAGGCCGGTGTAGTCGGGGTACCGGTAGCGCAGCACGATGTCGCCCAGCAGCGCGTGATCGGTGACGACCGCATCGATCTGGGCGTGGACGCCGGCCTGGGCGGAGGAACCGCGCAGCAACACCCGGAGGGCGCCGCTGGGGCTGATGGGACCGAGCAGGGTCAGACCACAGCCCACCGCCACGACCCCCAAGGCCAGCCACACCCGACGCAGGGGGCGAGAGGGATGGACCTCGGCGGGGACCAGTGCGCCCACCTGGGCCCGGGCGCGACGGGCGGCCAGCTCCAGCAGGCTCTCGGACTCCCCGGCCTGGGGACCATCGGGGCGCTCCGCCAGGGTGACCAGCCGGCCGCGTAGCTCGGGACGTTGGGCTTCCACCAGCCGCGCCTGGCGCACGGTATCACCGGCGGCCTTCCAGCGGCGCAGCGCCGGCAGCAGCAAGGCCACCAGGGGCAGCAGGGCAGCGACGGACAACCACAGCCCCAGGGCGAGTGGACGGGGCAGGCGCACCGACGCCAGGGCCACCGCCACCAGCATCACCACACCCACGGCCCCCACCCCCTGAAGCAGCGCCCGCAGCGCCAGCAGGCGCCGCTCCCTTCGGATCAGGGCGGCGAGCAGGCTGTACAGGCTGGCACGTTCTTCGGACATGAATGAATGGATGGCCGGGTCAGGTCGAGGACACCTCTACCCTGCACGCCGTTCCGTCTCCATGCAGGTATTCACCGGTACGGGGGGGAGGGTTCACCGAAGAGGGACCGTCCCCGAGGTGGGTCAGGTGCCGCGGGGGCACTCGTAGCGCTCGTAGTAGCCGAGCAGGCCACCCTCGCCATCCCGCACGGCGCGCATGTAGATACGCCAGCGGGCGCTGTCGGTGATGAGCTCTTCGTCCAACCCCTCAGCCTCCATGCGTTCGAAGATCTCCAGCATCTGTGCGCGTGAGACCGCGCCGTGACAGTCAAGCACGTTGGTGCCCAGCAGGGCGGCGCCACCGCGCTTGGCGTAGTGGGCAAGCCCAGGGCGGTTCATGTACCGAATGATGTGCTGGGTGTCGCAGAAGACATAGGGGTAGGCCAAGCTGTCCAGGAAGTGAGCCATCAGCTGGGGTTCGATCAAGTCAGCCTCCGCGGGTGCCGTATGATGGTTTCAGTCACCCCCGAGCTAACCCGCCCCATGTCCCCTCCCCTCCCCCTGCTGCTGTTGTTGGGCCTGGCTTGCCGCACGCCCACCGACACCGCGCCCCCCATCGACACGGGGCCCGTTGACGCCGACGGCGACGGCCACGCCGCCTGGCAGGACTGCGACGACGACGACCCCGCCGTGTTCCCCGGCGCCGACGAGGCCTGCAACCAGCGCGACGACGACTGCGACGATGCGGTGGACGAAGGCGTGCTGCTCAATCTGTACATCGACGCCGACGGCGACGGCTGGGGCGACGGCTCACAGCCCGTCCAGGCCTGCGAGCTCGGCTCGGGCCAGGTGAGCGCGGACTTCATCGGCGACTGCGACGACGGCGACCCCGCGGTGTTCCCTGGCGCCGACGAGGCGTGCAACGGCGCCGACGACGACTGCGACGATGACATCGACGAGGGCGTCCTGCTGGACTTCTGGGCCGACGCCGACGCCGACGGCTGGGGCGACCCCGCGGTGGGTGTCCAGGCCTGCGAGGCCCCCTCGGGCTTCGTGTCCGATGCGTGGGCCGGCGACTGCAACGACGACGACCTCGCCGTGTTTCCTGGCGCCGAAGAGCTGTGCAACGGCGCGGACGACGACTGCGACGATGACATCGACGAGGGCGTCCAGCTGGACTTCTGGGCGGACATCGACGGCGACGGCTGGGGCAACCCCGACTACCACAGCCTCGCCTGCGAGGCCGAGGTGGGCATGGTGGCCAACGACGGCGACTGCGACGACCTGGACCCATCCATCCACCCCGACGCCGACGAGCTCTGCAACGAGACCGACGACGACTGCGACGGAGACATCGACGAGGACTGCTGATGGCTGGGGCTGGAGCGCGGTGACGCCCCACCCCTGCGCATGTTCTGCCGCCCCGAGCTGGTGGTGATCGATGTGGTGCCGGAGGGTTGGGGGCCCTAGGGCTGGTCGACCTGCTCGCCAACCCCACCATTCACCGGCACGGACGCTGGCCCGTTGGAGCATTCGTGGGTCCCGATCTGCCGGAAGTCGGCCAGGGGCACGCCGTAGATGCGCTGCACCGCTTCTTCGAGCTGCACCCGGTCAGCCTCGCCGAGGGTGGCCAGGGGCTCGCGGGTGAGCACCAGCGCGCCATAGTCGTGGGCCTCGTCGGTGGAGTCCTGGGAGCAGACGTGCATGACCATGACCTGCTCGGAGACGAACACCGGGTTGTACTGCTCGAGGTAGCCGACCCAGTTGTCGTAGGCGAGCTGCAGGGTCCCGTCGGGCATTCGTGTGTAGCCACCCATGTTATCGACCACCCGGGTCTCGCCCTGGTGGGAGACCTGGGTGGAGTTCCACACGTCGATGCGGGTAGCGTCCAGCTGGGTGAGGACGAAGCGCTGGCAGTCATCGTAGAGCACGTACTCGTGGCCATGGATGGCGGACACCCACCAGAACCCGTCGATGTCACCCACCGGCTCGAGCGGGACGTCGGGCATGCTGCAGGCGGGGAGTGCCGAGAAGTCGATCTCGATGCAGCCATTGTCCAGTGCGCACTGGGTGAAGGCGTTGATCTCCGGGGCCTGGTAGAACGCGCCACACACCGTGGGACACAGCATCTGGTCGTCCCCGCAGGTCTCCAGACACTCCATCCACGCCGTGCACTCATCGCTGGCGGTGCAGGCTCGGACCTCGTCCAGGCAGTCGAATACGATGCAGCGGCGGGTCTTTCGTTTCTCCTTGCGGGCGGCGGACCGCTGCCGGAAGCTCGTCTCGCCGGCGCTTTCCTCTGCGTCCGGCGTGGCCGCGAAGCCCATGGAATGACCGACCAACATGCCCAGGCCGGCCAGCATCGCCACCGCCATCCCGAACCCTGCTTTTCCCGTTCTCGTCATGCGTCTCTCCCGCTGTGTGCGGTGCCCGACCACTTCCAGCACCGCAGTGACGCCTATCCCAGTCTGCTTCCACCCAGCGGATCATCTCCGCGGGTTCCCTCACCCGGACACCTCACGCACCCAATAGAGTGGACCCAGCCCTACACCAGGAGCGAGCCATGAAGATCTTCCCCTTCCCCTCCGAGCGCATCCTGCTGGCCCGCCTCGACCGGGGCGACGACCTGCTCGAAGCCCTGACCGCCCTGTGCGTAGCCGAGCGTGTCGAGGCCGGGGTCATCCACGCCATCGGCGCCGTGGAGCGCGCGGTGGTGGGCTACTACGACCAGAGCGCGGGCCACTACGAGGATCTGGTCTTCGACGAGGGCCTCGAGATCGCCAACCTCCAGGCCAATGTGTCCATCAAAGACGGAGCGCCCTTCGTGCACGCCCACATCACCCTGTCCGACGCCGACGGCCGCTGTGTGGGCGGCCACCTGATGCCGGGCACCCGGGTGTTCGCTTGTGAGATCCACCTGCGGGCCTTCACAGGCGAACCGCCGGTGCGGGGGCCGGACCCACCCACGGGTCTCGCGCTCTGGTAGCTGCCACGGGACGCAGCGAATCGTGGCCAGCGCCTACCAGCGCACCGGGGCGAACCAGGCTTCGGTGGGGCTGCGACGCTCGCCCAGCTCGAGCAGCAGACAGGCGTAGCCGCTCTCTTGGTGGGTGAGCACCGCGATGGGCTGGGCCGGGTACAGGTGCAGGATGCGCAGGGCCCGATCCCGCACGCCGCGGCTGGTCCAGCGCCAGTCCTGCACGTCGGGGCACCACTGCAAGCAGCCGTCGCCCTCGGCCCTCAGCCGGGTGGCCTCGTCGGGGTCCAGCAGGTTGAAGTGGGACAGCTGGCTTTCTCCCGCCACCCGATGATCCTCGGAGATCAGGGTGCAGACGGGCCGTTCGTCCACGGGTACCCGAGGCAGATCCGCGGGTAGTGCAGCCACGAAGTCCTCTTCCGAAGCATAGAAGAGCGACACGATCGTCCCGGTCTCCACCACCTGGCCCAGCAGCAGCGACCCGCCCACCGCCAGCGCGGGCCAGCGGCGCAGCGCGCCCAGGGCGGCGCCGGTGATGATGGCCAGGGACACACCCACGGGCAATTCGTGGCGGTAGCCGAAGTCGTCGAAGCTGGACATCACCCCGTGCACCGCCACGGCCCAGGACAGCAACACCAGCACGCCGTAGCGGTCCA
>Ga0307987_1001912_pt1 | contig 11178 bp, 10 predicted proteins | sample EllFjometagen181_FD_203157 | JGI IMG/M metagenome (GOLD analysis project Ga0307987, IMG submission 203157) | Marine microbial communities from Ellis Fjord, Antarctic Ocean - #181 | ecosystem: Environmental > Aquatic > Marine > Unclassified | place: Southern Ocean | collected 2014-10-08 | reverse complement strand
CCAGAATGGAACACTTTTAAGCGGATCTGTGCTGTTCTGGGATGAGCCTGAGGCAAACTTGAACCCTCAATTATTAAAAACCATTGTTAAAATTTTGTTAGAATTTCAAAGAATGGGAGTCCAAATTTTTATTGCTACCCATGATTATGTATTGCTCAAAGAGTTGCATCTTCAGGCATTGAGGTCGGATAGAATATTGTTTCATTCATTATTTAGAAATGATCAAACGGAAGAAATTGAAATAAAAAATACTCATAATTATTTGGAAATCTATCCCAACAGCATTGATGACGCCTATGCGGATTTGATTGATGGAGAAATCAGTAAATCCATGGGAGATTTGGGCCAATGATTTTGAGAGAAGGTGGTTTAGAGTTTGATTTTTCAGATGCAATTAATGGGTTTAAGTTTGATGAAACAGATAAGTATAGCGAAACTTATCATGGGCTTTCTCATTGTATGAAAGCAGTTGATTTTATTGTTGAACTTGAAAACGACTATCTTCTGGTTGAAGTTAAAGATTTCCATGATCCTGGACAGTATACAGAATCAGAAAGCTTTAAGAAACTTAGAAATAACTTAAAAACAAAATTTAGAGATACCCTTCTGTATAGATTCGCTGAAGATCAACTCAAAAATTTTTATGATAGCAAGGCCAGCAGCACAGGCCACCGGGGTGGCACCAGAGGTACCCCCCAGTCCACCGGGATGAACATGGTCCATTATTTACAATGCAGACGCCCAGAGGTTCAAGGTTTTGCATTTTTTTACGGACAATAAATTTTCCTCGATTAATTTGTGCTGCTGCTTGCCCTAGAGGTAATGGGATCAAAGTTTCTGGTAGATATTTTCTTCGTAATTGAACTCATATTGTTCCATGATTTCCTCCAAGGATTCCGTGTTGAAATTGCCTTGGACAAAATGATCGCTGTTCAATATCATTCGGGCTAGGGGAATGGAGGTCTTGGTCCCTTCCACCTTGAAATCACCAAGCCGTTTATTTAATCGTTTAATGGCTCTTTCCCGGGTGGATCCCCAGGCCACCACCTTGGCCAGCATGGGATCATAGTAGGGAGAAACATTCATTCCCTCTTCCAGGGCATGTTCGAATCGGCTTTTCACCTTTCGAATGATGGGAAATCTGAGCTTAGAGATGGTACCGGGATGGGGCAAAAAAGTGACCGGATCTTCGGCATAGATCCGGGCTTCAATGGCATGTCCGTCAAATTGGACATCCTCCTGGGCTATGTCCAGCCGTTTACCAGATGCAATGTCAAGCTGGCATTGCACGATATCCATGCCCGTGATCAGTTCGGTGACGGGGTGTTCCACCTGTATCCGGGCATTGACTTCCATGAAGTAGAAATTTCCCTCTTCGGATCTCAGGAATTCAATGGTGCCCGCATTTTGGTATTTCATTTTTGCGGCAAGCTGACAGGTCCAGGTCTGGAGTTGATGCCGTTCTTCCGGTGTTACCACCGGAGAAGGAGACTCCTCAATAATTTTCTGGTACCGTCTTTGTATGGAACATTCCCGTTCACCCAGAGTGATATAATTGCCGTAATGGTCCCCAAGGAACTGGACCTCAATGTGGCGGGCATTTTTCAGTCCTTTTTCCACATAACAGTCCGATGAGCCAAAGGCCATCTGCCCCATGCTGCTGGAAGAAATTAAAACCTGCTCAATGTCCTCTTCACTGGCAATGACCTGGATGCCCTTTCCTCCGCCCCCCTTGTCCAGCTTTAGAAGCAGCGGGGGCCCGTATTCCTGGAAAACTTTTCGAATTTCATCTGCATCTTTTACAATATCCAATGTGCCCGGGACCACCGGGATATTAAGGTCATGGCATATTTTTCGACAATAACATTTTGATTCTATGTCGTCCAGGGTCTCCACTGAAGGCCCCACAAAGGCAACACCCCGTTGTACCACGGCATGGGCAAAGTCTCGATTTTCTGACAAGAACCCATATCCTGGATGGACTGCGTCGGCACCGGATTTTTCCAGGGCCTCCATGATGTTATCAATGTTGAGATAACTTTTTGGCGGAGGGGTCGGCCCGATGCAAAAAGCTTCATCAGCCTCCCGGACATGGGGGGCGTTCTCATCTGCTTTGGAATATACAGCCACGGTTTTGATGCCCATATCCCGTGCTGTCCGGATAACCCTGATAACAATTTCGCCCCGGTTTGCAATTAATAATTTTTTCATGGTTATTCTCATCTTTGGTTTAAATCAATTGAAGAAAGAGCACCGGTATGGTAACTCACCTGTCCGGGGCAATACCGAAACTATACCTCAAGGGTGACCATGGGAGCGTCCACCTCCATTTCATCCCACTCCTTTACCAGAATATTCTTAACAATACCGCCCTGCTCTGCGGTGACGCTGATTTCATTTTTCATGCAATTGATCACGACCACTTCCTGGCCTTCTTTAACGGTGTCACCCAGATTGACGACAACACGGGCAACTAACCCCGGCATGGTGGCATTGATGTTCAGTTCCATTGATTCTCTCCTTTATTGGCAAAATTATTGGGTTGCGATTGTTAATGTTTATTTTCCGTACCGGTCTGAGAAATATCAGGCCAGAGCATTTTCTGAGAGCAAATTTTTCTGTTGGATTCGTGCTTCAACCGCCTCCTGTTCTGTGCAGTGAATAAAACGAATATAGTCTCTTGTGGGGGTTCCCTGTCCGATTTTCCACAGGTCGGCATTGATTACATGGAGGGCACAGAAATATCCTCCCAGTGTAGGACCGTCTCCGATGAGAATGATGGGCGTATTTCCACAAATATTCAATGCTCCCCGAATAGAATAGGCATGATCCACAATGTTTGACGGATGACTGCCTCCTACACCGCCGTCAGTTCTGGCAAAAAAACCATCGGTCAGCTCATCCAATCGATATGCGGAACGATTGGAGGTATGTTGGATTTTAAAGGAATTTTCAAACAGATAATCCATACCTTCTTTGGTGACATATTCCGGACAGGTGTTGGGGCCCGGCATGGCACGGATTTGCCACTCGTTTTCATATTCGGGCATATAATCTTTTTTCAGTTTTCTGCCTGCAAGGCCAGCCAGGGGGGAAGAAGGCTGTCCAAACGCGAGCAAATCCCCCGGGGCCAGTTTGCGCCCTTTAAATCCCCCGTAATTTCCAAAAATACACGTGGATTTGCTGTTCAGGTACTTGGGAACATCGAACCCACCGGCAACGCCAAGGTAAGATCGGAATCCTGTTTTACCGAAATGAAAGAACTTAAGGTGATCTCCTTTGTGGACCATGATTGAGGTCCACATATCAACCGGATCACCGTTCAGGGTCGGCTTCATATCCGTACCCGTGATGGCCATGACCGCATCCTCTGTAAATGTCGCCTCAAAATATCCCCCGGCAATTTCCAGCCCGGCTTCCCCAGTGGGATTTCCCACCAGGAGATTGGCAAATCCCAGCGATACATTGTCAAGAGCACCGGATGCAGCCATCCCCTTGCCCAGGTATCCCAGCCGTCCCGGCCAGTCTTCAACGATTGTCTCAATTCCACCATTGATTATGTTCAGCATTTTTCCATCCTCCTTGTCCGAATTTTTAACCGGAACCCATCTGAAAATTTATTATATTTACCATGGATTGTATCCATTGACGGGGTATTCATTATAACTTGGGAGCTTCCATTGCCCCTTTGGCCTGTTTTTTTCTGAATTCTTCTGCGCCTTTGACTACTGCTTCCGATTGAACAAAATTCATATACTCTTTTATCTGTATTTTCCCCTCTTCAATCTCATATGAGTAATCGGTTTTCTCATGGACATGGGCATAGATATTTAATATCTCGGCTTCGCTCACCTCATGAAATTTTATCCGGTCTCCGTTCCGGTAGAGGAAGGGGGTTTCCTTGAACAGGGGATGCTTTTGGCTGAACTGAAAGGTGGGAATGGTCCGCCCGAAGAGCTGGTAACCGCCGCCGGTGGCCGTGGTGTAGGTGAATACACAGGGGCCGCCGATGCCCACGCTCCCCTCGGGGGTCCATATCCGTGGCGGATTGTATTTGGGAACTACAATGGCACAGCGGGGATCCATGGGCCAGAAAAAACCGCCTCCGGGCCAGAACCCACAACCGCTATTATACCATTCCGTACCCAAAAGTATTTTTTTGACCTCGTCAGCGGAAACCCCGTTGCACATGGCAATATATTCCAAATTATATCCGTTGATCACATTGGGGGCGTCAGGCCGGGCTTCTTTTACATATTTTGCAACGGCCTTTTTGGTTTCACTGTCTTCAAAGGCAATGGGCAGGTGGATGACCCGGGATTCCAACTCAATATCTTCAACGTCGACAACGGCATGTTCTTCTTCTTTGATGGCCTGGATAAGATCTTGGGGCCTGAGAATTTCCGGTTCAAAATGAAAAAGATTGGTCCGGATTCCGGGCACGGTTTCAATAAGTCCGGGAATCTTTTTCTCCAGGAGATTTGCATTGACGGTTCCGATGCGAAAGGAATCCAGCAGGTCAGCACGCTGTTCCCGGCCGTATTCCACTTGGATGAACCCGTCACCGGCCTGGCGAAACAATACTTCCAGTCGGGATTTCGTGGGGGCTAAAGAATCCAGGATAACATCATAATCTTTTTGTTCCATGGCTTACGAACCTCCTTTTTACTGATGACAATGAATTTTAACCAATACATTAAAGCTTAGGTGCGGATATGGTGTAATTTGCTTTTTTCAATTCTTCACAGACTTTTTTAATAAGATCCAGTGCTCCGGGGCTGTCCGAGTGCAGGCAGATGGACGATCCCTCAATGTCGATATCTGTGTTCACGGTGGTGGTTACTTTTTTTTGGGTGATCATGCGCATGACTTTGGCTGCCACATCTTCTGGCCGGTGGGATGCATGTGCCCTTGTGATAACCAGGTTCCCCTCACCGTCATAATCCAGGTCTCCGTATACCTCGTATATGACCCGGATGCCCATTTCATCGGCCACCTCTTTGACGACCCCTTTTTTCATGGTGTATAGATAAAGGTCTTTATCAATCTCCGCTATAGCCTGGCAGACAGCTCGGACAACAGCTTTGTCCCTGGACATCATGCCGTAAAGGGACCCATGGGGTTTTACGTGGTGGAGTCGCTGATCCCCGGCCTCTACAAAAGCCTTGAGAGCACCAATTTGATAAATCAGATCGTCATGGATTTCTTCCATGGTCATTTTTATTTCCCGGCGGCCGAATCCCTGGAGATCTGGCAGACCGGGATGGGCCCCGACCTGGACGCCGTGTTTTTTTGCAAACGCAACGGTTTTCTTCATCACACCCGGGTCTCCAGCATGAAACCCACAGGCCACATTTGCTGTGCTGATGTACGGCATGAAGGCTTCGTCGTTTCCCATGCTGTACATGCCAAAACTTTCACCCATGTCTACATTGATGTCAATTTCCATAAATCCTCTTTTGGGGTTTGATTGCGATATTAGTCACTCTGGGGGGGGGACCATTAATTTTGATAAATGGCTAATATTACAATTAAAGTCCTCTTTATAAATCGGAAACAAAAATTATTTCCCATTTTTAACGATGGTGTTATACTTGTGTTTGTTTTTAGGTAGTTGTTGAGAATTCTGTAGAATAAAATTTACCAATTACCTATTGTAGAAACAAATATCAACATAGTTGCCCCCTGTAAATATTTGATTTACGAATCTTGAATTCGGTTTTTCCGAATCCACTTTTATTTATGCCAGGACAGGCCACAGGTGATTACCGATTAATTCTCATTTTTACCATTGACTTGTTTTTCAACCGGCTATAGGTAAAGAAAACTTAAATTTTATAAATTTGATCATTGAATACTAACTTTACAGCGCTGAAGGTTTATGGACATTACTCTAAGACAAGTGAAATATTTTGTTGCCGTTGCAGAAACCGGTAAACTGGTCACAGCTGCCAAGCTGGTCAATATTTCTCCGTCTTCCATCACCGAAGCTGTCAAAGAATTGGAAAGCATTACCGGGGTTTCTTTAATTACCCGGCATCGCCGGGGCGTCAATCTGACTTTTGAGGGATTTCGTTTTTTACAGCATTGCAGGGATATACTATCTTCGGTCACAGCTGCTGAATATGATTTGAAAAATTCAAAATCCCATTTGTCCGGCGAATTGACTATCGGGGTGACCTTCACCATTGCCGGATATTTTCTGGCCTCTCTCATGTCTCGTTTCAACCGGGCGTTTCCCCTGATGAAAACAAAATTCATGGAATATAACAGACCTGATATTGAAAGATTAATTTTGGAAGAAAAGATGGACCTGGCTATCCTTTTGGTATCTAATGTCAACAATGATCAACTGAATTCCAAGTTACTTGTGAGTTCCCCCCGCAAACTCTGGATGTCCATGAATCATCCGTTTTTTCAAAAAAAGAACATTTCTCTGGAGGATGTTTCACAAGTCCCCTATATTCAACTACTGGTGGATGAAGCTGATACTTCCCATATGAAATACTGGCATAAATACAATGCCAGCCCCCAGGTTCTTTTTAATACGGAATCGGTGGAAGCAGTCAGAAGCATGGTGGCCATCGGTTCTGGAGTTACCATTTTATCAGATATGGTATACCGCCCTTGGTCTCTGGAGGGAAAGCGGATCGAATCCCGTGAACTGGTTAATCAGATTCCCTCAATGGACGTTGGGTTGATCTGGAACAAAAAAATCCCTCCCACTCCCTGTGCCGAGGCATTTATTGACTTCTGCCTCATGGAATACTCCCCCGGCCGTCCCCTATCTAACCATCCTCTCCCGTAAAAAATGGTTTCCTCAAAAATTTTAATGGACATCAAAATTGGAACCAGTTGCTAAGCGATATAAGAGATGTGGAATTCAGGTTCAGATTTAACCTGAAAAAGAAGGTTCGTGAAAAAAATAAGGTCTCCTTTATATTGCCCCAAAGATTATTTTTTTAAATTCACAAGGATGGATTCGGGTTGGTTTATTGGCGTTATTAATCCCAATTTATGCAAGGCAGCAGAAAATAGGGAGCTGTCCCTATTTCAATTGTTCAATCAGATGGGGCAGGGACGTATGTCTATTTTTAGAGAATTTATGACAAATGGTGGGATTTAAAGATGGGGTTTGTGAAATGTTGAAGATTCTCAATCATCAGAATCGGTTTTGGATATAGGTTCGACTTGATGATCAAGTCTAACCTATATCCAGGAGGGGAGCGGCTTACGTTATTGGCATGTTTGTTGAGAGCTTTATGTCAAAATGATATCAAAAGGAATTGTTATGCCACATAATCATCCGGGGCAAGCTCTCCCTTGGTGTTCCAGCCCCGCAGGCGATAATAATCCTGCAGCATCTGCTCGAGTTCTTGTTCCGTCAGGGGATTTTCTGTGTTTTTCAGTTCCCGGTAAAGTCCCTTGGGCAGGCGGTCATCTTCGGGCTGCAACCCTTCCCGGAGATTAAACTGACGCACAATGTTGGTAACGGCCTTGGCGTTGTTCTGCAAGGTGGCCTTGTCTCCGTCAAATCCCGTCAGGGCATGGATTATCTCCCCCAGGCCTTCCCAGGTATACATATCCCGGTAGAACCGACACAGAATAAGCGTATCAAACAAGGTCAGGCGATCCTCAAAGTCCAGGAACATATCCGCTTTTTCATCGATCTGATCGGCAGGAATCATGCCAGCAAGCTCGGGTTTGTAAAAGGTGGACCGGAGATGGCAGGCACCCCGATCGGACGTGGCATAGGCAAGCCCCATTCCTTTCAATACCCGGGGATCATACCCAGCGGGTTCCATACCCTTGACGTGGACGGCAATGTCTTCAAGTCCCCAGGCAGCAGATACTTTTTTAATACCCTGGGACAGGACATCTCCAATGCCATTTCGCTGGGAAATATCGTGAAGCAACCGCACTGTGCCATCCACATCCCCATAGGTGATGTCGTAGTCCACAACGCCTCGTTCCACGGCCTCCATGGTAAAGGCGCACAGATTCCCGGCGGTGATGGTGTCTATGCCCAGGCGATCGCATACATCATTGAGGTGGCAGATCTCCTCAATACTGTCGATCATGCAAAGTCCCCCAAATGCGTACAGGGTTTCATATTCTGGGCCTTCAATTTTAAGACCGGCATGGCGACCTGATTTGACCGTGGTAAGCCGACCGCAGGCCATGAGACATTTGGCACAGGCACTGGCCTTGACATCGCACTGGGAGTGCAGGGCAGCGGCATTGATTTTTTCTCTGTGGTCGCAGGTGCCCTGGGACCAGTATTTGGTGGGAAAGGCCTTGGCATTGTTGAGCATGTCCACCATCATGGGGGTACCAAAGCTTTTATATGCTTTTACGCCTGGGTTTGTTTTGCCTTCGGTACTGATTCTTTTGGTAAGGGTTTTGACCTCTTCCTTGGAAAAAGGGTCTCGCTTTTTATCTCCGTAAAAGGCAATGCCCTTGATTTTTTTAGAACCCAGAATGGTACCTACACCCGTGCGGCCAGCGGAGCGCCAATAGTCATTTTTAATGACCCCAAACACCACCAGATTTTCAGCAGCAGGGCCAATAACCACAGCTCCTTTTCGCTTGTACCCGGAAGGGGCGGCAAATCGCTCAATAACCGCATCCTCTGCGGCATAGGTTTCCATGCCCCAGATATCTCCGGCATCGTGGAATTTTGCTCCCAATGGGCCAATACCCAGTACGGTGGGGGTGTCACAGGCGCCCCGGATGACCACGGCGTCAAACCCAGCGGCATCCACAGCTTCCGGGGTTTTACCACCGGAATAGGATTCTGAGTAAAATCCGGTTTGGGGGGATTTGGTAAATACGCCGTACCGGGAAGAACCCCACACGGAACTCTGGGTGATGGGGCCTGTGGCAAAGATAATATGGTTTTCCGGGGCCAGCGGATCAACCCCTCTGGGATTTAATCGGTACAGCAGCCAGGACGCAAGTCCTTTTCCTCCCAGATAGGTTTGATAAATGTTTTCCGGTATAGTTTCAATCTCAAATGACCGGGTGTTTAAATCAATGGTTAAAATTCTACCGTAATAGCCGTGCATGGCCTCATCTCCTTACAGATTCCCCAGGCCTTCCTGGAAATATTATTCATTGGAAGACCTGCCGGACGTTTATGGTGCTGAAAATATAATATTACAGGGCTTATCTTTTTTGTGCAATGATCTCTTTAACCTTGACCACACCGTCCTGGGCGTCTTCGGCATAGGCATCGGCTCCGATACGGGCGGCCCATCTCGGTGTACAGGGTGCTCCGCCCACAACCGTGGCAAAACGACCCTTAAATCCGTTTGATTTCAACGCTTCTTCCAGGGTTTTTTGCTGCTTCATGGTGGTGGTGAGAAGGGCGCTGGTACCAATGACATCCACGTCATTTTCCACGGCCTTTTCAATGATGGTATCAATTTCAACGTCCCGACCCAGATCAAATACGGTGAGACCATTGGCCTTCATCAAGGAGACAACAATACACTTTCCAATGTCATGCACATCACCCTTTACCGTGGCCATGAGAACCTTACCCTTTTCTTCCTGGGCACCGCCCATTGCAGCCAGGGCCTCATTGATAACATCGGTGGCTGATTTCATGGCATCTGCTGCCTGCATCAGCTCAGGAAGAAACAGCTGTCCCCGGCCAAAAAGATCTCCCACCTTATTGATGCCTGGGATAAAGGCACCGTTCATCAACTCCAGCGGATCTCCGCCGTCGGCAATTATTTTTTTAGCAATGGTTTCAACTTCATCTCTTTTCTGGGCCACCAGTAGGTTTTTGGCCTCTTCTATGAGTGCTGCATCAATCATTTTATTATTTTCTCCTTGGATGATGTCATATAAATTCGGGATAGGTTCTAATTTGGTTCCCCCATCAGGTGGATTTGTTACGGAGTTAAACCCGTATTATTGTGCCACCGGATCACCGGAAAGGGGGATGAAACTGCCGGCTTGCGGTTACTTTTTGTTGAAATGATCGTCAGGGGTCATTCAGACACTTGAGGCGTGTTTTAAACCACAATCCGATATGTTTCATGGGACGCCTTTACTTTGCTTACGGTTTAAGGCGTCCCATGGGTGGTTCTATTAAAACAGGAGCTGGTGGATCATGTTTTAGTCCGCGCTTTAAATCTGTTAACGCAGTTGATATTGAAATCCAGTTCCCTTGCAATGTTGAACTTGGCCTCAATTCCCTTGGCACAGCCTGGCATGGGTGTCATCTGACCGATCTGCAGATCCTCTCTGACTTCGGTCATGATGACGGGGTCTGTCAGGTCCGCCACGGAAATTTTTAATTTTTCAGCCACATACGCTTTTGCTTCCCAAGTTCGCAAACCTCGAGACATTTGGGCACGAGCAACCAGATCTCCGGCTCCTCGCATTCCGCCCATTCCCGAAGCATGCGCGTGGGTGATCGCCATTCCGACGGGATCACCCACGCCAACCTACAGTCCATCAATTTTGCAAAGACTTGTCATGGCAGTCGATGCGCGGGATACGATGTCAATGGGGGGGTGATCATTCACCGGTACCGCACCGACACCCATGCCCATATTGGGATGGATGGGAATTTCTGCCACTTCGCCGCACGCCTTCATAAAGGTGACGGCCCGTGCCAGGTTCCAGGGGGTTGACTCTGTGGTATTTGTGTTAACAACGGGTCCGAATATGGTGGCACCCGCCTGCTTGGCAAGTACGACCTGATCCTGGGGATAGAGGCCTGCCAGGCGAACGCCGTCAAATTCAAGTTGTCCGTGCATGCCAAGGATAAATTCCCCGGCCATGCCGATCTGGATGCAGATGTCGGGATATTTTTCCCTGAGTTTCCGGCAGGCCATGAGGGAGGCCAGAAAGTCTGCATCACCGGCCGCACCCACGGAATCGAGATTGATGCCATCGGCACCGGACTCGTACATGGCAGAACTCGTAAAAACAATATCCCTTACCGCCTCTTCAACGGTTTGTTCAAGGGACTCCCGGGCTTCTTTTATCATGCCGTTGGGCAGCAGTTCCGAAGGGTTAGGAAAGGGACCGTCGGGCTGGCTGTAAAGACCCAGGTTGGGCATGGCACCGTAGAGCAGGGGGATATGGGTGGCAAGCAACGCCTGCTCCATGATGGGCTGCTCCATGGTGATGATGGGCTTGATGGGCTTGTAGCTGTAG
>Ga0307987_1001911_pt1 | contig 11179 bp, 8 predicted proteins | sample EllFjometagen181_FD_203157 | JGI IMG/M metagenome (GOLD analysis project Ga0307987, IMG submission 203157) | Marine microbial communities from Ellis Fjord, Antarctic Ocean - #181 | ecosystem: Environmental > Aquatic > Marine > Unclassified | place: Southern Ocean | collected 2014-10-08 | reverse complement strand
ATCACGCTCGCCGGAGGAGGTCGCCTTGTGGCGCTGCTACGAGGCGCCGCGGCGCGCGCCGCCAACGCCGCGAACGGCTGAGGTGACGCGGACGAAGTGGATCCTCGTGGATGCGCATCCCGTGGGGGCGACGACGTCGCGCGCTTGTGGATTGTTTTCTACACGGACACCACCACGTCCGGACGCCCTCTGCGCTCCGTGTTGGTCCACATTGGATACCGGCCCCAGCTCGAGCGATGGAGGCTAAGGCCGGCGAGCGCTGTCAAAGTACCGTTGGACTGTTGGCGGGAGAGGTAGGTGCGGCAGCGCGGTCGGCCCACCGGGCCGAACCGAGCCCCAGGACGCCCTACCCGAGCATCAGGCCAGCCGAACGAGCGACCGCCTTTGTCCAGGATCGAGTGATGGGACCCCCTTTCCGGGTGGCACGGCGGCCTGCCCACACACCGTGCCCTAAAGAGCTCCCCCGAAAACGATACACTCTCATTCCACCGATCATCCCCAAAGGAACAGCGATGTTCGACCACCTTCTCTCCGCCGAACAGAAGGCCCTGCGCACCGAGGTTCGCGATCTCGTCCGCGAGGTCCCCAGGGATCTGCTGCTGGCCATGGATCGCGACGAGGTGGACTTCCCCACCGAGCTCTTGCAGGAAGCCGGGCGACGCAACCTGATGGGCGTGCGGTATCCGGTGGCCGTGGGCGGTCGGGGCATGGACTGGACCAGCACGGTCATGGTGATGGAAGAGATGGGGGTGCTCGGGTACATCGTGGCCTGCACCTTCGGGGTCGGGGCCGAGCTGTGCTGCGACGCGGTCGTGCTGCACGGCACCGATGAGCAGAAGCAGCGCTTCGTGGCGCCCTTGCTACGGGGCGAGTGCTTCGCGGCCGAGTGCCTGACGGAGCCCACCGGCGGCTCGGACTTCTTCGACACCCGCACGGTGGCGGTGGACCGTGGCGACCACTTCGTGCTCAACGGCCAGAAGCGCTTCATCGTGGGGGGCACTGCGGCGGACTGGTTCCTGGTCTACGCCCGCACCGACCCCGACGCCAAACCCCACCAGGGCATCACGTGCTTCATCGTGGAGCGAGGGGAGGGGGTGGAGACCCCCTACGTCTACGGGCTCATGGGATGCCGCGGAGGCGGCACCAGCCGGGTGGTCTTCAGGGACGTGAAGGTTCCCAAGGCCAACGTCCTGGGGCGTGTGAACGCCGGCGCTGCGGTGTTCGAGACCATGATGATCCCCGAGCGCTTGGGCACCGCGGCAATGACGGTGGGCGCCGCTCGACCCGCTTTGGAGCTCGCCACCCGCTACGCCCAGCGCCGCAAAGCCTTTGGTCGGCGCATCAAGAACTTCCAAGGGGTGAGCTTCCAGCTGGCCAACGCGGCCACGCTGTTGGACGCCTCACGCACCATGTGCTGGAACACCGCCCTGGCCGTCGAGGCCGGCGAAGACCCCAACCGCATCCGGCGCTACGTCAGCCAGACCAAGAAGTTCGTCACCGAGAGCTGCCAGCAGGTGGCCCACCACGCCATGCAGGTGATGGGTGGCATCGGCTACACCACCGTCTACCCGGTGGAGCGCACGGTCCGGGACCTTCGCCTCGCCAGTATCTGGACCGGCACCTCCGAGGTGATGTCCATGATCATCGCCCATGAGTGGATACGGGAGGTCGAGGCGGCTTATGAGCGCGGTGAGATCCGGGACCCCGAGCCCGACGCCGAGGAAGCCTTCGCCCCCGGCGAGAAGATCTTCGAGTAGCCGCGTTGTCTACGCGGCTACGGGCACGGTAGTGACCATCCCCGGAGTCCCCATGCGCAGCGCGTTCTTCGCTCTCCCCATCGTTTTGCTCGGCCTTCTGGGCTGCGGCGAACAAGCCCCCACGGATCCCGGCCCCGCCTCCCAGGTGGCGCCTACCACCGAGCAAGCCCCCAAAGCGAAGCACGGTGGGGGGCAGGGCAGACGTGGCAAGGGCGCCAAGGGCAAGGGCCGCAAGGCGCCGGTGAGCTCGGCCCAGGCCGTCACTTTGGACGGCGGGCCCGCGATCACTTTCGTGATCAACACCCACGACTGGTACTTCCACGAGCGGAGCGCCCAGACCGTCGGCCGCGCCATCGACATCCTCGAGAGGCACGGCGTGAAGGGTGAGTTCTACTTCACCTCCGCCCTGTTCCGGGCCTACCAGGAGCACCACCCCGAGCTGTTGGCCCGGCTGCAGAGCACGGGCATGACCATCAGCTACCACGCCCGCGCGCCCCATCCGGTGACCTTCCGGGGGCAACTGTCCAAGCGGCTGCAGAACATGCCCCACGATCAGGCCGTGGCCCTCATGACCTCCGTCGAGAGCCACCGGCTGGACCTCAGCACGGGCGCCATCGATGAGAGCCAGGTGGGTGGCTACCTGCTGCTGAAAGAAGCCCTGGGCTACGCGCCGCCGGTGGTGGCGTTCAACTCCAGGAGTGACCTCCTGCGGGATCTCGAGCTCGAAGCAGTGGCGGCCCTGGGCGCCCGCATGTGGATGCGCAAGCACACCGGCGACACCCTGGAGCTGTCCCCTCTGGGGCTGCTGTCCCGTCCCTCCCAGTTCGCCGTCAGCAAGGTGGATGGTGACAACTGGTGGAAGACCAACAAGCCCTACGACACTGTGGAGCTCTTCGCGGGTGCCCAGGGCTACGGCGTGTCGCTGATCCACGAGCACGACTTCTACGCCCAAAAGCCAGGTTGGAGCGACGTGTACCGGACCGACGAGCGGCCGAACAAGCCCCCCTTCGACCTCACCGTGCGCCAGCAGGATCACAAGCGCTACCCCGACGATCACGTCGCCCAGACCTGGGCTACCTGGGAGAGCCTGGTAGCCTACGCTGCCCAGAACCTGCGCGTGGTGACCAGCCGAGACATCATCGCAGAGTACGACGCCCAGCACTAGCCGCTCACAACCCCGAAGCCCCATGAGCCGCTGCCCCGCGACGTTCGAACCGTGCGCCTCGTCACCACCCCCTCGCTCCGCGTTGACGCGCTATTCGAAGGGGAGCACATAGGCTGACTGCCGCAGCTCCTTGGTCGTGGCATGGGAGCGTTTTGGCAGGAACCCGCGAGAGCCGCCTCGATGAGTTCATCGAGAACCCCAGACGCGCCGTCTGGGTGCTGGCCCTGCCGATGATGGCGGGGATGTTGTTCCACACGCTCTACGCGGTGGTGGACATGGCGTTCGTTGGGCGCATCGGGCCCGACGCCCTGGCGGCCATCACCTTCGTGGGGCCGTTCTTCTTCGTGGCCATCGCCCTGGCATCCGGCCTGTTCACGGGCATCACCGCCGCCATCGCCCAGGCCGTAGGTCGCAAGGACGAGCGAGGCGCCGATCTCGCGGCTTCCAACGGCATGGGCCTGGCTTTGTTCATGGGTGTGCTCTTCGCCATCGGCGGCGGCTTCATGGGACCGGCCATGCTCGAGGCCGCGGGTGCCGAGGGCGAGACGGTAGACCAAGCCTGGGCCTACTTCCAGATCATCGCCCTGTGCATCCCGCTGTTCTTCTTCTCGTCGGTGCTCCGGGCCATGCTCAATGGCGAAGGCGACGCCAAGAGCCCCATGGTGGTGATGGGGATCGTCACGGCGGTGAACCTGATCCTGGATCCCATCTTCATCTTCACCCTGGATATGGGTATCCGCGGTGCGGCCTGGGCCACCATCATCTCCCAGGTGATCGCTACGATCGTGTTCGTGTGGTGGGTGTTGATCCGTCGCAAGACCGCCACCCGGCTGCGCATCCGGGACATGCGACCCGACACCGTGGTGATGATGCGCATCCTGCGGGTCGGGGTGCCCACCACCTTCGCGCAGTTGGTGATGTCCTTCGCCATGATCCTGGGAAACAAGCTGCTGGCTGGCTTTGGCCAGATCACCGTGGCGGGCTACGGCGCGGGCACCCGGGTGGACATGCTCGTCTCCATGCCCATCCTCGGCCTCGCCTCGGGCAGCATCGCGGTGATCGGCATGTTCGCTGGCGCCGGACGGGCGGATCTGGTGCGCTCCACGGCCCTGTACACCTACCGCTGGGCCCTGACCCTGGGCATCACCCTGGGCCTGGGCGCCTACGCCGCCTCGGGCCCCCTGATGCGCCTGTTCACCGACGACGCACAGGCCATCGGCGTGGGTCGCGTGTACCTGGGCTACATGGTCTTCACCTACCCACTGATGGCCCTGGGCATGACCTCCGGCCGTATCTTGCAAGGCCTGGGCTACGGCCTCCCGGCCTTGGCCATCACCGCTGTGCGCACCATGGTGGTGGGCATCCCGGTGGCCTACGCCCTGGTGTACCTGTTCGACGCGCCCATCGACTGGGTGTGGATCAGCTTCATCATCGGCGGCGCGGCTTCGGTGGCGCTGGGCCTGGCTTGGGTCTACCACCTGGTGTGGCGCAGAGATCCCACGGAGCGGGCCGCGGAGGCGTGACGCCTACCCGATAATCGTCTCGTCACCACCGCCCTGGTTCGGGGACTGCAGGCGGATGGTGAGCACCCAGCCCAGCTTGATGGTGGAACCGGGCTTGACCTGGACCTCTTCACTCAGGCCCACCACTTGGCCGTCGACCTCGGTGTTGGCCCTCGAGACCACCCGCAGGTACATGCCGTTGGGCCTGCGATGCAGCTCGAAGTGCCAGCGGCTGATGCGTCGCATGACTTGGGGGTCGGGGTGGGCCAGGACCACTTCGTTGGCCACCTTGCCATCGTGCTCTTCGAGCCGGCCGAAGCGCACGACGTCGACGCTGGGCAGATCGAAGGCTTGGCGGGTCTCTTCGATGGAGACCCGGGTGGGGAACAGGCGGGTGTCGCGCCACTCGAGGCTGGCCAGGGCCACGCTCTCGGCGAAGCCCTTGAGCTTAGCCGCGGGCAGGGGCTTGCAGCGCACCCGGAACGCGGGGGGCAGCTGCATCATAGTGGACTCGGTGAGGTGGATCTCCCCGGCGTCGGCGGTGTTCGAGACCCGGGCCGCCATGTGTACGGCGTCGCCGGTGACGATGACACCGTCGGTGAGCACGTCGCCCAGGTGGATGCCGATGCGCAAGCCCAGGTGGTGCTCGGCGCTGCGGCGGGCGTTGTCGCCGGCGATGAGCGACTGCAATTCGGACATGGCCAGCACTGCGGGCAGCAGGCGTTTGAAGGTGCAGAACGCGCCGTCGCCGGCGGTGTCTACGACCCGGCCTTGGTGCAAGCTCATGACGTCGTCGAGCAGATCCAGGTGCCGCTGCAACAGAGCGCGACCGGCGGCGTCGCCGTGGCGCTCGTAGTAGGCGGTGGAGCCGGCCACGTCGGTGAACACCAGCGCGACGGACTTCTCGTAGCGAGCGCGGGTCTCTTGCTCGATCTCGTCCTGCAGCTTGATGAGCTGGGTCAGCGTCAGGGCGTCGTAGTCGATCTGCATGGTGCACGGGGGAATGGGGTTTCGGGGCCTAGCTGTACCCCCTGATTGCACCTGGGGCTACCACGCGTTGGGGTGCCGCCAGCCTCCGCCCCGGACGGGGCCTTCGGGTGGATCGGGGGGCTCCACCCGCTGGCCGCTGAGGTGCATCATGGCTTGTTCGATGCCGTCGACGGTGAGCTCGAACATGGGGAAGATGTCGCTGATGCGCTGCACGGTGGGGTGGGACCATAGGGGCAGGCGCATGGGATTGAGCCAGACGGCGTGGTCGAAGTGCTCATCCAGCCGTCGCAGCCAGTCGATTCCCGCCAGGTCGTTCTGGTGCCCGTAGTCGATGGAGCCCCAGCGAGTCATCAGCTCGGAAGGGGACATGCAGGCATCGCCCACGAGGATCAGCTTGGCGCCGGCGTCCAGGGTGTTGAGCAGATCCTCCACCGCCCAGGCCTCCCAGCGGGCCAGGTCGCGGTGCACGTGCTCGTAGACGCAGTTGTGGAAGTAGCAAGCCTCCAGTCGCTCGAAGTGGGATGCCCTCGAAGCGGCGGAGAACAGCCGGCTGACCAGCTTGGAGTAGGGGGTCATGGAGCCGCCGCTGTCCATGAGCAGCAGCACCTGCAGGTGGCTCTTGCGCTCGGGGCGCTCCAGGACGGTGATCTCGCCGGCATTGCGCGCGGTGGCGTGGATGGTGCCCTCGAGGTCCAGCTCCATGCGCGCTCCTTCCCGGGCGAAGCGCCGCAGCTTGCGCAGGGCCACACCGATCTGCCGGGTGTCCAGCACCTGATCGGTGCGGTAGGCCTCGAAGTTCCGCCTCGCCGCGATCTGAGCCGCCATGCCACCGCCCCCGGGACCGCCGATGCGCACCCCGCCGGGGCGCACGCCGCCGTGGCCGAAGGGGGAGGTGCCGCCGGTGCCGACCCAGCGGTTGCCGCCATCGTGGCGGCCGTCCTGCTCAGCCAGGCGTTTCTCGAGCTCTTCCCGCAGGGTCTCGAGATCCATGGCCTCGAGCATGGCCATTTCCCGCTCCGACAGTTCTCGCGGCAGCACGGGGTTCTTCAGCCAGTCCAGGATCTCGTCCCGAATCTGCGCGGGCGTCTCGATACCCCGGAACACCTCGAGCCACGCCTGGTCGTAGGCGTCGTAGAGGTGCTCGGACTTCACGCAGATGGCTCTGGCCAGGTGGTACAGGCGCACCAGGTCCGAGAACGCCAGCCCGTGGGCCAGGGCCTGCATCAGGGTGAGCCACTCGGTGGGCGTGACGGGCACACCGCGGGCGCGCAGGGCGTAGAAGAGGTCCAGGAACAAGCGGCGGCCCTAGCGCTTCCAGCGGGCCATGGCGCGCTCCACCCGGCCCAGATCGTCCTCGTGCTTCACCAGGGTGCCCAGGAAGGGCAGCTCCTTGCGGATGGTCTCTTCGGGCACACCACCTGCCACCAGGGCGCCGATCCAGTCGATGAGCTCGGAGGTGGAGGGGGGCTTGCGCAGGCTGCCCACCTGCCGGAGCTTGTAGAAGCGGGCGATACACTGGCGGGCTAGCGCGTCGGGGAGATCCGGGTGGTGGACACCCACGATGCTCGCCATGAGATCCGGCTCGGGGAACGCGATGAAGTGGAAGATACAACGCCGAAGAAACGCCGGCGGGAGCTCTTTTTCGTTGTTGGAGGTGATGATCACCACGGGGCGCTGGGTGGCGGTGTGGGTCTGGTCGGTCTCGGGGATGTGGAACGCCATCTCGTCCAGCTCCCGCAACAGGTCGTTGGGGAACTCGAGATCGGCCTTGTCCACCTCGTCGATGAGCAGCACCTGTCGATCGGTGGCCGTCAGCGCCTGGCCCATGGGCCCGATGCGGATGTAGTGGCTGATGTCGCGCACGTCCCGATCGCCGAAGCGGGAGTCGTGTAGCCGCGAGATGGCGTCGTAGACGTACAGGCCGTCCACCGCCTTGGTGGTGGACTTGACGTGCCAGCGGATCAGCGGCATCCCCAGGCCCTCGGCCACGGCGTGGGCCAGCAGGGTCTTGCCGGTGCCGGGCTCGCCCTTGACCAGCAGGGGTCGGCCCAGGGCCACCGCGACGTTCACGGCGTCGCACAGGGCGGCCGGGGCGATGTAGCTGGGAGTGCCGCGGAAGAGATCGAAGGCGTCGGTCATGGGCGTTGGTTCCGATCGGGGAGGGGACGGCCACGTATCATGGCCCCACCCGTGACTACTCGCGCTCGTCCAGCGCCTTCATCTGTTCGTCGGTGATGCCGAGATCGTCCTGGAGTTCGTCGTTGTGGGCGCGGATCAGGCCGCTGGCTTTGGTGGTGCTGTAGTAGTTGAAGGTCCACTTCTGGTCTTTGCTGACCTTGAAGGGCATGACGATGGCCCAGGGCAGCGCCGGGATGATGACCGTCATCGGAAGCACTAGCAGAGACGGGTCTTCGTAGGGGTCCCTGTCGCTGTGGGCGGCGATCAACGCCAGCTCGCCCACGACCGCCACGCCCACCACTCCGAACAGGATGTTGGAGATCATGCGGACCTGCTGGGTGTCGTGCTCGAGCCTGCGCAGCATCGCGCGGTCTCCCACCTGCAGCGCGAAACCCTTGGGGGAGAGCGAGGTGTGCCCGCGGTAGACCACCCACTTCCAGGTGGGGCGCTTCTTGTGGACCGGGCGTCCGACATTGTCGAATCGCAGGGCCGTGGTGCCCCGGACCATGTGCTTGCGGTGGTACTCCTTATAGGCCATCGCCAGGGGCGAGCGGTCCTGGTACAGAGGTGGGAGCTCGATGGAGAGATCTGAGGCCACCGGCGTGCTGAAGGTGTACGCGAGCGCGTCGTCGCCCACCTGGGGGGGATCGCCGTCGCTGGTCGCGGCCTGCAGGGTCTGAGCGCGGATCTCGCCGTCGTCGCTCAGGGCACCGCGCAGGAAGAAGCGCACCACGGTAGGGTCGTCGCGCTGGGCGCGGTCGAGGGCGGACAGCACCGCCATGGCCTGGCCGAGCCTGCTGGAGAGCTCGGCATCACCGGCCACGCCGGCCATCACGTCGGTGAGCGCCGTGATGCGCCCGTCGTGGTTGGACTGTTCGCCCAGGTGAGGGATGAGCTCGAGGATGGAGCCCACCATGCGCGCCCCCCCCGAGGGCGGGCCTTCGAGCAGTGTCGGCCCGGCAGCGACCTGCGCGGGCTGTGCCTGTGAACTCGAGGCGTCCGTGGAGGGTGGGTTCGTCTCCGTCACCGTGGGTGCGGGCTGGGGGGGAGCCAGGTTCGCAGCGTCGCTCTGTCCGCGGATGCAGATACCCAGCGCCGCGATCTGCCACAGGTCTGGCGTGATGGCGCTGGCCAACACCCCGCAGTCCAAGCCGTAATCCGCCATGCCCGCGGCCATGGCTCGGCTGGGGTCGGGGCCTGTACCGATGTCCACCAAGAAGACTGGGCTCGCCGGCTTGAGGGCCAAGGCCGCCTCGAGCGCGGCCTGGCCTTCCGTACTGGTGGCCGCCATGGCGATGTACTCGACACGCCCGGCCGCGAGGGCCTCGGTGACGGCCACGGGGTCCGAGACCTCCTGGACCTGGCCGGTGATCAAGGCAGCGACAATAAGGCTCGCATCCATAGTCAACCCCTCCGCGACGGTCGGGGGACAGTGTAGCAGGTTGCGGGTTCGACGACGCCTGCTACGACCTTCCCTGGTGCGCGGGGGGCTTGGGTATGCTCGAGTAGGGTTGGCACGCGGGGCATATCCAGGTGCCCCGTTGGGCCACCACCAGCCGCTCGATGGTCGTGCCGCAGGTCACACAGGGCTCGCCGGCGCGGCCGTAGACCCTCAGGTAGCTCTGCATGCGGCCCTGGGGGTAGATCCAGTCGATGCTCGTCCCACAGTTGTCGATGGCCTCGACCAGCACTTCCTGGATGTGACCGTGCAGGACCGGCACCGCTTCGGGACCCACACTGCTGGCGGATCGCAGGGGGTGCAGCCCGGACCGGAACAGGGACTCGTCCACGTAGATGTTGCCCAGGCCCGCCAGGAAGTGCTGGTCCAGCAGCAGGGGCTTGAGCGCCCTGCGCCGGGTAGCCAGCATGATGGCGAAGCGCTCGGGGGTGAACGCGGACCCCAGGGGCTCGGGGCCGAGCTGGGCCAGGGTGATGGCGGGATCGTCGCTCCAGGTGACGGTGCCGAACTTGCGGGCGTCGTCCATGGCCAGGCTGCGGCCGTCGCTCAGCCGCCACAAGGTGCGGGCGTGGCGGGGTTCGTCGCCCCCTGGCTCCACCCACTCGAAACGACCGCTCATGCGCAGGTGGACGATGAGATAGCCGTGATCGCTCAGGTGGAGGATGAGGTGTTTGCCGCGCCGCCCCACGCCCAGGATCTCCCGACCCACACAGCCCTGGGTCACCCGCTGGACGCTGGGGCGCAGGGACTTGGGCCAGCGGGCCTCGATGCCCTCGATGCGCTGTCCCACCAGGCCAGGCCGCAGGCTGCGTGCGATGGTCTCGACCTCGGGAAGCTCGGGCATCGGCGTCTCCCTTGGCTGCTTCGGGCCAGCCAAGGGAATGCTATACCACCCACATGGTGTGGATCGCCCTCATCGCCGCGCTCCTGGGCTGCTCGAAGGAGCCGGTCTGTGTGGACCTCAAGGTCCGTGAGGACCTGTCCAACCACGTGCAGCCCTACGAACTCGCCATCGACCTGGATCGCCGTCGTGTCTACAGCTCGGCCCTGGGCAGCGCGGTTTTGCTGGCCTACGACGCCGATACCTACGAAGCCGTGCAGGACTATCCCCTGGGATCGGGACCCCTGACCACTCCGGACATCGAGGTCGACAACGACGGAAACGTGTGGGTGGCCGCCAACACCGCGCCCCCTGTGATGCGCTTCGAGGCGACCACTGGAAATCGCGACATCCTCTGGGGTGAGCTCGAGGGGGCCCGGGATCTGGCCCGCAGGGCTGCAGGCGGCATGGTGGTGCTCGGTCGCAGCGAAGGCTCCAACAACATGCTGGTGGCCTACGACGCGGACGCCCAGCCGGTGGCCACCCTCGAGCTCGAGTCCCCGACACGGGGGCTGATCTCCATGGACGACGCCCAGTATGTGGCTGTGACCGTCGCAGAAGACGAGCTCATCGTATTGACCACCGATGACCTGAGCGAGGTGAGGCGCTGCCCCATCGCCATGCTGAATCCCTGGCGCGGCGCCCAGCTGGACGACGGAACGGTGTTGCTGGCCAACGAGGGCTCCATCGGCACGGCCTGCGTGGAGACCCCCGAGGTCTGGCGAGTGGGTAAGGAGAACATGGAGGTGGTCTCCTTGGGAGATCACGCGCTGGTGCTCGACCGCATCGGTGATGAGCCGGGCTACGATCCCAACCTGGGCATCGGTCGCCTGGTGGACACCGAGGGAGTCTACGACCAATACCCCACCGCCAAGAACACGGGCTTCGGCGCCTACGACAGCGACACGGGGCTGGTGTGGGTCAACAGTGAGGGCACCTCCGAGGTGCTCGCTATGGACCCGGTGACGGGCGAGTTTCTGGAAGCCATCCAGGGGGGCACCTTCCTGGACGGCTTGGCGGTGGACCCCGACGACCACTCGGTGCTGTACGCCACGGGCCGTCTGTCGGACACCCTGGTGCGCATCGAAGACGATCTGCGCACCGCCGATACCCGAGCGGTCCACTGGCCCTACTCGCCGGTGCTGGATCTCGAGCGGGACCTGCTGTGGGTCCTGAGCCACACCGAGAGCGTCCTGCACGCGGTGGATCGGGAGGACCTCAGTGCCATCGGGAGTATCGATCCCGGGC
>Ga0307987_1001909_pt1 | contig 11184 bp, 10 predicted proteins | sample EllFjometagen181_FD_203157 | JGI IMG/M metagenome (GOLD analysis project Ga0307987, IMG submission 203157) | Marine microbial communities from Ellis Fjord, Antarctic Ocean - #181 | ecosystem: Environmental > Aquatic > Marine > Unclassified | place: Southern Ocean | collected 2014-10-08 | reverse complement strand
TTTCTCGTAAAACTTATTATCAATGGGAGACAAAAGCTATCGATTCTATGGTCGAGGCACTTGTCGAAAAAGAGCCGGGGCGACCGGCTCTAACTCCTGATGATGAGGAAAAACGACGGCTACGCAAACAGCTCAAGGAGCGGGATAAAGAAATCGTTCAACTTGAACAACGAAAAAACTTAATAAAAGAAGCGTGTAAGTCCAAAATCCTAATGATAGAAGGGCGAGTGAAAAAAAAATACGGTAATGAAAAACTTACTCAAGGAGCTTGAAAAATGTAAAGAAAATTATAAAATCAACTTATGCGAGGCAGCTGATATTTGCGGGATATCCTATTCAACGCTTTACCGCTACAAAATACGAAAAAAAAAGGGCGAAGATATCATTCAAAAACGTGGACGAAAACCATTGCCGCCTTTCGAACAAGGATTGTTGAAGTTGGAAATAGCAGGATTAAAACATGGGAAAAAACGCACTGCTGGAACTAAAAAACTCCAGGAAAAATATGATGGAATTATTTCTCATCGAATGTTTAATCAAGTTACTAGAGAAGTACGAAAAGAATGTGTTTTAGGGAGGCGGCAGGGTATGACTATGATCGAATGGCATTGTCCGCATATGATATGGAGTATGGATGATTTTCAATTCAAACATCAAATTAAATCCCATATAGATCAGGTGCATGACCTTAATTCTAAATATAAATTCGAACCGCTAAGCAGTCATAAAGATATAACAGGCGATGAAATCGCTGGAAATCTAGATAAATTATTTAGACAACATGGAGCTCCATTGATTATTAAACGCGACAACGCAGGGAATTTTAAGAGCAATGCAGTCAATGAAGTATTGAACGAATACAGAGTGATGACATTAAATAATCCACCATATTATCCGCAATATAACGGTAGTATGGAATATGCTCAGAGAGAGGTAAAACAGGAACTGAGAAAAATGCTTTGTGAGTTTAAAAATCCGGATACATTTCCGTTTGCTGTCCGCCAGGCAGTGCATAATATCAACCATAAACCGAGGCCGGTTTTAAATGGTGAATGTTCATGTTTTCAATGGCAGATGCACGCAGATGTACGCTTCAGTAAAACATATCGTACAGAGGTGTACAAGACAATCAAGCAACTTGCGCTTGACATAGCGGAAAGAGTACAATATAGTAATCGAAAGGTGGTTTTGCTTAAATCCTGGCGTAAAGCTGTTGAAATATGGCTGCACCAGAATGGACACATTACTATGAGAAGAAATGGGAAAGTGTTACCCGTTTAAAAGATAGAGAATCTTTTATCTTTAACTTTCATAACAGTTATCCCGATGGCTGGAACAATCTGGCGTACTGTAATAACAGGGTGACAGATTGTATTGACTGGTTGGGAGCGGGATCATTAACTATAAATTCTGATTCAAACGGAGCCTCAAGCAGTTTGAGTACTAGTGGTCATGCTTGGTTATCATATACAGATGACGAAGGCACTACGACAACATTTGGAACTTGGGGTAATGACCCCGGTGGTTTAGGCAACGGATTACACTATAACCTTGAATCGGGGCGCACTTCAGAGGTTTCAAGGACCGTCACTCTAACAACGGCGCAAGAAATTCAATTACTTGGATTTGTAATGGAAACTAGCGAAAGAGGAGAAGACGCGTGGGGATATTTTGATAACTGTGCAGGATTTGCTGTGGAAGGTTGGGAATTAATTACAAATGAAGATTTAAGCGGATTATTGGTTACTACACCAACTATACTAGTTTCTAATATAAGGAAAATAAATGAATGAAAAAATTTGCAAGCGCAATTTTGGTAGTTATTATATCTATTTTTAATTTTTTTTTATTTGGATGTAATCATAAAACAATGATTCTTGAAAGAAAATATATCTATAACCTGAATATAGAAGAAAAACTGATAGGGGGGACCCAAGTCCTTACTGTCTCTGGATTCTCCGGTCATAGTGCTCTAGGGATCAGAGTGATAGAATATGTCTATGATGGCAATAAAATTATCATGCTAATTAGTTTGGGACTGGGAGGGAATGGAAATTTTTCGGAAAAAATAAAATTATCACCCCAAATATCCCAACTTTTGATTGGAGAAAAACGTGAAATAATTTGGGATAAATCTGCTTCCGGCAGGAGTAATACCAAGAAGATATCTTCCGTAACTCATATGAAACAAATGAAAATAGAGATAAAAATAAAGAACAAGTTGAAAGAATTACAGTCGAGGCAGTCAAAGGGGAGCCCGGTTCGCCCGGGGTCTGACCCCAGTGAGGGGTCTTTTTGAAGTGTTTTGAGTAGGAGTGATGAATCATTTGTTCAAAAACATGCTCTTAGAAGTGTTTTTTAAGGCTGTTTTATGATTCTAAGCACAAGACTGTTGACCTACAGCCGTGCTTAGATTAATAAAAAAAACAAATTGGAGAGATTATGATTTTGAAGAAGTTTTTTGCCGTGTTGTTTGTGCTTGTATCATTAGCATTGCCGTCATTCGCCTATGAAAAGTTAAATTGGAAGAGCCGCGCGATGACTGCGGGCAAAGCTTCGCTGACTTCTAACTCTTATCGAGTTGTCCGCGATCTCGGTACGCCGAACTTTTCGCCGGAAATGAGATTTCCTTTGCAGTTAGTTTATGATTCGGCTGCCAGCAAAAACGGTCTTTTTGGTTCAGTCTGGCAAATACCACAACTTGAAAGCCGGGCTTTCCCAAAAGGTAGCGGCGTCGAATGGATCACTCCATGGGGTGAAAAAATTCGTTTTTACAAAAAAGACCCTAAGAATAAAGATATTTTGGACATATTCAAGAAAGAAATGAAAGGTCGTGGATGTTTTGCGCCTTTCCAGAACTGGAATGCTACAGGCAAAAAAGGCAACTGGACTATCAGCGGAAAAAAAGACAAGAAAGGCTGGTCTTTTACTTATCGTGATTCCAAGTTGAAAAATATTTCATCTCCAGCAGGTCGCAGTATTAGTTTCGCTTATCAAGGTGCTAAATTACGTAAAGTCATGCAGAACGGTACTCTTTTCATCGCATTGAATTATGACCGTGCCGGAAAAGTTGCTGAAGTTGTTGTTAACGGCGTAAAGCATTTATTAAGCTACAACAAACAACCTTATGTAACTCTACCCACTAACATTGCCAATAAAGCCACAAAATTTGACAGATTCATGTTGACCTCTGTTAAACGTGGAAGTCTTAACCCAGTCAAGTATTCTTATGATTCATACGGTTATTTGAATAAGATCGTGCAGGGCGAATTTAAAGACGAGTTGGAAATAGCTCATGAAACAATTAGTGAACGCCTCGAATACTTAAACAAAATAGCCGACTTGCGAAAACGCAAGAAACCTACCCGTCGATTAATAGCAAATCACAATAATATCACTGGTAGAATTATCAGCGACAGCTTTTTTAAATACAGCTACAGAAAAAAAATCGTTACTATTCGTAACCGTGGCGGCAAGAAAGCAACTTATGATTACGACATTAAAAAAGGAATTCTAAGCATCACAAACTTTGCAGGTCTGACTACCAAGATTTATTTCTTCAAACGTTACGATGTAGCCTACAATGGCAAAATCAGACAGGTACGCGATGCGCAGGATAGAGTAATAGTAAATTATCGTTACGACAAAAAACTCGGCAAGCCTATTCGTGTACGCGACATGGCTGATAATGAAATTTATTACCAGTATGACCGCAACGGAAATATGGTAAAGGTTTCACGTTCTCCTGGTTTTGATGGAGAGAATCGTCAATACCTAATGAAAATAGCTTACAATGCTTCCGGCGACCCGACTAAGTTCAGCCGCTTAAGCGCCGAAGGTAAAGTGGCAATAACGACTCGTGTTTCCTACAACGGCAAACACGAAATAACTAGCGTCAATAATGGTCAGACCGGTTCATCGATTTCATATAATAATTTCGGTTTGCCAACCCATGTTGCTGGTGATTTTTTAAATAGTAAAAGTTATCGTTACGATAAATACAACCGACTGCAGGCGATGACCGCCCCCAACAGAGTAAGGACTCATTACAAATACACTCCAGAAGGGCTGGTCTCAGAAATAAGCCGTACTTGTCCGGTAGGCGACATAAAAGACGCAGTCAAGGTCGGCACACAACCTCCAAAAGGTTCTCTCGGCGGTGAATACCTGCTGTCTTCGATAAAAGTGTCTTACAATGCTGACGGACTGTCAATGTCAATAGTAGACAATCAGGGCAAAGTCAAAAGCTATGACCGTGACGAAATGGGAAGAATCATCAAGGAGCATTTTCCGAATAAAACCGCAAACGCTTATCAGTTTACTGTTACTGGTCAAGTATCCAAAGTTCTTGATCGTAGAAATAATCCTATCAGTTTCAAATGGAACAGATTCGGCAAAGTTGAACAAAAGAAAACAGCGGCTGGACAGTTCACTGATTATGTTTATGACCGCTACGGCTTACTACAGTCCATCGTTTCACGCTTCAGAAAAAAATCTTCTGTTGACCGCAAAATACAATACACATATAACGATCTCGACCGCCTTACTGCCATTGATTACGGTAACGGGCAGAAAAAAAAACTTGAGTATGATTCATGGGGCAAGTTAATCAAAGCTGTATCTACAGACGGCGATACTCGCCGGATGGTATTCAACAAATACGATGAATTCGACCGCGTTGTCAAAAACATTGAAACTGTCTTCAAGAAAGATAAAGCTCAATCCGCAATCAAGCGCACTTACGCTTATTCTCCTTATGGCAAACGCACTCGTTTAACTGTTAGCACCTATGCTCTCATGGGTGGAAAAATGGTCAAGCAAGATGTCCTGAGAACCAAATGGGGATTCAATAAATTCGGGCAACTCGTCAAAATAGAAAAAGGTAGTGACCTGGTAGAATATCTATACAATGCAAAAGGTCGTGTGCTCAAGCGCACATCAAACGGCATAGATCAGCATTATACTTACACGCCATTGGGACAACTTCAGACTAAATCACTCGGTGCGACCTTTGAAAAACAACCAATAGCCAGTTTGAAATACATCTATGCTACTGATGGAAGTATTAACGCTCGCGAAGTCAACGGTGCAAAGCAGTCATACAAATACGACCAAATCGGACAATTGACAGCAGTAATCAACGCCGCTGGTGCAAAGGTCGAACAGTACTCTTACGATAATGCTGGAAATATTCTCAAGAAAAATATCAATGGCAAAATAACAACATTCACATACGACAAGGCCAATCAGTTGGTCAGCTCAACTTCCACTGTCAATTCTCAATTATCAACTGTCAATTATCAATACGATGCCGCTGGGCGCTTAGTCACAGAAAGCGGAAAGACATACAAATACGGCTGGTTGGACAAAGTGATGTCCATCACCCAGAATGGTAAGATCAGTAATTCATATACTTACTCAATGAACGGGCAGATAGCATCCTCCTCCGCTAAAGCTACAGGGGGACAGGCAGAAAACTTCATTTGGGATGGATTGGCGTTGATTAAGCGCGGCACTACCGAATATGTTTACGAACCTGCCGTAACTGGAGGTAACCCGATTTTGGCAAATGGTAAAGCAATGTTCAACGACATACTCGGAAATACCTTGGGGCTTATTGGGGAAAATAATAAGCTTACAGGCACTCAAAGTACAAGTTTTGGGAATGGAGCAAAAAAAGCTTTCTTTACAGGTAAACCTTATGTAACAGGTTTGGGCTATACATTCCTATTTAGAAATTATCGATCCGACTTAGGAAAATGGCAAAACCAAGACCTGTTAGGCTATCCAGATGGCTGGAATAATCTGGCATATTGTAACAATAAGGTGACAGATTGTATTGACTGGTTGGGAGCGGCAACTGTTATAGTTCTACCTAAAGCAGAATCAGGGAAGTCCTTAGATGCTTCCGAAAGTGACCTTGTTGGATATTATGAACAAGAACAAGCAAACGGTAGTACAGCAACTTTAATTTATGCCACAAGTACTGCTAATGCTAATGCTCAGTTGAAAACTTTAAGCGGTCAAGGCGATATAACTCAGGTTACAATTGCTGGACATGGAGATGATGGAGTCCAATATGTGGGCGCAAAAACCAATACAGGCAGCAATTCTGTAGATGCTACGAATGTAAGTAACCTTTTTACAGGTGTAAACTTTTCTGACAATGCGAGTGTTTGGTATGAAGGATGCTATACAGGCAATACTGGTCCAGATGGAAATCTTGCAGATGCTACTAGTCAAACAACTGGCGGCTTAACGACTTATGCACCTACTGGAACTACAGGTTATACTAACAGTAGTGGAGTTTATTCAAGGCAACTGAGTTCTACATACTATACTGCAAACTATACGGAATAAATAACATAAATATATATCACAAATATAATGAGGAAGCATATGCAAAAAAGATATAAAATATTATTATTAATTACCTTGTTTATTATTTTTTTTATACCAGTTATTTTTTTTATGAAATCACCTGTTATAAATCATCTTGCTAAAAGTAATTTAGTCAAACTCTCAGGTGCTAAATGGGAAAAGCTTTTTTTGGCCCGTGGCAATGACCCATGGTTAGAATTTGATGAAGAAAAATCAGAATTCAAAAAAAATGTTTTAAAATATTTGACATTTGATGTGCCAAAAAATCCGGTAGAAAGAAGATTCAAAGCAAAAATTGTTTGTGGTGATGGTTCGATAATATATTTATGGTTTTCTCCAAATTCCGCATGGTGTTTTTCAAATAGTAATCAAGAGTCAGGCAAACTATATAGAGTGAAACATTTACCTTATAATTATAGTTTAAGGCTATCACGCATAACCTTTTTTAGAAAACTATTAGATACTCCTCCAAAACTTCCATGTAGGATATCAAAAAATGCTAGGAAAAATTTGGAACTACTTTTTAAAGATATAAATCCTTCAAGTTCTATAAATATGAAAAGACTTGCTGGTTATTTTCAAAAACTTCATGACTGTAACATACTTACGATTTCTCCGTATAAAAGTGTTGTTTTTGCAAAAAAAAACAGTGAATATTTATTGAAACATAAAGGGGAAATAACATATAAAGATTTTCTGATAAACACAGGAGCAATTGACGAATAGTTATAATTTAAAGAAAGCCACATTTTTATCAAGGAAAAATTATCATGGAAATGTTTTTATACTTTTTACTCGTATTGTCAGTTATTACTCACTATTTTGTAATAAGAAAAATTGTATACACAAGAATCCTCTTGGTTTGGTGTTTATTTTCCATACTTAGTATCATTATTTGTGGGACAATTAATTTAGCACAAGAATCTGAGCTAACAAAAAAAGGATTAGTTTGCATAAATTATTTAATAATTGTTGGTTGTTTAGTTCATATTATTCATAATAATGTTTCTACTCGGAAGCAGCCAAGCAAGTTAGTTCGGAATTAGTTCGGAGTTTAGTTTGAGTTCGGAGGCATACATGTTTATTTTAGTTTTTTTTGTGCTTTAATTTGGGAAACACGAAAATCTTGCGCCTCAATATTCGACAGATTCTTATAGTCGGCTTATGCCAGAGTGATAAAAATTGTATGAATGGAGAATGCATAAAATGAAAAAATTAAGTGCTTTGTTACTCTTATTGGCAATTACAGCTTCTGCAGCTACAGAAATTAAGCATTTCGGTTGTTTTTATACAGATGCTGGGCATTGGCGACCACAACCACATATAAATACTCAAAGATGTGCTTATTTAATTATGATTGACAACCGTAAACAAGATAATGCATTTGTTTTTGAACTAAATAAATTGACATTAGCAATAGATAATAAGGTTTTTTCTTTTGAAAGTAAAAATGCGGTTACTACTACATTTTCGGGGAGCTTAAAAGGTTTCTCTAAATATACGGTTGTTCCTGCGAGAAGAACGTATTTAGGAATTGTATGGTTTGATTTTAATAGAATGATGACAAAAGAGATAAAGAAAAAAGGAAAATTATTGTATGCCTCGAAGGAATTGAATGCGTATTCAAAAATAAAGTCTCCTTGCTTAGGAGCAGGGATATATGGTTTCCCCAAGGCTATTTATTCAACTCAATCTAAAAAGACTAATACAACCTTGACTTATTTAGGTTGCGATACATTGCCGTTCCGGGAAATAAATAATCAGCAGCAAAGAACACTTAATGCAAACAATAGAGGAAAACCCTATATAGAAGAATTTGGGACATATTTTTATGAAAAAACATTTTCTGGGAAATATGCTGTTTATATCTCACTGGTGATGAAGCTTGAAAAAAACACTTCATTGCGAAATGAAGGAATAATATGTAAATATGCCAATGAATTCATATTGATGGTTGGCAATGACAAATACAAGAATATAAGTAGCAATATTATATTATCAGATTATGCGGGTTGTTTAAGAGGATTTGAAGATGGAGCTGTTCTATTTAAAAATCAAAAACAAGAGTATGGCGTCCTGAAATTTATAATTACCAAAAAGAATTTACCTTCTATGGCACAGGCAAAAGTATATTGGAGAAATAAGAGTTTCAAATTAAATGGGAAGATTGCAAAAGAAGACGCCTTTGAATTGCTCCCCGCAGGCATCTATGGGAATAATCTGTTGAAAAAATTGGATAGGCCATGAGGCGTGTTGAGATACCTGATTAATAATGGATATCTTTCGGAGTAAATAATAATGAATAAACTTATTTTATTAACTATCATTACATTTTTAAGTTTAATTCTTCTATGTAGTTGTAGTTCAACTTCAAATATAACTATAATCAATGAACATAATAAGCCAGTTAAAGGTTGTATGCTTTTAATTAGTCAATCAAATATGTTGTATATAAATAGCCATAAAGCAATATTAACAAACTCTGATGGGAAAGCAAGCTTTTCTATGCGTGGTTTAGTGAATATATATGCAGGAATGAAAGGATATGATGTTTCTCATCAATCAACAGTTGATGATGCTGAAATAATTCTAAAAATACTCCCTCAAACTAAACAGTCTGATTTAGGTTCTCAACTAACCATAGATATAGCTAACAAGTGTAAAGGAAAGATTGCAACAAAATGGATAGAATATTTTAAAAAGTACAAACCCAGTGTTATATCTTTACCAAAACTAGGTCGACATCAACCACATAAATAAAATTTATAACCTTTTGTAGATTAACACATTACAATTTTCAAGAACTAAACAGCCTTGAAAAATACTTTTCAAGGCTGTTCATTGACTTTTATATTGAGGAGAAAAGCTTATGAAAACCATTTATATATTTTTGCTTTTAGTGCTTGTAATCTTAGCGGCAGCTTTTATCGGTGTAAAATTCAACAACTTTTCAGATGAAAATAAGTTTTCTAATTTTGAGCAAAAGTGCAAAACCAAAAGAATCAATCTGGAAAACTACAAACAATATGAATTCAAAGCAGATGACAGCCTGACGCAATGTACGGAAAAACTAATACTTCTCAGACGTTGCATGGGAGCTAATTATAGTTCAAAAATGCATGATCTCATGTACAAAAATTCTCTTCTGGCATTCAATAAATTTCCCAACTTTCCTCCAGTAGCCGCGAATTATGCCTTCTTCCAGCAATTAGCCAAAGGTGACGTCGCCGAAAGTCTACCCATACTTTTACCATTCATCCAGGAAAGCGCGAATTACCCCGCAATCCCCGGATCCATATTCAATATCTTAAACGATGCCTATCATAGCGAAACCTTCGAAACGGACATGGTGGAGTACTTAGGCGACAATGATTACGACACAGGCCGCGAAAGGCTTAAATTACTCTGTGACTATTGGTATTCCAAGCTAGATGCCAAATACACAAACAATTCAGAAGAGAGCCTCGCCATCGCCCGCAGTCAAATGACCATCCCAAAACAACAAAAAGCCATAGCCACCTGGAAAAAACTCCTAAGCTACATAAACAAATCAAAAACAACAGAAAAATTATCTCCCAAAATAGCAAAAACAAACTATACACAGCAAAAGCAAAATATAACTAAGGAATATAAATGACTTCTTTACCAATCAAATTAAAATTAGGTAAATTAATAAAAAGTAGTTTACAAACTGCTGGATTAAGACAACTTGATTTAGCTGAATATCTGCAAATTTCCACAGCTGCGGTTTCACAAATGCTTAATGGACAAACAACTCCAAAACCTGCAAATTTAGATAAAATATTTAAGTTTCTAAATTGCAACAGCAACCAAATTTTCATGATGCGTGATTTGTTTGCAAAGATCCGTTCAGGTATGTACGAACTACGTTCTCCGTTCAACGACTTTCTCAGGAACGCTAGGAAAGAACAGGGTTTATCTCAATCTAAGCTGGCAATCTCAAGTAATATTTCAATCGCTGAATTACGGCTTTTGGAAAACTGCTCGACATTCGTGCCATCTAAAGAACAAGTAATCGCTCTTGCCGAAGTTCTTAAATTTGACATTAAAGATATGTATAAATTAATAAATGAATTACCACAACAAATTGATGATGATAGAAATATCCGTAAATCCTCTATTCAAATACCTGTACTTTCACTTGAGGATATTATTAAATTTAATCCAATGTTGGAAGATATTGAAAACTTTATTCGCCGTAATCAAGACCAAGCTTCTTTATTACATTTGGATGGTTCGATAAATAATAATTTTGCTATTGTTGCTTCCGGCGATAACTTTCAGCCTCCTTTCCCTGGTTCAGTACGTTTAATTGTTGCTGTAAAAGATTTACCTAAAATCGATGATGTTGTAATTGTAAAATTTAAAAACAACAACAAGTTACAGCTCAAAAGATTTGTTTCTGAAGAGGATAATATATACTTAATGCCTTTTAATGATATATCAGACAAGCAGGTTGCAAAAGCTGATAATATCGAATGGCTACGTAAGGTTTCAAAGGTAGTCATTAATATTTGTGAATGATTATAACTAAATATGCTGTCGTTTTTTATTTTAACATGAAAGAGTTTCTAATATCTGCTTATCACTTTTCGTTAAAACAGCTTTTGAACTTAATATGTCAGAAATGATCTTAAGCTTTTGATGATCTGTTTTCCCTGAAGTATTTCCTTGCGGCAAGGCATTAATTGCTTGCCGTGCGGCTCCTTCTCCGATATGAACATAATGTCTGGTTACTGCAGGACTGCCATGTCCGACGATTGATTGGACTACCGGCATAGG
>Ga0307987_1001907_pt1 | contig 11191 bp, 8 predicted proteins | sample EllFjometagen181_FD_203157 | JGI IMG/M metagenome (GOLD analysis project Ga0307987, IMG submission 203157) | Marine microbial communities from Ellis Fjord, Antarctic Ocean - #181 | ecosystem: Environmental > Aquatic > Marine > Unclassified | place: Southern Ocean | collected 2014-10-08 | reverse complement strand
TGCACGATCTCGAAAACGCGGCCTTCCACCAGCCCATCACCGATTGGGTGCGGGTCCAGGCCAAGCTGGTGGACGTGCTGGGGACCATCCACCTCATCTGCGTCGAAGACCAGGTCTACGTCAACGACGTCCGCATCCGCTTCGACATGGCCCACGATCACATCGAAGGCCTGGGCTCCGATCTGCGGCGGCACAATGTCGGAGGCGTGAGCTACAACGAGCAGCTCAGCGAGGATCAGCTGCGATTCGTGATCACCTCCATCGCCGCCAAGCCGGACCTGCGCGGTGCTCGCACGGCGCTGCAGCACAAGCTCAACGAAGCGGGTTTGAGCTCCATCGAGCTGCACGGCCCCTTCCGCTTCAGGCTCAAGGGAGAGCGCACCCGCAAGGCGGATCGCGCCTTCACCGAGGTCTACCAGCAGTCCGCTTCGGTCATCTCCGATGCCTATCGGAACCTCAGCGCCAACCGCATGCCCAACCCGCTGCCGGTGCGACGCTTGGTCAACGAGCTGATCGACAACACCCGCAAGATCGGTGCTGCCGATCTCGCTCAGGAACACGACGAGCGCCTCCCTCCGTTCGCGCGTCACGTGCTCATGGTCACCAACCTGTCGTTGATGATCGGGCGCGCCGCGGGCTTGCCCGAGACCACCCTGGGCGATCTCGGCGTGGCCGGCATGTTCCACGACGTGGGTGTGTCAATCAAGGAAGACGGCTTCTTCGTGCCTTATCCGCGGCACAACACCGCGGGGCTGCGCACCCTGATGCGCCAGCGCGGCTTCCACGAGGCCAAGGTTCGTCGCCTGCTGGCGGTGGTCGAACACCACCGCCCCTATGACGGACCCCTCGGCCGGCCGTCGCTGTTCGCCCGCATCCTCCACATCGCGGACGACTACGACATCCTCACCCGCTTCCGTCCCGGGCAGGGCCCCATCCTCGCACAGCCCGATGCCTTGGCCCGCATGGCCGCCCAGGCCGGCAAGGCCTACGATCCCGACTTCTTCCAGGTCTTCGTCAACAAGATGGGGCTGTTCCCGCCTGGTTCCATCCTGCGCTTGGCATCGGGCCGCTTGGTGGTGTCCGTCTCGGGCGCCCGCAGCCGCAAGACCTTCTCCCGGCCTCTGTGCCGCGTGGTGCGCAACGCCGACGGCAGCCAGCCCGAAGAGTCCATTCTGGTGGACCTGGCACGCGGCGATCGGGTCAAGAAGGTAATTCGGCCCGGAGACTGGTAGCGCCGCCCGCTCAGGCTACCGCAGCAGCGCTCCGAGGGGGTTAGGACGCGGCTCCTTCGGAGGTAGCCATGCAGACCCTGCCCGAGATCCTGGGCTCCGTCGTCCTCGAGGCCGCACAGAGCCTTGTCCCCGAATTGGTCGTGAAGGGCCCGGTGGTTCAGGCCACCGCCGACGCCGCCCATGGCGACTACCAGAGCAACCTGGCGTTCCGCCTGGCCAAGGCGCTGCGCAAGCCGCCGGCGGCCTGCGCGCAGGACCTCGCGGATGCCATGGGCGATCATCCCGCGCTGCGCTCGGTGGAAGTGGCCGGCAAGGGCTTCCTGAACCTGCGCCTGCACGATGCATGGCTGGCGGACGCCCTGAGGGCCCGGGTCACCGCCGAGGGGTTGGGCTTGCCCGCCCCTGGTGAAGGTCGGATCGTGGTGGTGGACTATGGCTCCCCCAACGTCGCCAAGCGTATGCACGTGGGCCACCTGCGCTCCACCAACATCGGCGATGCCCTGGTCAGCATGTGGCGAGCTCTGGGCTACCGGGTGCTGGGGGACAATCACATCGGTGACTGGGGCACTCAGTTCGGCAAGCTCATTGTGGCCTGGGACCGCTGGCGGGACGAGGATGCCTTCGAGAACGACGCCATCGGAGAGCTCGAGCGCATCTATGTGAAGTTCTCGCAGCAGGAAGAGCCGGCCCTCGAGGACCTGGCGCGCGAGGCCACGGCCAAGCTGCAGGCGGGTGATCCGGAGCACCGGGCCCTGTGGGAGCGCTTCGTCGAGGCGTCCCTGGTGGAGTTCAACGCTGTCTACGACCGTATGGGCGTGAGCTTCGACCTCACACTGGGGGAATCCTTCTTCCAGCCCATGCTGGCGCCCATCATCGACGAGCTGCTCGAGCGGGGCATCGCCGAGCACGATGATGGTGCTGTGGTGGTGCGCTTCGACAAGTCCGACGGAAAGGGCTTGGGCAAGAGCCCGATGCTCATCCGGAAGCGCGATGGCGCGTCGCTGTACGCCACCACCGATCTCGCGGCACTGCGCTACCGCGAGCAGCAGTGGGATCCCGACCACGTCGTCTACGTGACCGACATGCGGCAGCAGCTGCACTTCCGGCAGGTGTTCGCAGGTGCCCGCAAGGCGGGGCTTTGCGACGCCGGCCTCGAGCATGTCTGGTTCGGGATGCTCAGCTTGCCCGAGGGAGCCATGGCGACCCGCAAGGGCAACGTGATCCGGCTGGGCGCCTTGCTCAATGAGGCGGCGCGCCGGGCCCGCGCCGTGGTGGACGAAAAGTCCCCCGATCTTTCCGAGGACGAGCGCGCCGCCATCGCCGAGGCGGTGGGCGTCAGCGCCGTTCGCTACGCGGACCTGTCCCAGAATCCCCAGTCCAATGTGACCTTCGACTGGGATCGGATGCTGGCTCTCGAGGGCAACACCGCGCCGTTCCTGATGTACTCCTACGCGCGCTGCTGCAGCGTGCAGCGCAAGGCGGGCAAGGACCGTGGCGAGCTGGGAGCGTTCATGCTGGGCGAGCCCGCCGAGCGTGATCTCTGCGTGGCGCTGCTGCGCTACCCCGAGGCCCTAGGCACCGCGCTGGGGGCCCGTAGGCCCAACATGCTCTGCGACTACCTGTTCGGGCTGGCCGGGAGCTTCAATCGTTTCTGGTACCAGGTGCCGGTGTTGAAGGCCGAGCCCGAGCTGCGGGCTAGCCGACTGTCCCTGGTCGAGGCCACCGCCCGGGTCCTCGAGCATGGGCTCCAGCTGGTGGGTGTCCGGCCTCTCGAGCGCATGTAGCGAGAGCTCAGCGCTCGCTGTACAGGCGGACGGCCACGCCGATGGCACCGGCCATGATCATCAGCGACAGGCCGTTGCGCTTGGGCGCTCCCAGAGACCAGGACAGACGCGACGCTTGCTGAAAGGCGTGGCGGGCCATGCGGAGCTGGCCCACCCGCAGGTGGGTGGCGCCCTTGGCCGACCAACTGGTGATGCAGTTGGGTGAGCGCTCCACAGCTTCGGCGAGGTCAGCCAGCGCTCGCTCGTGTTGGCCGTCGCCCACCAGCGCCATGGCGCGATTGCACAGTACCCCTGGCGCGTCGGGCTCGAGCACGAGGGCCCGCGCGAAGCAGTCCAGCGCCGCTTCGGTGTCCCCGCTCCTGGCCTGGGCCACGCCCCGGTTGTTCCAGAGCTCCGCGACGTCTTCGTCGAGTGTGCAGGCGTGCTCCAGCAGCTCGAGTGCGGGCTCGAGCTCCCCCAGGGATAGGTGGTTGCGAGCCTTGGCGTTGAGCACTCCGAGATCACCGGGTGCAGCGTCCAGGGCCTGATCGAAGCAGCGCCCAGCGTCCAGAGGGCGCTCGCGAAGCAGCAGCCTCTGGCCTTGTTCCAGCCAGAATCGCGGATCGTCGGCCCTGAGGGCGACGATCTTGTCGGGGTCGGGTGCAGCCTTGGTCACGCGGTGGGTCTCTCGAGTTGTTTGGCTCTACCTGGACACACCTATATACTCCGGATGGTCCCAGCCCGATGCCCATGGATTCCGAGGCGATGTCCAGCACGGCCCCACCCCCACATCGACCACCCGGCGCGCCTCCAGAGCGCCTGGGGCGCTATCGCCTGGTGCGCCCCATCAGCACGGGGGGTATGGCGCGGGTCTTCGAGGGACGCCGCGAGAGCCTGGCTGGGGTCAGCCCACGCGTCGCCGTGAAGGTCATCCTGCCCGACTTCGCCACCGACCCAGGCTTCCAGCGACTCTTCGTCAACGAAGCGCGCATCGGTTCACAGCTCCAGCATCAGAACCTGGTACAGATCCAGGACTTCGATCGCCAGGGCGAACATTTCTACCTGGTGATGGAGTTCGTGGACGGCGTCACCCTGCGCCGCGCCATCGGGCTGTGCCGCAGGCACGGGCTGCTGATCCCCGTCCCCGTCATCGCCGAGATCGGGCGGCAGGTCTGCGAAGGGCTGCACTACGCCCACACCGCCTGCGGTGAAGACGGTCAGGCGCTGCACCTCATCCACCGGGACATCAAGCCCTCCAACCTGATGATCAACGCCCAGGGTGTGCTCAAGGTGCTGGACTTCGGCATCAGCCGCGCCCTGTTCAGCAGCGAGCGTCGCGGCACTGTCAAGGGCACCTGGGGCTACATGTCCCCCGAGCAGGCCTCGGGTCGGGACATCGGGCCGAGCACCGATGTCTTCGGCTTGGCGTCCGTGTTGTACGAGTTGGCCACACTGCGCCCGCTGTTTCCGGAGAAGGAACCCAAGGATCTGCGGGCGGCCCTGGCTGCCGACGAAGGCGCCAAGCGCGCCATCGGCCTGGCGGGTCCCGCGGGTGTGCTCGCTCCGGTGCTGGTGCGCGCGCTGCAGCGGGATCCGCAGGCGCGCTTCCCCTCGGCCATTGGCCTCCAGCGGGGCTTGGGGGCGCTGCTGGCCAGTCCGGTGACCGCCCGCGATCAGCTCATGCACTTCTGGGCGACCCTCATGGAGCTGCAGGGCGAGAACCCCGTCAGCGGCGCATACCGTAGCCACGCCAGCCTGCTGGAGCGTTCGTCCCGCGGGTCGGGGATGGCCTCTGCGGCGTCCATGGGCACCGGCTCACAGGGCTCCAGCCTCTCGGGTCCCCCGGCGCCGTCCGGCCCCGTGGCGGCGTCGGGCGCAGGTCTGAGGGTGGCTGTGGGGCGTCCCCCTCCCGAGCTGGATCTGGGAGAGCCCGAGCCCGTGGAGCCCCCCCGTCGGCGGGGTCGCGCGTTCCTCGGCGTGCTCGCCACCCTGCTCACCGTGGCCGTGTTGCTGTTTGCGGGTTCGCGGGTCCTCGAGGGGCGCAGGAACGCCGCTGGTGGCCCCACCCACTTCGCCGCGGCGGAGGTCACCCTCGAGGAGGTGTTCAGGGACTTCGATAAGGACCTTCCCACCGATGAGCCCGCGCTGACCGACCCCACGCCCGCGCCTCGTCCGGTGGCGGTGGCCCCTGCTCCCCGCCCTGTCGCCAAGCCCCCACCCACACCCGTGGACCCGCCCCAGGCTGTTGCGGTCGATCCTGACCCTCCCGCGCCCGCCGCAACGGCGCAGCCTGACCCGCGAAAGCCGGTGAGCGGCTCGAGTGCCAGCAGCGGTGGCGCCGCCGATGACGCCGAGGGCCTGCTGACGGTCAGCTCCCTGCCCAGGGCGCAGGTCAGCGTCGACGGTCAGTTCGTGGGCTGGGCGCCCATCCTCCAGCACGCGGTGGAACCCGGGAGCCACACGGTGACCTTGGTCGCCGAAGACGGGCGGCGATACACTTTCCGCGTCACCCTGGATCAGGGCGAGGAGGTCCGGAAGGTATGGCACTTCGACCAGAGCAGCTGGGTCGAGCAGTAGCGGCAGCGATCGCTGCGCTGATCTTGCTGTTGCCGGCATGGGTCCAGGCGGATGGGCGGGTGTTCCTGGTCCCTGTGGGCGAGGGCCTGCGGGAACCCGCCGAGCGAGACGACCTCCTGCCTCTGCTGGGGTCGTTGGGCTTCCGGGAGGTGTCCTGGATCGAGCTGGCCGACATCGAGACCCACGTGGCGCTGCTGTCCATCGTCGATCTGCGCGCCGACGAGGCATGCGGTGGCAATATCGTTCTCGAAGACTGGCTGGAGCGCCTGGTCCATGCCCAGGAACAGGTCCAGCTGCTGTCGCCGGAGCGGGCGCTGGCAGAGCTCTCCGCCCTGAGTCTCGACGCCGCGTGTCTCGGTCAGGTACCTCGGCAGGCCGACCTGGTGTTGCTCGCTCTGGTGACCGCCGAGGCCCACAGCATGGCCGCGACCGCCACCAAGGATGTGGGCATCCGGCTGTTCCACCTCGACGAGCTCCAGCACGCCCTGGCGGTGGCTGCGGGCTTCGGTCCGGATCTGCCGGCGCCGTCCTGGCTGGCCCCCGATCTGAGCGAGCGGCTCCGGGAACTCCAGGACCGCTTCGCGAGCGGGGACAGCGTCCCCGTCTACTTCGGGGGCACCGCCAAGGGGCTGTGGCTGGATGGTCGCCAGATCACCACGGGTTTTCGACGCATCACCCCCGGTCAGCACCTGGTCCAGGCCACCTGGGGCAAGGACATCGTGGCGGCGCGGCTGATCCATGCCATCCCTTCGCGGCGCACCATCGTACGTGTGACCCCGGGTGAGATGGCGGTGGACCCCGAGGAGATCATCATCGAGCTGCAGCGCCTGGCAGCCGGTGCCCTGCCGGGTCCCATCCTCGCCGACCTGCTAGGTCTGCTGGCCGAGGATGCAGACGATGCGCTCATCGTGGCCCAGAGTCCCGATGGTCCGCTGATCTGGGGAAGGGGGCGCGGCGGCGTGGTGCTCCGCTACCCCGACGGCGATCTTCAGTCTCGGGTCACAGGCTTCGAGGACCTGGGCGAAGCCCCTGCACCACCTCGCCCCGAGCGCCCCGAGCCTCTACCGTGGACCCTCGGTGCTGGGTCCACGCTGTTCTGGTCCAACCTGGGGGGCAAGCCTATCGAGGGCCTGGGAGGCCTGGCCGGGGGTGTGACGATCCAGGGTAGGTTCACCCTGGTGAAGTGGCTGGCCCTGGCTGCTGCGTTTCACCCTGTCGCCCACGTCGAGGCGCTTCCCCCTGGCTACGACGCCAGCTGGCTGTGGCGCGCGATGTTGCCCGCCCGCGCAGGGCTACGCCTGGGCGCCCCCATTCCCCAGCTCCACCTCGAAGCGGGTCTCGACGCTGGCATGCTTTATCTCGGGCGTTTCCGTGAGCAGGAAACCCGGATGATGGGCGTCGGCGCCTTGGGGCTCTTCGTACCCTTGTCGCCCCGCTTCGGCCTGCGCGTCGAGCTGTGGGGCGGTCTGGGACCCGACTTCCTCGCTACGGGCCTGCAGCTGGTGGGCGAGGGTCATCCTGCACCCTCTCTGACCTCGGAGTCGCGATGAGCCGCCAAAACCTCGACAGCGGGCTCGCGCTTGTGCACGGCCTCTGGCTACCGGAAGACGACGACGGTGACGGCTTCGAGCCGCCTCTGGACTGTGATGACAGCGACGAGAACATCAACCCAGACGCCAGCGAGGTCCCGTACAACGGCGTGGATGAGGACTGCGACGGCGCCGACCTCACCGACGTGGACGGCGACGGCTGGGACGCTGTCGAGGTCGGTGGCGAGGACTGCGCCGACGCCAACATCGGCATTCACCCCGACGCCGACGAGCTGTGTGACGACAGCCGAGACAACGACTGCGACGGTGCCATCGACGAGGGCTGCTCCACGGTGGACCCCACCAACCCTGGCGGCATTTCCTGGAGCTGCTCCCAGGCGCCGGCGCCGGTGTTGCCCCTCGCTGCCATGCTGGCGCTGGGGTGGGTGCTGGGCCGCTCAGCTGCGGTCCGGCTGTAGCCAGACCTGTCGAGCTGGCACGCGCAGCAGGCGATCCTCTTCGAGCAGGTAGCCCCACAGGGCGCCGCCGTACACGCATCCTCCATCCAGCCCCAGGGTCAAGGGACGCTGGTCCCTGAACCCCTGGACAGCGTCGTGGCCATGGATCACCATGGGCAGGGCATCAGGGCTGTGGTGGTCGGCGTAGAGGCTCCACCAGTGTGGGTGACCCGGGTCTGTGTCGTCTGGCCAGCGGCGCAGGTTCAGGCGCTGATGCTGGGTGGTCTCGGCCAGGCCCAGCAGCGGGTGCACCCCGGCGTGTACCAGCAGCCAGCCCTCACCCTGCAGTGCGGTGGGCAGCTCGCTCAGCCACCACAGGGCAGCGGGATCGGCGGCCAGGGCGCGCACGGCCCGGTGGGCGTGTCCGTTGCCCTCGCCTCCCACAGCGCGGCGCTGGACCTCGAGCATGCGGGCGTCGTGGTTGCCCAGCACCGAGCGGGCGGCGCAGGACTCGATCAACCGCCAGCATGCCAGCGCATCGGGGCCCTTGGTGAACAGGTCGCCGGTGAGGAACACCCGCGATGGGCACGCCTGCGACAGCAGGTCTTCCAGCTCGAGGGCGCAGCCGTGGACGTCGCCGATGAAGAGAGTGCGATGCATAGGCGTGATACTCATAGCGTGAAGCCTCTTCGGGAGAGAACCATCCCTCTGCGCATCCACCCGCTCTCGTTGCTCTCCGTGCTGCTGCTCACCGCCTGTGAGCTGGAGCGGGTCGAGCCTGCCAGTGCGGGCTCGGCGTCAGCCCAGGGCGCCGTGCTGGCCGACGAACTGGTGGGGATTGCGGCGGAGGTGCAGAGGCTCGCCCATGCCATCGAGGCGGCCAGTGATCCCGAGGCCGTCGAGGGGACAGGCCAGGCGCCGGATGTCGCACTGCTTCGTTTGGAGCTCGAGCGGCTACACGCCCGCCGTGATGAGCTGGCTGTAGGGCTGCAGGAGATGGAGCGTCTGGCGGCTAGCCCTCGGGAGTGAACTGGGGTGCCAGAAGCCGGGCGTGTACGTCCCGCAGGTGCTCCGCGACGCGCACGTAGTTCAGGCGTTCCATGCCGTCCTCGGTGGGGGCGAGCTCGCGCTGCTCGGTGTGGAGCTCCCACGAGGGGCTCTCCATGGCGCTCGGGCCATCGATGGACAGCGTGTTTCCGCCCAGGCCCCGGATAATGACCGTGCCGTCGAGGGAGGGCCAGGAGCTGGGCGGGGAGCTCCAGAGGTCGGGCAGAGCGGCCTGGGGCACCGAACAGAAGAGCAGGCTACGCCGTGGTGTGCCGAGCCCATCGGTGGACTTGGCCAGGGTGATGAGGGCGGCATCGGGCAGCGCGGTGGCTTCGGCTCCAGCGTCGGCGTGGGGGGCGACGAAGAGTACGGCTTGCTGGGCGGAGCCCTGGCGCAGGGCGCAGGCGACGCCTTCGACAGGGACCGAGATGGCCTCGAGATTCATCTGGCCCAGGCGCTGTTCGACCCAGGCCAGAGCGTCGGGGTGGCGCGGATGCAGTGGGCCATCCGCCAGCAGGTGGAAGACGTCACGCTGGAGGTCTTCCTGCTGGATGGCGTGGACACCGCGGGGGGGGACGGGCACGCCCAGTCGCTCTGCGGGACAGCCCGTGAGCATGGCGACCGTCAGCAGGGCCCTAGCAGTAGCCATGGTCCCGGAACCAGCGGTAGGCCTGCTCGATGCTGGTGTCGATAGGCGTGGTGGGCAGGCCCAACTCATCCTGCGCCCGGGATCCGTCGCGGTAGCGCTCGGACTGCATGGCCGCCAGCACCTGGGGCTGCAGGCCTGCGAAGCGTTCGGTGGGCAGCCGGTTCAGCACGCGACCCATCTGACCCGCGAGCGCACTGAGTGTGCGGGGCATGGGGAGCAGGGGAGGGGAGCGACCCACCACCCGGGCCACCCGGCCCATGAAGTCGCGGTAGCTGAGGTTGTGGACTCCCAGCAAGTAGCGAGCTCCAGGGCGGCCCCGCTCGAGGGCCAGCACGTGGCCGAGGCCGCAGTCGGAGGCGTCGATGAAGCTCTTGCCGCCGCGGGGGAACACGGGCACCCAGCGCCGGGCCATGGCCAGCACGATGGCACCGCTGGTGGGCTTGCGATCCCAGGGGCCGATGACGTAGTCGGGGTTGACGATCACGCCGTGCAAGCCCCGTTCGACGAAGCCCCGCAGCACGGCTTCGGCCTCGAGCTTGCTGTCGTAGTAGGCCCTCAGGGCGTTGTCGCGGCCGTAGACCCGGTCCGGGTCCGGGACCGGGCTGTCCTCGTCGGCCAAGGCGTCGAGGCTCCCCCAGCCCACGGTGATGCTCGACGAGCAGAGCACCAGGCGCGGCGGCTTGGGTTGGGCCATGGCCGCTTCGCACAGGGTCCGGGTGGCGTGGACGTGGACCTGGCGCATACGTTCTGCGCCGCCGGGGGTGGGGTCGAAGATCCCTGCCACATGCTGTACCGCGTCCACGTCGGAGAGGGCTCGTGTCAGCGCCGAGGGGTCGGTCAGGTCCAGCTCGACCTTCTCGACAGGCAGGCCCTCGATGGCGATGTCCGGGGAGCTGGTGCGCACCGTGCAGCGTACCTGCCAGCCGCGGTCCAGGTGGGCGCGCACCACGTGGGCGCCCAGGAAGCCGGTACCCCCGGTGACCAGGACACGCATGGCTACTTCGACAGCAGCTCGCGACTGATGATCAGACGCTGGATCTGGGAGGTGCCTTCGTAGATCTGATAGATCTTGGCGTCCCGCATGAGCTTCTCGACGGGGTACTCGGAGCTGTAGCCATAGCCCCCGAAGACCTGCACAGCGTCGGTGGTGACGCTCATGGCGGCGTCGGCGGCGAAAGCCTTGGCCATGCTGGCCTGCATGGTGTTGCGCTGGCCCTCGTCGGCCATGGCGGCGGCCTGCCACACCAAGAGTCGTGCGGCCTCGATCTTGGTGGCCATGTCGCTGAGCATGAAGCTCACGGCCTGGTGGGCGGCGATGGGTCGCCCGAAGGTCTTGCGCTCGAGGCTGTAGCGCACCGCGTGCTCGAGGGCCGCGCGGGCCACACCCACGGCACCGGCGGCGACGGGAGGCCGGGACTTGTCGAAGGTCTTCATGGCGAGCAACCAGCCCATGCCCACTTCTCCAATGACGTTCTCTTCGGGGATCTCGACGTCCTCGAAGGTGATGCCCCGAGTGTCGGAGCAGCGCTGGCCCATGTTCCATTCCTTCTTGCCGACCTCCACACCCTTCCACTCGCGCTCGACGATGAAGGCGGTCATGCCGCCGCGGGCCTTCTTCTCGGGGTCGGTAACGGCCACCACGAAGTACCAGTCGGCCACGCCCGCGTTGGTGATCCACATCTTGGAGCCGTTGAGGATCCAGCGGTCGCCCTTCTTGACGGCCTTGGTGCGCAGGGCCTGGACGTCACTGCCGGCGCCGGGCTCGGTCAGGGCGTAGGCGGCCAGGGAGTAGCGCTCCATCATGGGCGCGATGTACTTCTCCATGAGGAAGTCGGAGGCGCCAGCGATGACCGGGTGCAAGGCCAGGCCGTTGGCTTCCATGGCGGTGGCGATGCCGCTGCAGCCCCATGCCAGCTCTTCGGCGATGATGCAGCCG
>Ga0307987_1001906_pt1 | contig 11193 bp, 13 predicted proteins | sample EllFjometagen181_FD_203157 | JGI IMG/M metagenome (GOLD analysis project Ga0307987, IMG submission 203157) | Marine microbial communities from Ellis Fjord, Antarctic Ocean - #181 | ecosystem: Environmental > Aquatic > Marine > Unclassified | place: Southern Ocean | collected 2014-10-08 | reverse complement strand
GCAAGTCCTTGCTAAACGGGCGGCGGGTTTTGATATGAAGATACTTTACCATAACAGGACCCGGGTCGATCCGGAAATTGAAAAGAAGGGCGGCGCCACCTATGTGGACCAGGATACATTGCTGAAGACCTCTGATTATGTTTCCATCCATGTGCCTTTAACCCCTGAAACAACGGGGCTCATCCATTCAGATACGCTTTCCCTCATGAAACCTTCCGCATTTGTCATCAACACCGCAAGGGGTGAAATCATCCGTGAAGCGGATCTGGTGAAGGCTCTGACGGAAAAGAAAATTGCCGGAGCAGGTCTCGATGTCTTTGAACATGAACCGAAGATCCATCCGGAACTTCTAAAAATGAACAACGTGGTACTCCTGCCGCACATCGGCAGCGCTTCCATGGAAACCCGAAGCAAAATGGGGTTAATGGCCGCCGAAAACCTGATCGCCAAATTTAGAGGTGAAATCCCCCCCAACTGCCTCAACCCTGAAATTTTTGAAAGTTAGGGCAACCTATTGTTGACTTTATGAATGCGATATCGTAGCGTCATTGTAGACATACAACATATCCAAGAAGAGCCCGTGAGGTAGATCCAAATGAAATTCGTAACAGTGAGGGACCTTCGACTCACGCCCGGTAAGGTATGGGCACTGGCCAAACAGGAAAAACGTATTGTACTGACAGCCAATGGCCGACCCATGGCAATTCTAACCGGGGTGGATGAAGACTCCCTGAAAGAAGATCTTGATGCCATTGAAAGAGCGCAGGCTTTGGTTGCTCTAGACCGCATCCATCAGGATTCCCTGAAAAGGGGAACCCATCACCTTTCTGAAAAAGATATCAATCTTGAAATCGACTCGGTTCGAAGAGGTTAGCCCTCTTGAAAGTCGTACTGGATACGAACGTTATTGTCTCCGCATTTCTAAAACCCCGAAGCAAACCTGCCCGGATTTTGCGCCTTGTACTTCAGGGTGATCTGTTCATCATATGTAATGAACACATATTGGCAGAGTATCTTGAGGTCTTGAAAAGGCCGAAATTTGAGCTGAACCAGAGAAGAGTCCAAACAATCCTGGATTTCATTCGATCCCGAGGAATTCATGCCCCTGCGCTTCCCTACCCATTGAACCTTCCCCACGGCGATGACGAACCTTTTCTCGAAGCTGCCCTCGCAACAGGAGTTGATGCGTTGGTCACCGGGAACATCAGACATTTCCCCGAAAAAGCCTGCATGGGCATTACGGTGCTCCCGCCTGCTGAATTCCTGCAAATGCTCCCGCCTCTATTCCCCCGTTCATAGGTCTCCGACCATATGTGGGTATCATCCACCACGTTGATTAACTGGGCCGAGATCCGGATTTTGTTCCCGTGAAATTTTTCAACCTGTGCGGTTAACCATTGGCCAAGGTGTGGAAATGGGGGCAACAGGGCAGACACACAGGTCTGCCCCTACGATCCAATCGTTTCGGGGATGCACGTAGGGGCGGACCTGTGTGTCCGCCCTTCTGTTTAGACCTCACCCATAACATGTTTGTATGGCCCGCAAATCCAACCGCACAGGTTGAAAGATTTTGATTATGTAACATTCAATATCTCCTTCACATACATCTTCTATTTTGACGCTTCCTCCTAATTCCTTGCCTTTGGCAAAACCACGGTGAAAACCGATTCGTCTTTTACCTGGACTACGACCGCTTCCGACGTTTCATGGGCTGAGATGGTGATGGTTCCTTCATCCCTTATCGGGCCACGGCGGCAGCGCGACTTCGCGAACCCGTGACGATTTTGGTGGTAATTCGATCCGGATTGAATCCCGAGATGATCAGGGCGCCTCTCGCTTCATCAAACACCCCATTTATCTCCACTCTTCTCTCATTCACATATTCCGGATTATCACTTCGGATCACATGGATGAGTCTTGCTGCGTAATCGGACCCCCCCCCAATACCTTACCCACATAATCCACGGCCCTCGTGGCGTTGTCCGAGCCGTCCAGGGCCAGCAGTATCGATCCAGTTTGGGGATTTTTCCCCAACACAAGATCTTTCAGGTTGCTCATCCAATTTTTGACTAACATGGCTATCCATCCTGTTTAATGTTCAAAGAATTTTTAATTAAATGAAATCGCTAGACATCCAAAAAGCAGGATTCGCCCTTTTTCCTTCTAAATAGTCGTTTCATTCCAGTTCTCCGGTTTTATGCTTGAAGATGTTGACGAGGGTACGGTTTTCAAACTTCAGAGATTCCTTCAGATCCTTTAATGAATAATTGAGCAGTTTTTTCGTTCCACTCAAAGACGAGGTCGGTTGCCGTGCGAAATATTGGGCTTTTTTTAGAGCAGCATATTCCAATGCCTCACAGGGGACCACCTCGTTCACAAGGCCCAGTTCCAAGGCTTCATGAGCATTAATGGTTTTATTGGACAACAGTATTTCGCAAGCCTTGCTGTGTCCCAGCCTTTTCTCAAGAAAGTATGCCCCGCCTCCCTTGGGAACCAGACCCAGGTCCAGGTAGGGCTTGTGAATGACGGTATCGTCCGCGACCATCCTATAGTCGCAGGCAAGGGCAACATGGAAGTCCTGTGAAATCATTTCTCCATAGCCGACGCTGATGAAAAACTGATTCGATTCTACAATTTCCATAATAAATTGGTCGTAAGCTGTAACCATGCGCCATAACGCATTTTTATCAATTTTCCCCTTCATAATGAGATCATAAAAATCAGCATATTCCTTACACGGGCGTCTACCCGGCTGGTCTTTCATTACAACAATCTTCACCGCATTACTTTTTGACACCCCATGAAGATAATCAAATAAAGGCGTTTTGGTGCTCCAATGGGTCACCGGAACAAGCCTTTTTCTTTTAAAGGTGAGCATCACGATGTTATCGACCTTTTTTGCAGTGAAAAACTCATTTTCTTGGTTCAGATCTTGTTGCTTCATCCTGAAACGCCTCTTTAAAACACGGGGTTTAACAAACAATGATTCGCTTTCCATGTTCAAATCTGCACTAAACATGCCATTTCATGAGATGCTGCAAATAATCTATTCAGCAGGGTTGGTGATAAAGGATCCTTCGAACAAACCACCAAAATTTAGAAGAATTTCGAAACGTCCATCTAAAATTTTCGAATTATGAAAATATCCGGGAAAATGGAAATCCTGGGATGCATTTCGGATCGGCCGACACTTGGTAATAAAAATTTTACAAGCGGCAAAATTACCTGACACGCCGGACATATGAAATGAATAAGATCCGATGACCGCATGAAAGGCAATCACGGGATTTTCATCTGTTCAATTGAAGTCCCCTTACTGTCGGCGATTTCGGCAAGGGTGTTATCGGGATTGCTCAATTTGAAGCCGGCCTTCCTGAGTTCTGCCATGGCCCGGTCCAGTGGGATGCGCTGTTTTTTACAAAAGGTCTTGAGGCTAACCAGTTCAGCGTGGCCGAAAGGTGGTTCCAATTCAGGCGAAGTCACCCAGGAATTTTTAATGGTCTCACATAAGTCGGTTACGTAGCTTAGAGGGGGTAAGGACCAAGAACCACTCACTACGATCCAGAGAAATATGAAACAGCTGATCAGTAGTTCACGTTTGTAGCGAAATGCGGTTTCAATCTTGCCGCCGAGGTACTTGATTAGAGGTTTCCAATTATAATAGAGATGGAATCCACCGGCCACGATGAACAAAAGACCGGAGAGAATATGTATATTGCCCCACTGGTCTTTCTGTAAGCCCAAGAACTCCCATTTGGTCCAGTAAGCCACCCGACCGTGAGGCTCTATGTATAGGATTATCCCAGTGAACAATAGCAGGATGAAACTCACCAGTGAAGATAACGAAGTAAATGCCCGACCGCTCCAGTTGCTGTTTCTCATTTATGTGTTGCTCCTTTCAGGTCGGCTTTGAACCACCCGAACATCGGATTCAATGATGTTGCTTCTTACATTTTGCGGATTGGAAGGCAATAAGATACTAAAATTATTCCGTAACAGACAAATCTTTTGAAATCGTCATATAGAAGGTTGCCCCTCGGTTTGTTTCAGGATCTATCCACACGCGTCCGCCATGCCTTTCCGCCACTTCCTTGACAATGGCCAACCCCAAACCGGATCCTGATATTCCTTTGGAACTCCCGTTTCTTTGAAAACGCTCAAAAATCTTTTCCCGGTCTTTTTCTTTGATACCATTGCCGTCGTCACTGAATGAAAAAACATGGCATTCGGGCCGCTTTACCGGTGAAACCCTCATTGATATGCACTTTTTCAAGACCTGCTATCTCTATTCCCTGATGCGCTGCAAGAGACAAGGATTTCTCATCCTCATCCATGAGATAGATTCTTCCGAATTTCAGTGAAAAATGTTCCAGCACCATGGAAAGGGCGCCTTCCAGAAGTGCTTCAGGTTCCATGGGGATCGCCAGAAAGTTGCTCATGTCAATCAAAAAGGAAAGTGCCCTGTTTCTTTTTTTCAGCTTCGGTTCGCTAAATTTTATGGATACGTATTTTTTATCTTGCAGCATAAAATAACCTCAGATTTATCCGTGCGCTTCAATTTCGCAGATGCCCTCCCTGGGCTGTATGTGATAGAAGCACAAACTATGCCACCCATCCATTTTACATAATGATTTTAATAAAGGCAGATCGTATGGTAGGGTTTGGGCGAATAGATCCCGCTGATCACTTTCCTGTAACCGTTGTTGAGTTTTTCAAACCCCATTTTTGGGATGATGTTGGTTGTAAAATCCGTGTTGTCTCCTGAAATATCCTCTAACAGCCTGCCTTCTTTGACGACTCTCTTATAGAGCCTGGTGCCTCGAGGCGCATTCAATATCCCCACCATGGCCGTTATAATGCCGCTTTTTTAGAGATGAATTTCAGGGCATGCTTGAAACCCCAGAAAGTGTCAGGATAATTGGGGTATACCAGAAGAGCTTTCATGTGTGCGCCGCCTTTCATTTTGATCTCATACATAATAAAAGTTCACCAGCGCCACTTCCTTCGGCGTCTGGTGCAACGACTATTTGGGTGTGTCTGAGATGGACCCCATGCTTACGAAAGACTAGCGCACCGTCATTTAAGAACAGTAACACATAATTTCATAGGCTCCACCCTTTCGGTCCTCGGTTCGAGATTCGAGTGATAATATGACTCCTCCGGCGCGTTTTCAAAGAGGATGGCCACAAAGCTGTAATCGTTTGCCCAGGGCCTCTCTGCGGTTAGCTGTACTCCGGGTGGTCCGCAGCCTCCCGCTGCTTTCGCTTCTTGTGTTTGTAGAATGTGGTGTAACAAATGCCGACAGAGATGCAGGACAGGCTGAGGTAGAAACCGAAACGATCTGGTAGGATAGAGGGATAAAACAGTTGGAAGGCGTTGAACGCTGTCGGGACAAGAAGCAGCATTCCCCAGAAAATGGCGATGAACCGGCATCCGCGAATCAGCCCTTCATCGTACCATCGCTCCGGCGGCAAGTCGGCTCGCGCATATTGGAGGGTGAAGGGCTTGCCTGCCAGCACCGTGAACCAGATAACGCCATCCAGGAACCCATTTGCGAGGATTCCCATGTGTTTGGCCAACCAAATCCATTTGAATCCGTAGAGTGAGATGGTGCAGAAAAGAAAAAACCCCAAGGTGGCCCACTGCAAGATGAAACCCTTGCGCAGCCCTTTCCAAGCAAAAACAATGGAGGCAGCCAAGCATACGACAACAGCTCTTCGCAAAGGGCCCCATCCATCGGTTGGCAAAAAAAGAAACAGAATCCAAGGCAAAAATCCAAGGATGAATCGGGCGAACTCAAGCAATTCACCAATCATTTAGAACCTCCTTGTTTGTTTCCAACACCCAACAAGTAATTATACAGGTCGGGATATCATTATCACAGCCATAATATTATACGTACCAAAATGCGATGTGTTTGTCAGAAAACCAGATATGAACCGGTACAAATGTATTGAGAATAGCCCATAAGACTGGTTTTTGTCAAAACCTGTGAAACATTGATTATTGAAAAGCATTTGGCCCTGAAAGATATGTGAAATATCAAATTGATACCTGGGGACGCGGAGACAATGCGTTTGGAGCACCGCCCGCACGGCTACGTCCTGTAGCGGTGTGGGGACATCGCGCATGCTGTCGTCGATCACGGCGAGCGGCTCGCCGCCTTCAAGAACTGGAGCATTCCGGCAAGCAGGAATCGAGTTACTGCAATTTGGCAAGTCCGTTCCGGGCTTTTCTCATCGATCATCGCCACTGCACGCGTCCACCCGGCTGATGCGTTGAAAATCTGTTTGACAGTGAAATTTATTGGCGTATGATCTGTCATCTGGAAAAAATTTGGTAATTCTGAATAGCTCGTCCACAAGAATGATAGGAAACATATTAAAATGGAAATACAGCGATGTTTTGAAACCCTTGAACTTCAGCAGGATGCTTCCATCCAAGACGTACGGCAAGCCTACAAGGATCTGGTTAATATCTGGCACCCTGACCGTGTTGGCGATAATCCCAGACTGAAGAAAAAAGCTGAAGAGAAACTGAAAGACATCAACATTGCCTATGAGGAACTCAATTCTTTTTTGTCCTCACGACAAAAAATCCCTCCCGCAGTTCAAAAAACTTCCCATGAACGGCCAAAACCCGAAGTATTTTCCTCCGCTGATCACGTCCGAACGGAAACAAAGAAAGCCCAAAAACCCAATGTGGAAATTCAACCCAAGTCCAATTTTTTTTCGAGCTTGTGGACGTTCCTTTCCAAAGTCCTGGACGTCTTAAACGCCGCCCAAGGATCTTCAGATAAACCCATGCGCACCCGGACCAAGCCATTTGAGCCGACCGGAGAACAGAGGCAAGGCAGGGGGATAGGAAAAGGTGTGGGGAGGGGGAAAGGCATGAGAGGAGGTGGAAGAGGAGGACGACGGCGTTAACACTGCAATAAAAAATCTGAAGCTTTGCTTGCATAGACCGCGAAAACCGAACTGCTTCTAACCCTGTCCCTTGGCCGGGTCATCCGATCAATTCGATAAAGTGTTTTTGAAATGTCTTCTCTCTCAGATTGGGCATTTTTCCTTTCAGTTGAAATATGGAAATCACGTTGCCCTCATCTTTTTTTTTCGTTTTAATGGGCATAATTTTCCCTTGTCCGATTTCAGCGCTGACAAGGTGCGATGCCACTACCGCCAAACCCATATCCTGCATAATCCCTTCGATTACCGCCTGAACGCTGTCCACAATCAATTTCAAGCGAAGATTAACGGCTGTTCGTTCAAAATGATGTCGAAACCAGCTTTGGAGAGCGAAGGCTTCTTCCTGATAGGCGATAAAATCCTTTTGGTGAAGGTTTAGAAAGGAATGATCGCCCTGGATGTGGTTGTTATAGTATGCGTTTGAACAGGCAAGAACCATCACCTCTTGAAAGACCGTGGCGACCTTTTCAAGATTCAGGCGCTCATAGGTTCCGGCCTTGGTGGAAAACATATCCACAAAACCGAAGTCAAGCGTCCCCTTGCTCACCATGGGCAGGAGCACGGAGGGATTGCCCAGCTTCAGGTGGAACACAACATCGGGGTGTTCGGCCTGGTATGAAGCAATAATTCTTGGAAAATATTTCTTTCCGAATTCAACGGGTGCACCGATTTTTAAGAGCCCGGCAGGTTTTTTTTGGCTCTCGTGAATATTTAAAATTCCCTGATCCAAATTTTGAAAAAAAGGTTTAAGGAAGTCAAAAAGTCTTTTTCCTTCAGCTGTGGGAACCAGGCGTTTCGGTAAACGGGTGAAAAGCGGCGCATTGATTTCATGCTCCAGTTTTTGCAATTGCTGACTCACGGCGGATCGGGAGACAGCCAGCTCTTTTGCGGCACCAACGGTGCTTTTTTGCAAAAATACGAAGTAAAATACGCGAAGGCGGTTTAAATCTATTTGCGTTAGCATTGCTTACCCATACAGTTAATTTTAATCGCTTTACTAACCTTAAATTATCATATAATTTTAAATAAAATCAACCACAATTCAATCGGGAGGATTGATCATGGCGATCAAGACGGAACAGAAATATCGAGAGCGTATGGACAAACTCAGGCCGAAACTCTTTTTCGGCGGCAAACGGGTTCTAAACCTGAACGATCATCCGGTCAGCAGAGGGGTCATTGATGCCACCGCTCGGGTCTACCAATTAACCGTGGACCCTCAATATGCCGGCATCATGACGGCCAAATCCCATTTGACCGGCGAACCCATCAGCCGGGCCCTGCACATTCATCAAAGCAAGGAAGATCTTTTTAAGCGTCTGGAGATGGCGCGTTTGAGCAGTCAGAAGCTGGGAACCTGCAACTATCGCTGCCCCGGGAATGAGATGCTTCCCTCCCTGGCGGCCACCACCTGGGAAATGGACCGGGACAAGGGCACCGAGTATCACCAGCGCTTCAACGACTATATGCGCCATGCACAGGAAAACGACCTGGTGGTGAGCGGATCAGTGACGGACCCGAAAGGGGATCGCAGCAAAAGGCCCCTTGAACAGGACCCGGATTTTTATGTACATGTGGTGGAAAAAAAGGCCGACGGCATTATAGTAAACGGCGCCAAACAGCATGCCACAGGGGCCTATGCCGCCGATGAAACCTTGGTGTTGCCAGGCATTTCTTCAAAACCCGGAGAAGAAGATTATGCCCTGGCATTTGTCATTCCTAACGGGAGTCCAGGAATTACCTATATCGGGCAGTATAATCCTTTCAGCGTGGAACGGGAATATGAAGCGAATCCCAAAAATTTGGGAAATCCCCTCTACGGCCAGCGCGAAACCTGCCTTATTGTTTTTGATCATGTGTTCGTTCCTTGGGAACGGGTGTTCATGTGCGGTGAAACCGAGTACACTCAGAAATTTATCACCCGTTTTGCCAAAACCCATCGCATGAATTGTGGCGGTGCATGCAAGGTGGGTTTCATGGATTTGATTATTGGGGCCACAAAGTTGATGGCTGAATACAACGGTTTGTCGGAAGCCTCCCATATAGCGCAAAAAATAACCCGCATGCTACAGCTCAATGACACATCTCTAGCCTGCGCCACCGCCGCTGCCTACTTTGGCAAGGAAGAGCCGGAGGGTTCCGGTGTGTTCATGCCCGATGAGACCATGGGCAACATCGCCAAACTGAACACCAATGACGGCTTCTGGGAAGTAATGGCCCTTGCGGGCGATATTGCAGGCGGCCTTCCCGCTACCATGCCCAGTGAAAAGGAACTGGAAAACCCTGAAACCATGGACTATGTGGCCAAATATCTCAGGGCGGTTGCTCCTGCCGATGAGCGAATGCGTATTGCGCGATTCCTCCAGAACTGGGTGGCAGGGCTTCACGGTCTCGGTACCTACCAGGGTTCCGGTCCCAACCAAAGTCAATATGTGGCCTTGTACAGGATCGCTGATTTAGAAGGCAAAAAAAAGATGGCCTTGGATTTGGCAAACGCCATTTCTTAGGGACTCTGGCCAACCATAGCGGTTAGGTGATAAGGCTTTGTTACGCTGATGACCTGGAAAACATTGAACGACAGTTTGAGGTGTATGACGTCCTCTATGCTTGGTGTCGGTTGCATGTGACCCAGAGCAAATCATAAAAGGTGCTAAAATATGTCGCAAACAAGAAGACAAGCAAAAACGATGACGACTCTGGTTGTGGTATTCATATTGGCCACTATCCTTGGATGCAAAGAAGTCCAAGCCCCGCCGGCCACTGGTCACGAATCTTCAACAGGCAAAGTGGGTAACGCATCCTGGGACTTCGACGACCTTCTTGTTGGCAAACTTCCTGCTGGATGGAAGGTTGAAGCCACCAATCCGAAAGGCTCCCTGGCGAGCTGGGAGGTTATCAAAGACGCAACGGCGTCTTCCGGCGAACATGTCCTTGCCATGACCAACCCTAACCACAAATTTGGCAGGACCTTCAACCTCTGTTGGACCGATACGGTCTCCTTCTTTGACGGTGAAATCGAAGTCCGGTTCAAGGCTGTCAAAGGAGAAAAAGACCAGGGTGGAGGGGTGATATGGCGGGTGCAGGATAAGGATAACTACTACATTGCCCGTTTTAATCCCCTGGAGGATAACTTTTGCATTTACTATGTTTTTGACGGCGCCCGTAAAATCTTGGCAGACGCCAAAATTGCTTTGCCTGCCGGGAAGTGGCACACACTCAAGATCGCTCAGCACGGGAACCACTTTGAAGGGTACCTTAATGGGAAGAAACTTCTCGATGGCACAAACAATCGTTTTATGAAACCCGGCGGGGTGGGGTTATGGACCAAGGCCGACGCCGTTACATCCTTTGAGGATTTCTCGGTGGAACCGCTCAAGAACAATGACGCCAAAGAGGAGACTCCCAAATGAAAAAGCTGGCTTACCCCCTGGTAGCAATCTGTGTGGTAATAGCCGGAATGCTCATTTGGCGTGTTGTTAAAACACCCGATAATGCCAGAGTCGTTATTGTTTACGTCTCCGAGGACCAGGTCTTTTCAGAACCCATACTGAGTGATTTCGAGAAAGAGACCGGTATAAAGGTCAAGGCGGTTTACGATACCGAGGAGGCCAAAAGCACGGGGGTCATGAACCGTCTCATTGCGGAAAAAGATAATCCCAGGGCCGATGTATACTGGGCAAATGAGCCGATCCGGGCGGAAATCCTCAAACAAAAGGGAATTTCGGCTGCTTATTTTTCCCCGAATGCAAAGGATATCCCGGCTGTGTTCAAAGATCCGGAAGGGTACTGGACCGGTTTTTCCGCCAGGGCAAGGGTTCTCGTTGTAAACAACAGGGTAAAAGATAAGCCGGAAACGATTCTGGCCTATACGGATCCCCACTGGAAAGGGAAATCGGTTATCGCCAACCCGCTTTTTGGGACTACGACCGCCGAAATAGCGGCCCTGTTTACAATCTGGGGTGATGAGCGGGCAAGAGAATTCATGGCGAAAATGAAGCATAACCGCATCGCAATTGCCACCAGCAACGGCGAAAGTACGGATTTCGTCGCCGCAAGACAGTATGATTTCAGTCTGGTTGACAGCGATGACGCCGTCAACCGCATGAGACAGGGACAACCCATCGCAATGATTTATCCAGACCAGGGAGAAAACGACATAGGGTGCTTTATTGTACCCAATGCAACCGTACTTATCAGAGGCGCGCCAAATCCGGGGGCGGCCAAGAGG
>Ga0307987_1001904_pt1 | contig 11200 bp, 10 predicted proteins | sample EllFjometagen181_FD_203157 | JGI IMG/M metagenome (GOLD analysis project Ga0307987, IMG submission 203157) | Marine microbial communities from Ellis Fjord, Antarctic Ocean - #181 | ecosystem: Environmental > Aquatic > Marine > Unclassified | place: Southern Ocean | collected 2014-10-08 | reverse complement strand
CGATTGTAACTTTTATATGCTTAATAATATTACTTGCAAAATATGCTCTTAAACCCATCACAAAGCTGATGCAGGATAGAGAGGATAAGATTGCTTCGGCCATTAAAAAAGCAGAACAAATTGAAGTAGATGCGGCAAATACTCTGGAAGAGACAAAAAAACATATTAATGCGGCTAAAAAAGAAGCTGGTAATATAATTAACGAAGGACACAAAGTCGTTTCGGAAATGAAAAAAGAGAGTAGAGATTCGGCAAAGTATGAAGCAAATGAAATTATTGATCAGGCAAAAAAAGAAGTCCAAAGAGAAACCGCTAAAAGCCTTGAAGATCTAAAGACAACTGTTGCAAACCTCTCCATCCGTGTTGCAAGACAAGTAATCCAGGAAAACTTTGACGAAACACAGAATGAACAACTTGCCGATGAATTTATTGATCGTATGACAAAGAAAAATGCAAAACGATAACCAGAAAATAAAAAACTATTCACGTGCCCTACTAAGTATAATCAAAACTAGTAAGAATGAAGTTAAATTTAGAGATGACTTAAACAGTTTTTGTGAATTACTTGAGACAAATAGTAAACTAAAGAGTTTCCTATCATCATCGACAATATATGATGAGGGTAAAGTTAAAACACTACATGAATTACTTTCAACAAGTATTAACGAGTCATTATTACACTTTCTTCTGATAATGGCATCCCAAGGTGATATCATGCTTATTCAGGATATCAAACAACAGTTCTTAAGAGAACTATCAGAGTCTGAGAACATCCGTTTTGGAGAAATTCATACGCCATATGAAATACCTCAAAATAAAATAGTTAAACTTGAAAAGATAATGTCTGACTATCTAAAAACAGAGGTCTCTCTTCAACTCAAAATAGATAAAAGCATATCCGGTGGACTTAAAATTGTAGTTGGTGACATGGTTTTTGATGACACAATTGAGAAAAGACTCTCCCAAATGCGCAAACAGATAGCGCTTTAATAATTGAAAGTTGAGAGTTGAAAATTATGTAATAGCTCCGCAGGTATTTATTAGATAAGTTGCGGAGCAACACCAACATTAACCATTAACAACTAACAATTAACCATTATTTTTGCTTCCCTGCAGTAATAACAATGATTCCTAGTTGTTTATCTTTGGAGGTCTCTTCTGTGATGCAAATGTTATTGCCTTCATACTCAAGTTTAAAGAGCTGGTCATCAATCTTAAAATAGCCTTTTGCTCGATATACTTTATTGGGATAATTTGATATTCTATTCTTCAAGTCATCAATAGTAGTAATATCTTTTTGTTCTATTATATGTTTCTCATAATTTGGATCTCTGCATTTTGCAAGCTCTCCATGAAGAGTCTTATGTTCTTTATATACTTCAAGCTGACTATTATCAAACTTAGCATGTTCTGTTTTTATAATATTTACGAAACAGTTAATTTCTTTAATTTTAGCATATGCTGAAGCCACAAGTTCCTCACTATGTATGTCTGTTTTATTTATAAAAATAACATCTGATGCTTCAACCTGTGTTATAATATTTGGTAGTGTATGAACCAACTTAAGAAATGAGTTTGAATCAATAATAGACACAATTAATTTTAGTTCAAAGGCACTATCCAGCTTTGTATCTTTGAGCATATCAACAATAACCGTTGGATTTGCCATACCACTAGCTTCAATAACCACTCTTTCAATATGACTGGAGTGTACACTAGCCTGGACATCCTGCAATACAGCAATAAAATCTGCAACTAGGCACTTGCAGAATATGCTCCCACCTGAAATTGCCATAACACGGTCCTCTGTCTCTGAAAGAATCTGACCATCAACATCAAGCGATGAAAACTCATTAATTATATATAAACTTTTCTCTTCTCTATGCTGATTAATATAGTTTTTTAAGAACGTTGTCTTACCTGCCCCAAGAAAGCCGGTGACAAGTGTTATTGGTATTTTCATATTATTATCTCTGTTTTTCTGGTTAAATGCTGTTTCGGTCAGCGAGGACAATGCCCCTCCCCAATTACAAATCAATATTATCTTGCAAGTTTTTCCCTTCTAAAAAATATCGTCAGAGGCATTTCAACGTTTACCATTTACCGTTTACCATTTACACTTTTTGTGTCCCCGGCGTCCGCTAAAAATGATTTTCTAATTTGTCTCTCAACCAGAAACTTAAAGATTTTATGATGCATTTTTAATTGCTTCAACTAGCTTATCTGTTTCCGGTATGATTGAAGAGAAGGCAACTTTGCCATTAATACATATTGTTGGAATATGTTTAACACCCAACTTAACCATTGCTGCAATACCAGCTTTATCTTTAATCTTATGCTCCCTAACCACAATATTCTCGCCAATTTTCTCTACAGCTTTGTTTGCTGCTTCAACCATATATTGACAAGGTGGACATGCCTTTGAATCCAAAGTTATTACATCCACTCTTGTTCCAGTAAATTCATTTGGCAGATCAGCTAGTGATACATCAACCTCTGTCTCATCCAAAACAATTTTTCTGGCAATCTCGCGTTGATACTCATCCAGAATAACCTCTGAAACTGCAATAATATTCTCAGAAGGAACAGAGTATGGCAAATCGCACCCTGGTGCAATAATATATCCCTTTTCTCCACCAATATCAAGACAGCTTAATGCTTCAACTTTTGAATCATCTTCATCTCCAAGCAACAAAACTGTTGTAAGTTTCAAATTGCCTCCAAAAGATTTTTCTGATTTCAATGCAAAATCCTTAACTAGACCAAGAGGAATATTTTCATCTACGGATATATTATCACAATTTGTCTGAAACATTACTTCTAAATTTCGTGTGGCATCTCCACAAACAAAAAGAGAAGAAAATGCGTTTTCGGATCGCACAAAGTCAAAAAGTGAATTTAAAGGTTTAGAGATGAATTCATTAAAATGGTCTGGAGAAATCTGACTAGTCATTGGGTCAACAACTGCAATCACATCACAACCGGCTTCAATATATGCTTCAGAAAGTTTGATTGCAATATTTTTACAATAATCCATCAGTTCGTTGATATATTCAGGATTATCATACATTTCAAGAAATATATTATTACCTAGTAGATGAAGAGCTAAAGTAAAAGGCCCGCATATCAACCCATATAGAGCAACATCACCCAGATCATTCTTTAACTGCTTCGTTGCCGACAAAACGATAGGCAAACGACCCTTAGAAACATCAAACTCAGGCAAGTCAGCAAGGGTTATTCCCATTTCAAGAGGATGTGTTACAACAGAAGGCGGTGACTCATCAGCCCACTTAAGCTCACACCCCAAAACCTCTGCTTCAATCTGCAAGTCAAAAACCACCGGAATACCATCTGGCTTATACAACTCAACCGACTTCTTTATACCTTCAACAATTTGATCTGAACTTTGCAGATATTCACTTGCTTTTTTATTAATTAATGCAGCTGCATGAACTCCTGTAAACGGCACCCAGGCCGCTCGAGGTATATCATTGCCTTTTAAGGCCTCAAAAAGTATCTCTTTATTAGTCATAATATATTTCCTTGTTATGTTTGCCAAAATAATATGATAATTAAGAATGAATCAATAGAACTTTAATCGCCAAAACATAACTATCTTGCTAAAAACAACAAAAGAATTGTTTTTAATGTTCAACTTGAAATTTAGTAGCTATTTTTCTACAAAAGAATGTATAGTAAAATGCAAGATGCAAGGAGAAAGTAAAACAAACAGTCAATGGTAAACGGCAAACGGTGAAATCAATTAAGAATTAAGACCGCCGAAGGCAAAGGGTTGACGAATTTCAAGCAACGAGCAACGCGAAGTGGCAATTGTTACGGGAACAACTTGTAAAGCTTTACAATCCATGTAATTAAAAAGCCCAAGAATATAAGCAAGATTGAAAAGAATGGCAAAATTGGCAGAACCAGCGGTGTACTAATGTTAGCAATATACACAACCATGCTCATTGCTGTAAGAAAATATATAAGAACGGTACCAAGAAGAAGTAACATGAAATTAAGTTTTTTTAATGACTTATCTCTCTCCTCGCCTCTGAGCCATTTATTCCTGTTGGGAATATTAACATATTTAATTGGAAGCGTTTTCACCAACCAAGGTAACATCAAGAACAATATTGCTATTACAATACAAAGTACAATCTGCATAGCTGCATAGTTCAAAGATGATTGATAAGAATTAGGATTAGGAAGTCCATTAAATTGAAAGTTTACAGCAATACTGGATTTTAATTTAAGAAATATAAAAAGAGAATAAATAATATTTACTATCACACTCATAAATAAATGTACTTTTATCTTCTGCATGTTTTACTCTTTCTTTCCCATAAAAGCTTCAATAATCGAGAACACTGCAGCAAACAAAGCAAATGTCACATACGCTACAGACCACCCTATGCCAAACTGTACTACAAATGGCCAAGCAAACTTGCATGAAAACAAGAATGAAACAATCAGTCCTGACCTCGGACTACGAGCCAAAATACAGATAGTTAGAAACAAAACAAGTCCAACAACATCAAGAACAGGAAGTGTTACCTCTGATGTTTTCATTAATTCCAATAGATTCGTAAGATTACTAAAAAAAGTTTCCATATATTATACTAGGTTTGAACCACTCCATTTTAATTTTTTTCTTAAAAGTTCATAATAATTATATGACTTCAGTCTGACAATTTTTGCTCCATTATGTGATTTTTTAACAATGACTGTATCATTTTCAAGCAAAGGCACACCTGCTTGACCATCAATAGATAGCAGAGTCGTCTTGGAAGCCTGTTTTACAAAAACTTTTACGGTTTTAGAGGAAGGAATAATTAGAGGTCTTGCACTAAGAGTATGTGGACATATTTGAGTAATAAGAACTACATCAGCTTGCGGGTGTACAATAGGACCACCAGCAGAAAGAGAATGCCCTGTACTACCAGAAGGCATTGAAACAATCAACCCATCACATAAATACTCCATACCCTCGTCATTATCAATACCCAAAGATAAATTAACAACTCGTGTTGAATCCCCCCTACTTACAACAATTTCATTCAAACATTGGTAAGTGGAAATAATTTCTTCACCACGAAGCACTTCAACAGCTCCAAGTGCAATTTCCTGTATAATAAAATCACCGTTAACTAATGCCTCTAAAGCCTGATTAAGATCTTCTCCTGCAACCGAAGTAAGAAACCCAAGACTTCCAATATTAACACCTAAAACAGGAATATCTCTGCCGGCAATAGAATGCACTGACCAAAGCATTGTACCATCTCCTCCAAGAGAAAGAAGCACTTCAATATTTTCATAAAACTCAGAAGTATTTAAGAAAGATATTTCAGGATTAATTTCTGTTACTAGTTTGTCATCACAGAAAAGTTCAACTCCCAGATCTGTAGTTAGTTTAACTAATAACATCAGAAATTCTGCCGATGACTTTTTAGTTATATTAATTTTTATTCCAAATCTCTTCATACCTATAACCCTTCAGTTACTAACAAAACACAAATCCTTTAACTCTCAACTCTTATCTCGAGTACAGACGTGATTTATCGCGTCTCTCTTCTCTTATCTCCACTCTTTTCCATTATCTTTTTGACTCATGACGCCAGACGCATGACACATCTTCGATTTTCCTCACCACCATTTAATCCAAAGTACTCCTACCCTGTTTAGGGGAGGTGGCACGCGCAGCGTGACGGAGGGGTAATCCTGCAATTTTTTCTCTTAAATCTTAATTATTATCTCTTCCAACAATTTTCGCATTTACGAATTTATAAATTTTCGCATTTGTTTATTTTCCACCATGCAAGAAACTCTACATTTCCTTTTGGGCCTTTCAGAGGTGATGTTTCCACACCAAGTTTATTTAGACCACACTCAGCTTCTCCAAAGGCAATTATATCATCAACAACTTCCAATCTAAAGTCATGATTACGCACAACGCCTCCCTTTTCAATCTTATCCCTACCAACTTCAAACTGCGGTTTAATCAATGAAACCATCTGAGCATCTGGTTTCATAAGTTTTACAACAGCCGGCAAAATCTTTTTTAGAGAAATAAAAGAGACATCAATAGATATAAAATCAACTTTTTCCGGCAAAGATGTTTCATCAAAATACCGTGCATTAGTTTTTTCCATAACAACAACTCTATCATCGATACGTAATTTATAGTGAAGTTGAGCCGTGCCAACATCAACAGCATAAACTTTCTTTGCACCATGCTGAAGCATACAATCAGTAAAACCTCCTGTTGAAGAACCAACATCCATACAAATAGCATCTTGAACATCCAGATTAAATGCCTTAAAAGCTCCAAGAATCTTATCTCCACCTCGACTTACAAACCGTGATGTTGCCTTTAGCTTAATATCAATATCATCTTTATAAGATATACCTGGTTTTGTTGCCGGGTGACCATTAACAAATACTAGACCTGCCAAAATAAGCTTACGCCCCTTTTCTCTACTATCAACAAGACCTCTTTCAACAATCATCAAGTCTAATCTCTGCTTCATAAAATGTCCTGCAATATTTTTTCCACCGTTAGGCCGTGCAGCTCTTTGAGCTGATCCACCGAGCCGTGTTCAACAAATTCATCCGGCCAGCCATATTTCATAACAGATACTCCTGGATGGTAATTTCCAATCTCTACTTCAAGGCTCTCTCCAAATCCACCAGTAATTACACCATTTTCAATGGTAATTATTTTTTCGGCTTGTTCTGCTTGTTCTTTGACTAAACTACTATCTAATGGTTTTATAAATCGTGCATTAACGACACCAACATCAACACCTTTGTTTGCTAACGATTCTGCAAGTTCAACAGCTAACCCAACCATGTCGCCCAATGCCCAAATTTGTATTTTGGTTCCAGATTTAACAACTTGAGCTTTGCCATACTCCACAGGAACATTCTCCATATCAACCTCTGTTATCTGCCCTCTTGGATATCTGATGATTGAGGAGCCGGATATTTCTGTGGCAAGTTTCAACATTTGTTTTAATTCAAATTCATTTGCCGGTTGCATCATGGATATTCCTGGTATTGATCTGAAAATAGGAATATCAAAAACACCATGATGCGTCGGACCATCATCTCCAACGACTCCTGCCCTATCAAAACACAATATTACTCTGAGTTTCTGTAGACAGATATCATGAAACACACAATCAACTAAACGTTGAGAAAATGTTGAATAAACAGCAAAAATAGGAATCTTACCTTGAGTAGCCAAACCAGCAGCAAAAACAGCACCATGCTCCTCACAGATACCAACATCAAAGAAACGTTTAGGAAACTCTTTTGAGAATTGCTGTAAACCTGTTCCAGAGGCCATAGCAGCAGTAATAGCCAATATACTTTCATTCTCCCTGGCAAGTTCACATACTGCATCGCCAAATGCTTTTGAATAGGTTACAACTGTTTTCTTTGGTGCATATTCTCCGGTTACAGTATCAAACCCTGCAGATACTCCATGCCAGTTTGCTGGAGCAAGTTCTGCAGGCTTAAAGCCTCGTCCCTTTTTCGTTACAACATGAATAACAATTGGTCTATCCCATTTCTTTGCGGTATCAAAAGCCTCCATTAATGCGAAAAGATCATGCCCGTCAACAGGACCAATATAACGAAGTCCCAGCTCTTCAAAAAAACTACTGCCTAAGAAGAAATTCTTTATTGACTCTTCTATACGATAATAGAGCGAGCGAAAGCGCCCCATCTTCATAGACTTGGCTGCATACTCAGCTCTACTCTTAAATTTATTATACTTTGAACTGGCTATCAAAGCCCCGAGGTGTCTTGAAAAAGAGCCTACATTCTCACTGATAGACATTTCATTATCATTAACAACAAGAATAAACTTCTTAGTTGTAGTTGCAATATTATTAAGAGCTTCCAACGAAACACCATTGCATAATGCAGCATCGCCAACAACTGCAATAACCTCTTCGTTCCTCCCTGATAAATCCCTTTCAACCGCAACTCCAAGGGCTGCGGACACAGCTGTTCCTGCATGCCCTGCACCAAAAACATCATACTCACTCTCTGATCTTTTCTGAAAACCTGACAACCCCTTAAACTGACGAATTGTGGATATTCTATCCTTACGCTCAGTTAAAATCTTATATATATATGTTTGATGTCCAACATCCCATAATAACTTATCATCTGGAATATTAAAACTGGCAAGTAGGGCAATCGTAAGTTCAACAACACCAAGATTCGGTGCCAGATGTCCACCTGTTTTACTAACAGTTTCAATAACAAGCTCACGAATCTCGCCTGCCAAGACATTCATCTCATCAACTGTTAGACTCTTCACATCTTCAGGTTTATCTATTTTATCTAAAATTTTTGTCATATTTTTCCTTAAGAAAGATTGCTATACCCCTGTTTTTCTGATTGAATGCCGTTTCCAGTCAGCGAGGACGCTGACCCTCCCAATTAGCAAATCAATATTGTCTTGTAAAATGGGAGGGATGCCGTCCTCGGCGTCCGCTGAAACTAATTTTATAACTTATCACCCAACAGATTATAAAACAATCATTCAAACCCTAATTCTATTGATTCAAATCTATGTTAATACCCTCAACCAGAAATCAAGGTTGCTATAAATAAAAGTTAGTCTACTAAAGCCTAACTATTAACCTTTTCTTTGGCTTTGATAACTATTCTAGTTGGATGTAACTCTTTATCTAAATCAAACGGCATGTCTACACCCTTTATATTTCCGAGAACCAATGACAACCAATCTGGAGAATCTTCAGATGTATCAATCTCACCAAAATCTTTATCTCCGACAACTAAACGAGTTTTGGTTCCTCCATCAACAGATTCTACAAATCCCTTTGTTCCAAAAATTCGAACATGCTCATTTCCCCACTGACCAAACCCAGGTTGATTAAGATAATTTGCAATGACAGTAAATATTCCACCATTCTCGAGAGTCCCCATCATTGAAGATGCTATTTGCAAATCACTGTTTTTTCTGTCATCCCCCAAAGGAGTCTCGATTGCAGAAATAGTCTCACATTTCAAACCTGTAATATGCTCAATAAAACGAAAAGCATGAACACCATTCTGCTCAATTAGTCCCCCATCTTGCAACTCACTTGTTGGTCTTGTACCAGGATTAGGATAACTTTTCTGAGCAAAAACTTGTACAACTTCACCAAGTGTACCTGCCTCAACAATTTCTTTCATTGTCCAATAAGGCTTATGGAAAACCGTACCAGCCATCTCATGATAGATGGACTTGCACTCTTTTGCAACCTTAACAAGCTCATCAAGTTTATCTGTAGTCAGAGCCGATGGCTTTTCCCCATACACATTAACACCTGCTCTTAAAGCCTTTATAGCAAGGTCAGGCTGCTCAACACGCATTGGTGCACAAAGAGATATTAATTCCAAACCACTAAATCTTAAAAAATCATCATAATCATTACAAACAACAACATCCGGATACTTGTCCAGAAGAACAGTCTCAATCCCTTTGTCCAATGCCCCTACAACACACAACTCAAGATCTGAATAGTTACCCAATGAATTATGCAACTGATGTCCATTACTACCCCATAAACCCAATTTTATCTTATTATTCATAATCTTTCACATCCAATTTGAAACTTCAATTAATTACGTATTAAACCATAAAATTAGATTTTTTCCAACAATAATCTTGCCTCCCACTGTTTTTAAATTTCTAAGGTCTATGGTCTAAGTGACAAGAATCAAGACATCGCATTTTTTATAAGTCACACACCAAAAACAAAAAGCCAGCAATCAAGATAATCCTGACTACTGGCCACTAAATTCTGTTTTTATTATTTACTCTTTTTTACTTAAGAGGCATTGGGTTACAAAGATTTCCTTCTTCATGCGCAACACGTCCACAATTAAAGCAAACAAACTTTGGATCTTTAACTAATTTCTGCAGTTCATCAAAATTTTTTTTACTAGCCAACACACAAAGATGACCTTTATGTTTCTTATCATCACATTTATGACTCATTTTCTTTCTCCTTAGTTCATCGTTATCAAACTTTACACCACATTCTTCCGCAAACATCTCACATGCAGCAAGTGGTCCATTACTGCCAAATTTATATAATTCCGTTTTTGTTACATTTTTTTCAGATAATCCTTTTCCGGCATGCAGAAAAAATGGCATCCCATCCCAGTGCGCATTAAGGATATTCAATAACTGAATAGGAATTTTGACTCCTTATTATCAAAAGAATATTAACATAAACCAGAATGTAGTCAAGTTCTTATCTTTTTATCCCTTGTTTTCCTTGATTTTACGGTTGATTTTAGTTTCTAGACGGTCAACGCCCGCTGCTACAGTTGCCAATCTGAAAAACTGCCCTAAAACTGCAGATTCATGCTGTAACGACGGGCGTTGACCGTCGAAAATGAAAATTAACAAATATCACCCAACGGGGGATATTTATCTGTTTAAAATACTAATTCCATTGATCAAAATGAATGTTTTTCCTCTCAACCGTAAAACTACGGTTGTTTTACAATATCCACAGAAGCTGGAGGTAGGACACCTCCCTTAAAGATGGGAGGTGCTAATACGTTCACAACACCGTTGAAAATAACATTTATTGCAATAATGTCAGAATTGATTGACATTCACCCCCATTTATATTATCTTGTTTTTTTGAATGGGAATGAAAAACAAGCTTTAATGCAAAAAGATGTTGACAAGGTGGAAAATTTATTATAAAAATGGCGCCATCTTTTAAAAATAGAAGAAATTAACACCTGATCTTGATTATGTCCCTAATACTGCTAGAGAATGTAAGGTTGATGTAGCAACCAGTAACTCGCTTGGTTTTGGCGGGCATAATGTAACACTTGTTCTTAAGCGTTTTGACGGCTGAGATTTTTGATCGTTTGTTTAACCGGATGGCCCCAGGCTATTATTTGCTTGGGGCAATTTTTTTGAAAATATAGATTATTAGGGAGAGATTGAATGGATTATTTATTAACAGAAGAACAACAAATGATCAAAGAGCTTTGTCATCAGATCGCCGTTGAGAAGATATCTCCGATAGCGGCTAAATATGATGAAAAGAATGAATTTCCGTGGGAAATAGTTAAAGTTTTGGCTGATTCTGATATATTCGGTGTATTTATTCCTGAGGAATATGGCGGAATGGGTGGTGGCGTTTTT
>Ga0307987_1001903_pt1 | contig 11202 bp, 5 predicted proteins | sample EllFjometagen181_FD_203157 | JGI IMG/M metagenome (GOLD analysis project Ga0307987, IMG submission 203157) | Marine microbial communities from Ellis Fjord, Antarctic Ocean - #181 | ecosystem: Environmental > Aquatic > Marine > Unclassified | place: Southern Ocean | collected 2014-10-08 | reverse complement strand
TTCCCGCAGCAATTTCCCTTAAAGCAATAACGGTGTCCCTGTTTTTGCAGACAACCAATGGTTCGGCGCCTTTTCTCAGTTGACGCACGCGATTGGCTGCCAGATGGATCAACCCGAAGCGATTATCCACCCGTTCTAGGCAGTCTTCCACTGTGATTCGTGCCATCCTGTTCTCCTAATTTTGGTTGACCCAGAAAACATCCCGTGGGCCAGGATAGATTTTCATTATAAAAATAAACTTTACATTATATAACCTATTACGCTAAATGTAAAGAAAAAATGGTCCTGAGTCCTATAACTTCAAAATTACGTACGATAACGGCTGTTTTCCTATTTGTTTATATCACTCTCAGGCAAACCCTATTATATGCTCTGATCTTGATTTGCTATATCCGGTTGCCATTTCTCTAACGAGGAGACTTTTTATATATGCTGGCCAAAGTCCTCAGCAGTGCCGTTATCGGCATTGATGCCTATGTGGTCGAGGTTGAAGTGGATATTGCCCGGGGGCTTCCCTCTTTTTCCACCGTAGGTTTGCCTGAAGGCGCCGTCAGGGAAAGCAAAGAGCGGGTTAAGGCCGCAGTAAAAAATTCAGGTTACCATTTCCCATCAGATCGGATTACCGTGAATTTGGCTCCCGCCGACATCAAAAAAGAAGGTTCCGCCTTTGATCTCCCCATGGCCCTGGGTATTCTCTCGGCAACGGGCTTGATAGAAAACACGGCTTATGCGGATCATATTTTCCTAGGCGAACTGGCCCTTGACGGCATGATCCGACCGGTCCGAGGTGTTTTGTCCATGGCTATCGCCGCCCGGGATCTGGGTCTCAAGGGTATTTTTCTTCCGGCGGAAAACGCCGGTGAGGCGGCGGTTGTGGATGGTATCTCCATCTTTCCCGTCAAAACCCTGTCCCAGATGATCAGTGCCTTAAAAGGCGATGTTAAGATAAGTCCGGTCCAGGCCGAAATCAACCACTTCTTTGAATCCCCTGTTTTTCAGGTGGATTTCATGGATGTGAGGGGCCAGGAACATGCCAAGCGGGCGCTGGAAATTGCGGCTGCGGGAAGTCATAATGTTATCATGGTCGGCCCCCCCGGCTCCGGAAAGACCATGCTGGCCAAGCGTATCCCCACGATTCTGCCACCCCTGCGGTTTGAAGAATCCCTTGAAACGTCGAAGATTTACAGTGTAATGGGGTTGATGCCCAATGGTGCCGGATTGATCACCGTCAGACCCTTTCAATCACCCCATCATACCATTAGCAATGCCGGGCTCATCGGTGGCGGTCAGCATCCCAGGCCCGGACAGGTGAGTCTGGCGCACCATGGCGTACTTTTCCTCGACGAATTGCCGGAATTCAGAAGAAATGTGCTGGAAGTCCTGCGTCAACCCATGGAAGAGGGAAAGGTGATTATTTCACGGGCCACGGCCACCGTGAGTTATCCCGCCGATTTCATGCTGGTGGCTGCCATGAATCCCTGTCCCTGCGGTTTTTTGGGTGATAACAAACGGGAATGCACCTGTTCACCCCTTCAGATTCAGCGATACCGCGCCAAAATATCGGGTCCGCTCCTGGACCGGATCGATATTCACCTTGAGGTGCCCGCCGTACCCTACCGGGAACTTTCCGGGATTTCAGAGGGGGAATCCTCGCACTATATTCTGAAAAGAGTGATGGGGGCCAGAGAAATCCAGGAGAAACGGTTTTCCCGAACCAAGATCTTTCATAACGCCGGCATGAGCAGCCGCCATCTCAAGAAATTCTGTTCTGTTGATTCGGAATCCAGCGTCTTACTGGAACGGGCCATGGATCGGTTCGGCTTAAGCGCAAGGGCCCACGCCCGCATACTGAAGATTGCCCGGACCATTGCGGATCTGGAAGGGAGTGAAGAATTGCGAGCGGCCCATGTGGGGGAGGCGATTCAATATCGAACCCTGGATCGGAAGATGGTGAGATGAGAAGCTGCGGTGGTTTGTTGGGGTGTCAGCGAAATCGGAAGTCTGGATATCCCTAAATCCGGGGACAGTATCTCTAACTTCCGTCCCCCCAGCCTCTTCGGCCAGGCGTTTGCAGACCGAAAGAGCGGCCCAAAACCGGCTCCGGATTTTCTACAAAAGAGCTCTTATCCAGAGGACGAGCGTTCCGCTTATGACGATGCATCAGGTCAAGTTCCTCTTCAGTGGATGGAGAAAGATGTTCCTCCTATATCAGAATTCGTGAAAAGAGTAGAGTTAAATATACTGTCCCCGGAACTTGTTTGGTCAGCGTTTTGTTATTTGTTTGACTTAAAAAGTTATAAATAGTAGGGTCCTTTTGTAGGTTTAAGCTGTCAAAATAGGTTGCAAATGGACGATTATAATCATATATCATTCCGAAAAAAATGGGAAATCACCGAGAATTCCGCTTACATGCTTGGCGAATGTCATGTTTTCGTTCACGCATTAACAGATATCCCATTGAAGCCGGAAAATCGGCAAGAATTGTTGAGCGTTTCTTTAAGGAAAGGAGCACAAGCGACGACAGCCATTGAGGGTAATACTCTCAGCGAAAAGGAGATTGAGAAACTCCAGGAGGGCTGGAGTCTACCGCCGAGCAAGGAGTATTTACAGACTGAGGTGAATAATATCCTTGAAGCATTCAATCGACTTCTCCGAGAGATCGTCACAGAGGATAAGGTGTTTTTTATCACCCCTGAACTAATCAAACAGTTTCATCTCATGATTGGTAAGGACCTGGGTGAACACTTTGATGCAATACCCGGACGGTATCGTGAAGACAGGAGGCATGTGGGCCCGTATCAGGCCCCTGACCATAAATACATTCCGGAACTGATAGAAAAGCTCTGTGATTGGCTTCGCAAGGAATTCCATTACAACGATGGGCAGGGCTTTAGAACCGCTGTGATTCAAGCAATCGTAACGCACGTATACATCGAATGGATTCATCCATTTGGGGACGGAAACGGTAGAACTGGAAGGTTATTGGAGTTCTATATTTTGCTGCGAGCCGGATTGCCGAGTATTGTGTCGCATATTTTATCGAACTTTTACAATCTCACTAGACCTGAATATTACCGGCAACTTGATAAGGCCAGAATAAAAAGAGATTTGACAGCGTTTATAGAATATGCGCTACAAGGGTTTCGAGATGGATTAAAGGAAAACCTGAACTTTATTCAAAAAAGTCAACTTTCAATTTTTTGGCAGCATTATATTTACGAGACGTTCGCGGACCTTAAATATACGAAGAAGTCAGCGTTTAAGCGAAAAAGATCTTTAATATTGCAAATTCCTATTGATCAAATATTTTCAGTGGACGAGCTAATGATGATTACGCCGGATATAGCACGAAAATACGCTGTGGTTGGGAGAGCCACTGTCTTGCGAGATTTGAAAGAGCTTCAAAGGTTAAATCTTCTCAGAAAAATGGGCAGAAGTTATATGGCCAATATTGGAGTTTTAAAAACGATGATGCCGGATAAAAAGGCGTAACAGATGAAACTTTGAATTTGGTTGAGAATAATTCCGTTGATCCGCTGACCTTTGATCACCCAAGGGAAGCGGTTCTGCTTCCTGGAAATGACTTTAAAGAAGAAAGAGGCTTTCTTCTTTCTTGCAGTGTTCGTAGAATTCTTTGAAACAAGTGTTTTTTTCGAGGTCTTTTTCCTGATTTGGAATGGCGGTGAAAAAAACCTTGCTGCCGATTATGATGAGCTTTTTTCTCGCCCGCGTCATTACGACGTTGAAGCGGTTGGGATTATTTAAGAACTCGGATGTCGCATGGTCCCGATCCGACGTAGTGAACCCGAAAATGATCACATCCCTTTCCGCACCCTGAACCCGTTCCACCGTATCAATGAGAGGCAGTTCATGGTCCGTTCCCTCAAGGAGATGGGAAAGGTGGGCGGTGATTCGATTGTTTTGAGCGCGATGGGGGGAGATTAGCGCGATCTGCTGTGGTTGAACGGCGAAATGGGTGATCATTTGGCAGGCGATGCGGGCGATGAGATCGGCTTCCGGTTCGCATTCCTGATGATGCCGGCGATGATCCATGATTGCGAGGGTTATGGGTCGGTTTGGGTCGATCATTTGGTCTATCCGGTTGTCGGAAATTTTCCCTTTCAACGTAAGTCGCGATTTGGCGTTTTCGGGGGCGGGGTGAAGGACGCCGTCATACCAGGCGCGACTCGGAAACCGACAGAGCTCGCTGTTCATCCGGTAGGTAACGTTCAAGCGGACGCGATAATCATCGCCGTAATGTTGAAAGAGATGCTCAAGGATTGATTCTCGAACATCCACAGGTTTTGGGGTTGGTGATACTGGTGCTGTATATTCCCTTTTATCATGGCGAAGCACAATGGGGGGCAACTGTTTAATGTCTCCCAGGAGCAGATAATTTCCTTTTCCATAGGCCAGTGTCAAGGCCGCCTGGGGAACCAGCATCTGTGAAGCTTCATCCAGGGCCATCCAGTCAAAATACGGGGGAAAATGCCCGTTACGGCTGTCAAAAAGACGGTAGAGTCCGTATCCGGTGGCGCCGAGAATCAGATAGGGTCGTTTTAAAATGTATTCAGGGTCATTGGATGTTTCAATGCTGAAATGATCGTCGTCCTTTTCCGGGTCACCGGGATTGTCCCACTTGATCAATTGCGCGGGAAAGCCCTCTATCTTGAACTGTTTCAGCAATCGCGAAACTTTTTTAAGGGCGTTGTCGATGGCCTGGTGGGTCAGGGCGCTCAGGGCGATGCGCAGTGGGCTTCCTGATGCATGGGCGTGAAGGATAAGCGCAATCAGCATCCAGCCCAGGAGATGGGTTTTCCCGGTCCCGGGAGGACCGTCAATGAGACCCAACCCATGGGAGAAAGGGAGTTCCATGGCCTGGCGCTGAGCACCGTTGAGCGCGATGATGGCATTGTTTTGCGCCAGCCATTGCCCTATCCACGTTAAGGAGCTTTGAGGTTGCCTGAAGGGACTGTTGCCCCGCAATATGCGTGAAAATGGATGTTCATCCCGGTTAAGAACCGCTTTGACCGCGTGATTCAACTTGGGGGTGGTCCAATCTTCCGCATCCTCTTCCAGGGAATAATGAATGCGTCGGTTCAATGCCAGGGGGCCCTGCCGGGAGCCCATGGACAGGATTTTTCCGGCTGGTCCATAGCGGTTCAGGATAACGGAAAACCCGTTTTGAAGATCGAGCATTCCAAGGGGCGCCAGTTTTAAAAAATCTCCTTCCCGGAATTTGGACGCGCCGGGGTCGTGGGTTGCGGAGAAGTTGTATCGGAATTTTCCTTCATGATCCAGCTCTTGTCCCGTAAAGCGAAGCGGCCCCACGGCCCGGAAACGGTCCACCCGTTCTTTCAGGGAATATGCCTGCAACGACAGTATATTTTCCTGCTTTAACCGTTGCTGCTCTTTTATGAATTGGATATAGGACCGGGAAGGATTTTCTCTCTCCGGCCCGATTTTCCAACCTTCCTGTTGCCGGTTGCTCATCAGGTGGCCCAAAAGCCATTTCCTCAGGTTGTCACAAGATAACAGAATGTCTCTCAGGTCAATGTCCCGTGGGTCTTTGTGGAACAGACTGAGGGGCCTTTTGAGCGTAAGCTCCAAGCCCAGAATATGGTTCAGAGAATACAGGCTCAGTTCCCCGGGGATGGGGAGGGTGAAATGGTTGTTGAACCCCCGGCGAAGATCCGTCCAGTGGTTTTGAACCATGTCCGAAATCAATTCATATTCCTCCGGATCTCCCATTTCTCCGGCCCATTTGAGAAGAAGGGACGGGGTTCCGCCGCCAAAGGAAAACACGTGTGGCCCTTTGCCGTTTCCAATGGCTTCCTTCCAGATGGCAAAAAACCCAGTGGCAAAATCATGCCATGCTGATTCCCCGTTGTTGACGTCCGTTTGCATCTCCCAGGTGTGCGTTTCTCTCACATGATCGTTTTTGTCCACTGTGCGTAGTCCTAAAATTGAGCTGTGAGACGGGGCCTCGGGGGTTACGTGGAGAATGATTGACCATGAAATGTTGGCGGGAAAAAGACGCGTATGGTTGCTGTTCAGTAGAATGTGATGGTTTGAAATGGCGTTGATTTTGGCTTTCAGTTGTTGGAGGGTGTGGGGCGGCATGCTGTTCGAATCAGTTTGTGGGACTTTTAGCCACTCATGGGCCTGTTCCAGGCTTTTGATGTTCAGGGCTCTCAATTGGTCCAGTTGTCCGGGAGTCAGGTTGGGCAGGAACTGGATGTCTTCCCGGTTCAGGGCTTCTTGATAGCAACAGTTGAACCATTGGCAATAGGCGCAATGGCTCTTGAGTTGGAACGCTGCCTTTTTGGTGTTTTTCGTGATAATTTCATCCAGATTTTGAATCAAGGCCGGAAAGGCCGCCAAATAGGGATATAAATTAAATTCGTGTTCCACCATTTCCCCGTGTTCTTTTTGAGCGGGCAATAGCAGAAAACCCCTGTTTGAGATGGTGACGGATTCTTTTATGTTCCGCGATGCCATCATCTCTTTGAGCAGAAAGGCGTAGAAGGCCACTTGCCATTTGTGGTGAAATCGGGGGGACTGGCTGTTCTTGATTTCTCCCACCGAAAGAACATGGATCTCCTTTTCCCGTGAAATGCGAATTAAATCCGGAATGCCCATGCCGTCCACGTCCGGAAACAGGTTGTTTTCGTGCAATACACCTTGGAAAAGATAACGAGAACCTGTGTTTTCTTTGACCGGCATTTCCATCAATTTCTTCAGACCTGAAAGGGTTTCCTCATGTCGAAGTTCCATGGATCTGAAATTTCCATTGACATCCTTCTCGGGTATTGAAACCAGGGTTGCGTTATTATTTCGTAAATGGTGCATGACCACTTCTTCAAATTGACGACCTTTTTGAATACGTTCATCTGCGGCCTTTTCATCAGAATGTGGTGTGAAGGGTGGTTGAAGATGATCCGGCATGAAATGAAAACGAAGGAATCGTTCGCATTGAAGATGTCTGAAATATCCCGCCAGAATGCTGCCGGTTAGGGGTCGATTGGAGCGGGCCGCGAAATCGAGTGAGATTTCCGGCGTGGGCTTTTGACGCTCTTTTTCCAGGTCGAGAAGGGGTGGGCCGTTTGCTGGTATTTCAACGGGGTCAGAAGTATTTCCTTTGTCCCCGGAGTGTTTCCGTTCGAAAAGATTGAGGCTGCCCGAGAGAATCTCTGATGATGTTTCACCGTAGTGCAAAAAGGCGCTCATCACGCGCTCATCAAAAAGAAAATCCGCCATTTCCGCCATATGAAGCGCTTTCGGCAGGATGCTGCAGAATCTATTTAATGGAAATGAAGCTTTAAGCACTTTGAAGTTCTGTTCCGTCCACGCGATCAGATCCTCTTTTATCAGAGGGAGGGGCAGTTTGCTGAAATCAATCCAGTGTGAACAATCCACGCCGACAGCGTCGGAAGCCACAAACACATCTTCCTCCCCGGATATTAATAGGAAATGTCTGATGGTCCAGCGCAGGATGAGGTTGCCCACGCTTCCGATGTATGTCAGGTATCGGTAAAAGCCGTTGGGGGTCAAAATGACCTCGATGCCGTTTTTGAGCATGACGGCATCCCGCATTTTTCCCCGCTCCCGTTCAAGTAACAAACGGGTTCGCGAAAAAAGCCCTTTTTCCATGGGTTCCGAACTTTTAAGCACCTCCCGGACGGATTGAGCCACCTCGTATGAAACCTGTTGTCCGGGGCCCAGCCAGAATATTTCTTTGCTATCCGGGTGGGTCGATGGAACGGCCAGGACCCGCCCGGCCCCCCGGGCATGGATGATCTCGGCGATGCAAAGCCTTTTCCCCGCCAGATTGACCCGATCCCCCGGTTCCAGCTGGCCCACAACCCCCTGGGGAATATCGGCGATGATTTTTTTGGAAACTTCCAGGGCATAGTCTTCATCGGCCGGTGGGAAATTGCTCCATATGCCGTACTCAAAAAGGCAGTTGTAGTACTGCCATCCGCCCTGGAACAGGCCTTTGACGGGTCCTTTGGACAGCCATCCCGTTTTTTCCATGGTTTTGAAGATTTCATCCAGCGCGTTACCCTCATCCGGGAATAAATCATTCATGGCGCCGGGTGAAATACGCTGCTTTTCGTAAATGCAGCTGACCGTTTGCTGCCCCAGAACACTGAGCAATTTTCGCGGAAGCGGCTTTTCCACCAGGCCCCGTTCCGCCAGGGTGAGAAGGCCCAGGAAACGGGCCAACTGTTCCCCTGCTTTTATTCCCCGACAGATGCCCCAGAAAAATGTTTTTTCCACGCGTCGGTTACCACGGCCGATGCGCTGGAGAAAGGTGGAAACCGAATCAGGAGGTTCATACAGCACCACCGCGTCCACATCACCCACGTCGATTCCCAGTTCGAGGGTGCTGGTGGCCACGCACAAGGCATGAGGGTTCCGGCGAAAATTCCGCTCAACGGCCCGTCGTTCCCTGGGTTTGAGATTGGAGTAGTGAAGGCCGCAGGCCCCGCTGAAACGGCCGTTTTGTCCCAGCAGGGCAAACAATCGGTCGCAGGCGCTGCGGCTGTTGGCAAAAAGGAGGATTTTTCGGTATTTGAATGAATGGTAAAGATCGTCAAACAGGGCGGTGAGTTCTTCATCCTCATTTTTCAAATGAACCAGGTGGGGTACAATCTCTTTGTGTACGTTTTCGGAAATGTGAACCGTGGTGGACGAAAAATCGAAAAATTGGGCAATGGCGTTCATGTCGGCAATGGTGGCGGACAGGGCGATTTTCTGCAACGGCCCGCCCGTCCGACGTTCAAGCCGTTTAAGAACCAGGGCCAGCTGTCGGCCTCGGTATTGGTGTACCAGGGGGTGAACTTCGTCAATGACAGCCATGCTTATTCGTGAAACAAATTCCCTGAGGTCGGGATTCCGACTTCCCAAAAGAACATCCAGGGATTCGGGCGTGGTGATCATGATGTGAGGGGTCCGCCCCCCTTTTCGTTTGATGTCGCCGGTGCGAACCCCCAGCCCCAGCCCCAGGCGCGGGGTGATGATGGGAGAAAGCCGGCGCTTCAAATCAAAGGCCAGGGCGCGGGTGGGGACCACATAAACCAGTCTGTCCATGCCTTTGGACATAAAGACCCGTTCAAGGCAGGGGGCCAGAACCGCTTCGGTTTTGCCGGAACCGGTTCTTGACTGAAGGATTAGATCCCGGCTTTGAAGGATCGGTTCAATGGTCTGAACCTGAAAAGGAAAAAGAGAAGGAAAGGCCCCGTAAAAGGCGCGAAAGGTGTTGGGCAGTTTGAGGAGGGGGGAATCCAAATCGTATCAGTTCACGGTTGTCGGTTGTCAGTTACCGGATCACGGTTTTCTCAAATCTATGGCAGGCGAGGCAGACAGGCCGGAATTTGAAATACCGGGTCACCTATAGCACATTATGGGGGAATCGACAATTCTAATTAAGGGGATGGAAATCATTCGGAATGCAATTGACACTGACCTTATTGGGTATTACAATATGTAATACGGAGGTGGTAAAATGGTCACATTAAGACTCGATCCAAATTTGGAGCAGATTGTCAACAATACTGCAAAAAATCTTGGTCTTACGAAATCGGAACTGATTCGCAAGAGTATTCTTGAGTATGTTGGCAGACTTGATAGGCCAAGTGCATGGGAAGCCGGCCAAGATCTATTCGGAAAATATTCAAGTGGGCGTAGCAATTTTTCCGCTAAAAGAAAAGAAATACTAAAAGAAAAAATAAGGGCCAAAAGGAAATGAAAAAAATATTGATAGACTCTGGCCCATTAATAGCACTGTTTGACTCTTCCGACAAATATCACCAAGATGCTGTTAGTTTTATAAAAGCGAATAAATACAGCTTGGTAACTACTATCGCATCCATCACTGAAGTCTTACATTTACTGGATTTTAACCGAAATGCTCAGATTGATTTTTTGGAATGGGTACATAGAGGTGCAGTTGAAGTCCACAACATCGAAAATAGTGATTTTAAAAGATTAAAACAACTTACAGAGAAATACCGTGATTTGCCGATGGATTTTGCTGATTCCTGCCTAGTGTATTTGGCGGAAAAACTGAATCTGAATACTATAGCAACCATAGATAGAGACTTCTCAATATATCGAATTCAAGGGAGAAGAAAATTTAAGACGATTCTATCGTGAATTAAATAGTATACGCGCTTCAGCAAGGAAGTGTTGTGAATGAAAAAAATAAATGATTTTGTGACGTTTAGGTTGGTTGCTAATAACGGGAAACCGTGAAGGATGTTTACCTCAGGTGCAGAACCTGTTCCTGATGTATCATATCCAGTTGGTTGACCAGGGATTGCATTCTGAAACGGGTTTCCCGGTTGACCGTTTGGCTCAGAACCGTATCCATTTTACCTTGAACTTGTCCGTTTTCGGGGTGCCATGCATAGGCGTTCATGTGAAGCAGGAGGAGTTTTCGGGTTAATTCATTCCATTTCTTTTCAGATAGATCCTGAAGTCGATGAATCGACAGGTTTTTCCATGCATGCGCATAGTTCATGTTAAAAGAGGGAAGTTCCCCTTTTCGGGTGATCCGTATCCGTTCGTAGTCTTCATCTTTGACCCGAAAGAAAAAATCGTCGGTGAAGGCGAAAATGGGATAAAGCCCCGTGATCGGTGAATGGTTTTTAAATATTCCGTGAAGGAACTGATAGCTTCTGGATCTACATGTGATACGTGTTTGAGCAATGGATTCACCTTCGTCAAAAAGAACCACCCAGCCTTTGTATCCCATCCGTTTAAACAGCGTTGCCATACAGAATATCTGTGTGAGGTAGTCCCGAGGGTCCGTGCATTTCAGAGGGGCGTCTTTATAAAAATCAACGCTGCGGTATTTGCAGACATTCCAGAGTGGGTATACCGGAGCGATCGTTCCCGACAGGGCCCTTTTGAGTAGCCATGGGAACTCCCGGGGGCGGTATCGTCGATGTTTCTTAAGGGCTTTCTTTTTTTCGGACAGCGGAATGGTTTTATTGACCGCAGCTGTCAGCAAGACTTTGAAAAAATGTGGCATTTCATTCGGAAGGGCCGGTGGGATGGGGTTTTCGGCGCCGTTAGCCCGTGTTGAAACGTCTTTCGACCAGGATTTCCATCTCGAAAAAAAGGTCCCTTCATGGTCCGGAAAGCGGATTCGTGCCAGCAGTTCCTGATACACGCGCCTGAAATCGTGAAAGG
>Ga0307987_1001902_pt1 | contig 11206 bp, 7 predicted proteins | sample EllFjometagen181_FD_203157 | JGI IMG/M metagenome (GOLD analysis project Ga0307987, IMG submission 203157) | Marine microbial communities from Ellis Fjord, Antarctic Ocean - #181 | ecosystem: Environmental > Aquatic > Marine > Unclassified | place: Southern Ocean | collected 2014-10-08 | reverse complement strand
CAAGGAATATCCAATGTCCAAGAAAGTTAAAAGTTAAAAGGGAAAAGGCAAAAACTGAATATCCAATTTCCAAGGAAGGACAACAAGAAACGGTAAACGGTAAATGGTAAACTGTAAACGTGTTAAGAGATAAGAATTAAGAGAAAGAACGTCCAACATCGAATCAGTCTTCGCTCTACGAGCTTCGCCTAACTAAAGTTGGAGCTGTAATGAGAGCTTTTCTGTAACTTGCAATTTTTAGGTGCCGATTGATTTTGTAAGGGACAGAATTGGAAGTAGTACAGCAAGGACTATAAGTAGAACAAAAGCCCCAATCGTTAAAATAAGGACTGGTTCCATTAGATTTAGAAGTCTTGAAATATATTTATCCCACTTTCTGCTATATCGTTCAGCAGCAGATTGAAACATTTCTGGCAGTTCTCCTGTAGCTTCTCCAACTTGTATCCAGCTTGGCAGGCTCTCTGCGAGGGGAGCAATCTGTCGTACAGAGTCTGAGAGTTTTCCGCCATGTTCGACTGTTAATGCCTGTTGTTCAGCCATTAGAGCAAGCCACTGGTTGCCTGTAACTTTTCCACTCAACTTGAATGCAGTCAACACAGAAACACCACCGCTCAGCAGCATAGACATTGTTGAGGCGAATCGAAGATTTGCTAGAATAGTTACAGCTTTGCCAAAGATTGGTATTTTAAACTTGTTGCGTTCAAATTTCAGTTTGAACTGCTGGTTGTTTTTCAGAGATTGTCTTAGAAAGAATATTCCACCAATAATTAAAACCAGGAATGGAATACCCCATTGTGTAACCAGCGTTCCGATGTTCATCATAATGTTAGTGATTGCCGGAAGTTTTTCAGTTGTTTCTCCAATTATTTCTGCTGTTTTAGGTAGTAGAAAAACCAGCATAATAATTGCCACACATACGCCTACAAACATTATTATTGAAGGGTAAATCATAGCCATTTTAATTTTATCCTGCAGCACATCTTTTTCTTCAAGAAAAGTTGCAAGGTTGTTAAACATCAGATCAAGCGAACCAGTTTCTTCTGCCGATTCGATTACAGCAAGTTCAAATGGTTTAAATGATTTTGATGCTTTGGAAAATGCACTGGCAAGATTTGATCCTTCTTTAATCTGGTCTCGGACGTTTCCCAAGATTATTCTATTGTTTCCAATGTCAGGAGAGTCTATAAGCATATCAAAGGCCTTTGCAAGAGGTATGCCTGCTTTAAGAAGCGTGCTGAGTTCTCTATATACAGTTGAGCGTGCGGTTGTGTTCAGGCGCGATTTAAAGTTTTTGCTGTCGATTACTTTTTCAGGGAATATTCCCTTTGCGACAAGGTTTCGTCTTGCTTCTTTTATGTTGTCAGCTTCTATGATGCCTTTTTGAGCTGCTCCGTTAGAAGCGTAGCCTTTGTATTGATAAGTTTTCATATTATTGATGCAGCAGCATTTATCACTTCTTCTATAGTTGTTTTACCCTCAAGCACTTTGTCAATACCATCGTCAATCATTGAAACCATACCATTTTCTTTTGCCATTCTGGTTATTTCATCGGAGTTAATGTTTTTTTGTCTTAGAGCATTTTTCATTTTGTTTGAGAATACCAGTAGTTCATATATTCCCATTCGACCTGAGTATCCTTCCAAACAATATTCGCAACCTTTTTCTGATGGTTTCCAAATGGTTTTGCCAAGAAGTTGTTTGCCTGCTTTTCCAAGCATTTCGATTTCATGTTCTTCAACATGTGTTTCCTGTTTGCAGTTGTTGCAGAGACAGCGGACAAGTCTTTGTCCCATTGCTCCACGGAGGCATGATGAGAGTAGGTAAGGTTCGATACCCATGTCAATTAGTCGAATAATTGACCCCGGTGCATCGTTTGTGTGCAAAGTTGTAAGAACAAGATGCCCTGTTAATGAAGCACGTATTGAAATTTCTGCTGTTTCTAAATCTCGAGTTTCCCCAACAAGTATTATGTCTGGGTCCTGACGTAGAATGTGTCTTAGCCCTTTTGAAAAGAGCAATCCAATTTTTGTATTGACCTGAATCTGACCAATGTTTTCCAGTTGATATTCTATTGGGTCTTCGATTGTAATTATGTTTTTCTTTGTTGAGTCAAGCTGGTTAAGTGCTGCGTATAGGGATGTTGTTTTTCCAGAACCAGTTGGTCCTGAAACAATAATTATTCCGTTTGTCTGTTTCAGTAGTTTGTCAAATTTTTTCTTAACAGAAGCGTTCATTCCAAGGTTTTCCAGAGATGTCATTGCCGTTGTCTTATCAAGTAATCTTAGTACAATTCTTTCTCCTTCGGCCACCGGAACAGTTGAAACACGCATGTCAATTTCGCGTTTTCCAACTTTCACCTTTGCCATGCCGTCTTGTGGTTGTCTTTTTTCTGCAATATCCAGATGTGCCATAACTTTTAGCCTGGATATGAGAGCACTTTCCATAGATTTTGGAGGAGCAGTCTGTTCATACATGACACCGTCAACTCTATATCTAATTCTGGTTCTGTTTTCAAATGGTTCAAAATGTATATCTGATGCCTTCTGTTTTACTGCTCCAAGTAGTATAAGGTTTACCAGTTGGCTTACGGGAGCACCTATTGTGTTTGTCAGGAGGTCTGTTGCTGTCTTATTGTGACTTATGTATTCATGAACAACATCTTTCATTTCTCCAATAAAATCTTCGGGTGTATCTTCTTTCTGAAAGTATGCTTTTTCAAGAGCCATATTGATGATTTCTGTTTCTGTGGCTATTGGTTCGAAAGATTGGTTGATTGTCATGGATATATGGTCGAGTAGCTGTGTCTCCTCCGGGGAAGATGTCAGTATGTAATAGTTACCATCTTTTTTAATGGGAAGAACAGAGTTTTTCTTTGCCCAGTCGAATGGTATTTTGTCAATAAGTGATGTGTCGTACCAACTGTCATCTATGGTTGTTACATATTCAATGTCTAACTCGGCTGCTAGTTTTTTTAGTTCATCTGTCATAAATTTAGTCTTCCCATATTTTCTGCGAAAAAGTGTACAGTACACAGTGTACAGTACACAGAAATAGTTTTTAGCTTTTAGTTATTAGCTAAGACACTGCCGTGGGCAGGAATAAGCTTCGCTTGTTTTATAAACCTAGGGCGTTGCCCTAGGCTATGTTATGTCGGGCTGTCAGCTCTAAAGAAGAAATATTTCCTGCTCACAGCAGTGTAACTGTATATTATGCACTATATACTGTATACTACAATCAACGGCTAACGAATTTATTCTGGTGTCAATTACTTCTATGAGCCGAATTATACGTTATTTCTAAATATATTTCAAATATTTATTTATTTAGTTAATATATTGTTGAATAGTATCTGTTTTTGTTATACAATACACAGGAATAAAAGTTGTTATAATTAATGTTTAAGGGTGAAATATGAATGGAATAGCTTGCCGATGCGAGTATTGTGAAATGAAAATTATGGTTGTTGATGGCGAGTTGCCTTCCGTATGCCCATTTTGCCAGCAGACTATGGAGTACAAGGAGTATGAGCTGCCAGAACCTAAACAGATTTCTGAAGAGGAAGAGGAAGAGTTTGATGAGGAGCTACATTCACGTTCGGGAGCAATATATTCTCCTTACGCACTCAAGATAAGAATCATACTGATGATTATTCTCTCTATTACTTTGGCAATAACACTTTTTTATAAGGTCCATAACATTGAATATTTTTACTATCAGGTTTTTGTAAACACCTATAGTCTTGTGGTGGGTGTATTTATTTTGTCACGTTTTATTTTGTCGTCTTTTTATACTGCTCCAATCGACGTTGGCTATGAACCAACTGTTTCCGTACTAGTTGCGTGCATGAATGAAGAACCTTCCATATCCAGAACAATTGATAGAATTTATGAAGAGGGGTATCCTTCGGAGAAGTTGGATGCCGTTTGTATTAATGATGGATCAACGGATAATACTTTGTACGAGATGTTGGTTATGCAGAATAAGTATCACCAGCTTGTTATTGTGGATTTTGAGAAAAACAAGGGTAAAAGACATGGTATGGCAATTGGTGCTTTGCTTGCAAAATCAGAAATATTAGTCTATGTTGATTCAGACAGTTTTCTTCTTGATGGAGCAATTCATAAAGTGGTACAGGGATTGGTTGATCCGCAGGTTGCTGCTGTTTCAGGGCATACAGATGTTGAAAATGTAAGTTATAATGTATTGACAAAGATGCAGGATGTAAGATATTTTGTTTCGTATCGTGTTATGAAAGCAGCAGAGAGTATTTTTGGTGCAGTTAGTTGCTGTCCAGGATGTTTTTCGGCATATCGAAGAGTTTGTGTTCTGAATGTTCTAGATATGTGGCTGCATCAGAAGTTTGTAGGTAAGTATGCTACATATGGAGATGATAGGGGACTTACAAATCATCTTCTTAAAGACTACAAAATTCTTTATGATGATGAGGCTCTAGCAACGACAATTGTTCCTACAAAGTGGAAGCAATATATCAGACAGCAGGCCAGATGGAAAAGATCCTGGGTGCGTGAGTTCTTTTTTGCCGGTCGTTTTATGTGGAAAAAACATCCTTTGGCGGCGATTGCATGGTATTTGATGACTATTTTACCGTTTATGGCTCCAGCAATTATGTTTAATGCTCTTTTTGTTCAGCCGATTAAAGCAGCTTTTTCTGAAACACAACATGCGACACCATTTTTTTATTTAAGTGGAGTTTTTGTTGTTACAATGTTGTGGTCAATTTACTATTTGGAAAAGACCGGTCGTCCGCACTGGTGGTCCGGCTTTGTGTTTGTTGTTACATATATTTTCTTTTTTAGTTGGCAGGGGTATTACTCTGCACTTACAATCAGGTATACAGGATGGGGGACAAGATAATGGCTGATATAGATAAAGTAAAAGGTCCGGAAAAAGTATCGTATTCTTTGGCATGGTTATATTTCCTATTTATTATCTCGATGGTAATAGCATGGACTATTCCAATCAAAATCTTTGTTGACAACTATTTTATGCCGGTTGAATATCAAGGGCCTAGAACTGCAGACACATTTATGGCATTGGTATATGAAGGTGTATCAAGTAAGACTAATGAGATTAGCCCTGCGGCATTTAAAGAACAGATTGAGACGCTAAGAGCTAATGGTTATGTACCTATAACCCTTCAGGATGTTAGAAACTTTTATTATGAAGGCAGAAGGCTTCCGGAGAAGGCCATACTGACAACTTTTGACCATAGTCGAAAGACTTCATTCTTTCAAACGAGGTCTGTTATGAAGCGTAACTATTGGCATGGAGTTATGTTTTTATGGCTCAAGCCAATACTTGATGGTGATCCATCTGCTTTATTATGGCCATATATAACAAGGATGGTTAAATCTGACAACTGGGAGTTAGGAGTCCAAAGCTTAAATGGGTTTCAACGTATACCTATTGATTATAAGGGAAAAGTATCTAATTTTATGACGTCTAAGATGTGGTTGGCGGAGGAGAATAGATATGAAACTTTAGAAGAGTTTAAGACTCGAATTATGAATGATCATAAGGGTAGTCTAGATATTATTGAAAAGCATATTGGTTATAGACCATCTGCATATGCTTATGCCTATCCATACGGAGATTTTGGTCAGACGCATAGAAAGGCTGTTTCTCTTAAAAACATTAATATGGATTTGGTTGAAAGCTATTATGACTTAGGTTTTACAGCCGGAAACTTTCCATTAAATACTGCATTTACAGACCCGCGCCGTTTGAATCGTTTAATTGTAAGGCATGAAATGAGTACTTCTGACCTCTTACTTAAATTGGCAAATTCATGGCCTGATAAACAGGAAAATGAAATAGTTTCACCAATTTTGGATTCATCAAGGTGGTTTGATGACTGGGGAGATAAAGTTTTACAGACCAATTCAATAGTTCTAAAAGCATCGGACAAGTCAAGTGGTGCAAGAATGTGGCTTGCAGGAAGTGATGAGCGATTAAATTTTTATGTAAAGATTGATTTTCAACTTATTGATGGTCAATTTGGTGTTTTTCTTAGGGGTACTCCAGATGAAGAACGGTGTGTTTATCTAGGGTTGGATATGTCAGGAGACATATGGGTACGTCAAAAGCAGGTGGGTGCTGACTTCTTCACACTGGCATCAGCTAGTACCGTTTTTGATACTGGGAAACAGCATGTTTTAGAGATATATCTCCGAGATGAGCTCTTTGGTATAATACTTGATGGCAAAAATGTTCTTAGAGAGCGTGTGATGTTGCAGGGAACACCACAACCCGGCATGATTGGGTTAAGTATATGGGATAAGAATGTTGCACAGGCAGCTGTAAAAGTTGGTTTTGTAGAGATAAAAAGTCAGAAACCAGAGTTAGCTTCTTGGTTATATAATAGAGGAGATGTACCTTTCTTTGCCAACTGGGTTCATAAGAATGGTTTTAAACTGACCAATTTGTGTCCTTATTGGTATTCAATTCGTGGGTCAGGGTATTTGCAGCAGTCTAATTTTGACACAAAGATTGTTGGTAGTCTTTGTAAAATGTATAATCTGAAGTTTACACCTACTATAACTATTAATGATGAAAACTATATATATCAGTTGCCACTGAAAAGTATATTTGCCAGGATTAAGACTCAGGGGCTTGATGGTATTTATCTTGATATAAGTGAAATTGATACCTTTGATGCCAAATTGCTTAGTAGTTGGTTAGGCAGTCTGGATGTAAAACTTAGTGAGCTGAATGGTGAGTTACTTGTGAATTTTCCAAAGAAGTATTTATCATGGCAGGCTTTGCAGCCTATACTTTCATCGCTTACAAATGTAAAAGTTGTTTCAGACAATAAGACTTTTATGGACGAGATGGTTAAGACTAAAGTTGAAGTCGTAGAAACACAACAAGTACCTGTGCCTAAATCCCCAGATGATATACCTTTATCTTATCAAATAGACAAAGACATTTCTGTAAAGGGAGAACTTTCAAGACAGAATATGATTCAATCTTTAACAAGGGAAGGTCATGTTGCATTCAGGTCAGGAGACTATAATGATGCAATTGTATTATGGAAGCAGCTTGAAGCATTGCAACCAAATGACTCAACTCCACCTATGCTTATTGGTGATGCATACACTAGACTTGGAGACCTTGATAAAGCTTATTCTTACTACTCGAAAAGTTTGAATATTGATCCAGGAAGAGTTGCTTTTGCAATGAGAATTTCTCGACTTTTGGAGGAGATGGGGCGTAAAGATGAAGCGGTTGACCAAATGAATACATATGCTCTATTATTTCCTGAGAATGTTGATGTTATGCTTGCTCAGGCTGATTGGCTTGACCGCCATGGAAGAACTGCTGAAAGTAATAAACTGCTTGCTCAGGCTTTGGAGTTGAATCCTAAAAACTTTGACTTATTGGTTTCAATAATGATGAAATCAAATGATTCTCGCCAGCGTGGTGTGTTGATGAACAGAATTGTCGAACTTGGCTCTGAACCGGAAACTTATACTCAGCTTGCAAATGCAATAGAAAAATATGACTTGCTATCTCTTCCGGAAGGATATGCTTTGGCAGAGAAGTGTGCAGAAGTAGCAGAAGATCCAACTGTTGAACCTGATTTAGCTGCACGTTTTAAACAATTCAGGATTATTAAAGATCCTGTATATGAATATATAACAGATGGAGCTCTATCAGATTATTGGTCAATAGATGGTGGCATAGAATCTGCAGGTGCTAATCAGGTTGAGTTATATGCAGATAAGCATCATAAAGAGGCATTTATCAAACTCGTTGGCTCTTCGAGAATACAAGATGGATGGCTTGAAGTTGACATTGGAACATATTATGGAGAGTTATGGCTTGTTGGACACAGATCTCAGGATAAATATGTACGTTTTGGTATATCAACAAATAAAGTTATGTATTTACAGTCGCGACAACATGGAATAACATTTTCTTCAACATCTAAGGATCTTGTTAGATTTAGAGCAAACAGCACAAAACTTCGACTTGAAATTCGAGGACACGGAGCTACTGGCTATTTGGATGGCGAGCCGATATCTCCTGCTCCAATTGTTTTACCAGCAAATGCAAATATGGGATCATGGGGAGTGATTGCGTATGACAAAGAGTCTGCCAAAGCTAGAGTTGAATTAAATTACCTTGCAGCTGGCCCTTTGCCTTTCAACCTTGCCATTCTTGATTTTAAGAGAACTCCAGAAGAACAGGAAAAATATATTATTGATATGCTTGATATTCTTAAAGAAGAAAAAAGGTGGATATCAGCTATTGCGCCAACTTGGTATACTTTGGGTTTGGACGGTGAAGTTTCAAATCAAATAGATACTAATGATAGGTTGATTAAAATTTTTGCAAAATATCATGGTATCAGGTTGACTCCAGCAGTAAGACTGTCAAAACATTTCTAATGTGTCAATTCCTAAACTTATAAAATATGCTATGGATAACAACTTTGATGGTTTTGTCTTAATGACAAGCAAAATGCCATCTCAGAACTGGTTTGATACTCTAAACAAGGAACTGATTTCTTCGACTATAGACATTTTTGTTGTGGTTGAGGATGAGAAAGAAAATAAGGCATTCATTCGTTCAGGTGGTATTGCTAAAGATCTTTTGCAGTATCCTAATGGTGTTTCAGAAATGGAAGTTTTGCATTATGTGGATGAAGATGGTAATAGACGTGAGTTATTACAACAAATTTTAAAGACACCTACGTTGTTGTATTACTAGAAATCAAGATAGGATGTTGATGAAGAGAAAGAAAGATACAACCGATTATATAATGTCTGTGTCTGCAGTTATTATTGATGCATTTTTTGTTTTTTGGGCTTTTATGCTCGCAGTGTGGGTACGTTTTGATAGTGGACTCCTGAGTGTTCATATTCCGCCCCCGCCAAACATGTATGTTCAATATGCACGTTTTGGAGTTATGTCCACAATCATTTATCTTTTTGTGTTCAAATTTCTTTTGATGTATCAGCGTCCACAGACGGGGGTTTTTGTTGTTAAGATTCCCCGATATGTTCGAGGTGTTCTGCTGGGAACATTATTTACAGCGGTATTGGCTTTTGCATTTCAAAATACTATACAAATATCTAGATTGGTCACAGGTATATCTGCTATTATTATTCTTGTCATATTAATTCTTGAAAAGTATGTGGTTTATAGAGTAGAGTGGAATATTTCCAGACATAGCAAAGATGTTTCAAATGTAGTAATACTTGGAACAGATAATATGGCCGCAAAAATTTATCATACGCTTCGAAAAGAACCGATGCTTAGACTTAAAGTTGTTGGGTTTTTACGAACATCCGGATTAAATATTTCTAGTTCAATTCCTGAAGATATGCTTGTTGGAAGTATTGTAGACTTGGATGATATAATTGAAAACAATGATATTAAGAGAATAATTTTGGCAGATACAAGTTATGGACATGATAATATTGTTGAACTTGTTAACAAGTGTGAGCAGAATCTAATTGTCTTCAACATGTTGCCAGACCTTTTTGGTCTTATGTCCAGCCCCATGGACGTGCACACGCTGAATGATATTCCCCTTTTGGGATTAAAGGATTTGCCGCTAGACTCAATTGTTAATAGATTTATGAAAAGGTTTGAAGATATATTTTGTGCATTTTTCGGGTTAATAGTTACAGCTCCAGTTATGTTGGTTTTTGCCATTATAATAAAAAAAACATCACCTGGTCCGGTATTTTATAGACAGGAAAGATGTGGAAAAGAGGGTAAGGCATTTACACTATATAAGCTTCGAACCATGAAATACCAGGAGCATGAGCAGGAAGAGAAGCCAACCTTCACAAAAGAAAATGACGAGCGCATAACAAAAGCGGGAGTATTTATGAGAAGAAATAATATTGATGAGCTTCCTCAGTTGTGGAATGTTTTAAAGGGGGATATGAGTCTTGTTGGACCACGACCGGAGAGGCCATATTTTGTTGAACAGTTTAAAGGTAGCATTAATAGATATATGCGACGTCATATTTATAAACCTGGTTTGACTGGCTGGGCACAAATAAATGGACTTAGAGGAGATACTAGCATTGACGAACGACTTAAATATGATTTATATTATTTGGAGAATTGGTCACTTGCTCTTGATTTCAAGATAATATTAAAGTCATTTTCAGCTGTTGAAAATGCATATTGATTAGATGGGACGAGCAGAGCTCGTAGTGAGTAGTGTACAGTGCATAGTATACAGTTGCACTGCTGTGAGCAGGAGTGAATCAATTACGAATTACTAATGACAAATTACGAATGGTGGAATTCGTTTCGCTCATGTTATTTATTTTGTCCGAGCCGAGGCGACTCGGCTACAATTGGACATGAAATAATGGTTAATGTTGGAAAAGCTCCCTGCTTTGCTCAGAGAGCTATGCAGGACGCAGGCGCCGGCATGATAATAAATGCGGAAATTCGAAAGTGCGTAAATGCATAAATCGTGGATAAGTTCCACAGGTATTTAGATAGGTGGGTGGTTATTATGATAAGAACAACAATAAAAGAACTTAAAGTTCATGCACCTTTTACATTTATGGGTGCTTTTGTAGGTGTTTTGATTGCTTTGATATTTCATTATGCAAATATTAACCATGAAGTTGCTGAAAATCTTTTTGAGGTTTTTCACCCAGCACATGTTTTTTTTAGTGCGATAGTAACTGCTGCTGTTTTCAGGTTGCATTCTGGACGTGGTGTTTTCATTTGTTTGTGTGTCGCATATGTTGGGGCAATAGCAATTGGAACATTAAGTGATTGTTTGATACCATTTTTCAGCGAATTATTTGTAGGTAAATATTTGGCGCATGGCAGTATTCACCCAGAAGTACATATTGGTTTTATTGATATGTGGTGGCTTATTAATCCTCTTGCAATAGCAGGAGGATTTGTTGGTGTTTATATGACAAGGACAAAGTTTCCACATTTGATGCATGTTTTTTTGAGTACAGCTGCAAGTTTGTTTCATATTTTGGGTTCAATAGTTGGCGATATATCTTTTGTGGCGTATGCTCTTTTGGGTGTGTTTCTGTTTATTGCCGTATGGTTACCATGTTGTACAAGTGATATTGTTTTCCCCTTGCTTTTTTGTACAGATAAGAGAAAGCATAAGTGCTGTTCTCACCACTGAGTATAATTGAAGAGTGAAAGTTGAAAATTGAAAATTATGGAAAGCCTCTGGCAG
>Ga0307987_1001901_pt1 | contig 11208 bp, 8 predicted proteins | sample EllFjometagen181_FD_203157 | JGI IMG/M metagenome (GOLD analysis project Ga0307987, IMG submission 203157) | Marine microbial communities from Ellis Fjord, Antarctic Ocean - #181 | ecosystem: Environmental > Aquatic > Marine > Unclassified | place: Southern Ocean | collected 2014-10-08 | reverse complement strand
ATCGGTGACTGGGGTACTCAGTTTGGTATAATTATTATGGGATATAAAAATTTTCTTGATGAGAATGCTTTGGAAGAAAATCCTATTGATGAGCTTGAGCGTCTTTATGTTAAGAGTTATGGCAAGACTAAGGATGATGAAGAGTGGCTGAATCAGTGTAGAGCAGAACTTGTAAAGCTTCAGAGTGGTGATGAAGAAAATCTTGCTATGTGGAAAAAATTTGTTGCTTTGAGCTTATCTGAGTTTGATAGGATTTACAAGAGGCTTGATATTGAGTTTGACCAGATGCGTGGCGAGAGTTATTACAATGATATGCTTAAAGATATTCTTGGTTTGATGGATGAAAAAGGTATTACTTCAATTAGTGAAGGGGCAACAGTTGTTGAATTTCCTGAAGAGGAAAAATTGCCTTTGTGTATTGTTCGTAAAACGGATGGTGCATCAAATTATGCAACTACTGATATTGCTACTGTTAAGACTAGAGTTGAGGAGTTTAATCCCGAGAAGATTATTTATGTTACCGATGAGAGACAGCAACTTCATTTTAAACAGTTTTTCAGAATTTGTGAGATGATTGGAATTGAAGCAGATCTTGTTCATGTCTGGTTTGGTTTGATGCGTCTTCCAGAGGCAACTTTCTCTACTCGTGAAGGAAATGTGATTAAGCTAGAGAAACTTCTTGATGAGGCGGAAACCCGCACATATGATTTGGTGAAAGGTCACTCAGATATGAGTGAAGATAAGATGCGTGAGATTGCTAAAGTTGTTGGCCTTGGTGCTGTTAAGTATGCTGACTTGAGTCAGAATCCACAGTCCCTTGTGACTTTTACATGGGAGAAGGCTCTTGCTCTTGATGGAAATTCAGGACCTTATCTGCAATATGCTTATGCACGAATTGCCAGTGTACTTGATAAGTATGCAGGAATGTATCCAGATAGTAACCTGGATGAGTTTAATTTAAGACTTGAAGAGCCTATTGAAAGGGCTTTGGCAATGAAGGTTGTCAGATTCTCCGATGCTGTTAGTTTGGCAACATCTACATATAAGCCAAATGTGATTGCTGATTATATTTACGAATTATCACAGATTTATAGCACTTTTTATCAGACTCTTCCGTTTATAAAAGCAGAAGATGGTGTGCGGGAAAGTCGATTGAAGCTTTGCAAGATTGTTGCAAGTGTTCTTAAAGCAGGGTTAAAGCTTTTGGGAATCGGAACATTGGATAGGATCTGAAATAGTGGTTAATTGTTAGTTGTTAATGGTTAATGATGGAAAGCCTCTCGGCGGGATGATTTATGAGCAAGTCTTTCCTGCAAGTGCGGTGTTGCCAGAAAAGATTTTAAGAGAGAGACAAGAGAGACGCGATAAATCTCGTCTATACGGGCGGGGAAATTAAAAGGAAAATTTATGATGAGAAAGATAGTGTTTTTGGTTTTGCTGGTTTTGACTACATTTGTTCAAGCTGCTGATATTGAGATTGTAAAAACAGGGTCAGGTAAGACCTCTCTGAGTATTGATGGTGTAACTGGAAGTCAAAAGTTTATGACTGTTTTAAAGAGAAACATTCAGATATCAGGTTGGTTTAAAATTGCTGGAACTAGTGTTTCACCTCTTGTTCTGTATGGGAAACAGAGTGGCAATAGCTGTGCTGTTGCATTAAAGAATAGTTCAACTGGTTATATATATTTTTCAAAGCAATTCCTTTCCAAGGATGGTGATGAGGATTTGGCACATCAGGTTGTTGATGAAGTTGTACAATCTGTTAAAAATGTTAGGGGGATTGCATCCTGCCGTATGGTTTTTGTTGGCACAGTTTCCGGCAAGAAAGATTTGTATGTTTCTGACCTAGATGGGGGGCGTATGTATAGGGTTACTTCAGATAAGAAGCCCTGTTATGCTCCTAAGTGGTCTCATAATGGAAATGATATTTTGTATACATCATTGTATAAGAATTTTCCGGATGTTTATAGAATTGATATAGGTACCAGAAAACGCGAACGTTTAATTGCAAAACCTGGTCTGAATTGTGGCGCAGTGTATTCTCCAGACGGTAGCAAGATTGCGGTTGTTCTATCCAAAGACGGCAATGCAGAGTTGTATGTCATGGACGTTAGAACAAAGAAACTAAAGAGATTAACCAAAAGTGCTAATATCTCAGAGGCTAGTCCGTCATGGTCGCCGGGTGGAAAACAAATAGTTTATGTTGCAGATTCTTCCGGGCGTCCTAATCTTTATGTTATTAATTCATCTGGAGGACAACCTAAGAGAGTCTCCTATAAGGGAACAGAGAATGTTACACCTTGTTGGGGAATAAATGGGAAAATTGCTTATATTTCAAGGCTTGGAGGACGTTATCAGGTTGCTGTATATAATCCTTTAAACGGAGAGAATACTATTGTTAGTAAGGATGGGGCTGATTATGAAAATCCATCTTGGACTCCAGATAAAAGACATATTGTTGTCGGTAGAACTGTGAATTATAATTCAGGAATTTATCTGTTGGATGTTGAAGGTGATCCCGCAATAAAATTAATTCAACAATCTGGCAATTGGTCGGCTCCTGATTGTACAAAATAGGAGAAATAAGAGAAGTTGTTATGAATTACAAAATTTTGACATATGGAAATGGGGCTTTAAGAAATAAAGCTAAAAAAGTTGAAGCTGTTACAGAAGAGCTTAAACAGTTGGCTCTTGATATGATTGAAACAATGTATAAAGGGTTAGGTGTCGGGCTTGCTGCCGAACAGATAGGTAAAAATGAAGCTATCTTTGTTATTGATATTTTGCCTCCTCCGGAAAACCTTGAATATACGGAACGTTTAATGGATGATAACATTAAGATGCCTCTTGTTGTTATTAATCCCGTCATTACAGATCAGGAAGGTGAATGTGTTTGCAAAGAGGGCTGTTTGAGTGTCCCTGGTATTACAGCATCTATTACACGATCTGAAAAAGTTGTTCTTCAATATATTAATTTGGAGGGCGAGCCTCAAACATTAAAGGCTGAAGGTTTGCTTGCTGATGCAATTCAGCATGAGAATGACCACTTGAATGGAGTTCTTATTGTTGATAGAATGACTCCTGTGCAAAAAGTTATGTATAAGAGTAAACTGAAGAAGATGGTGAGAGAGAATAAGTAGATACAATTACAAATTACGAATTAATAATTACGAATGGTGGAATTCGTTGCACTCATGTTGTTTATTATGTCCGAGTTTTTTCATCATGCAACTCGGCCACAATGGGACAGATGTGTAGTATTATTTATATACTGAGTCTTTCCTGCAAGCTTTGCGTTACCACAAAATATTTTTAAGATAGAGACACTATAAATCTCGTTTGTACTGGAAAATTGAAAGGAAAGTTAATAATGAAGAAACGTTCAAAAGGTTGTTTGATTACTTTGGCGGTACTAATGATTGTTTTTGTTGGTATTAGTTTTACCTTAAATATTTTTGTTAAAAAGATTGTTAATCAGCAGTTGGCTCTTAGGTTGGAGAGTGAGGCTTCAGTTGAGGCGGTTGAAATTTATCTTTTACGAGGAAAGGTTACAATCAAGAATCTTATTATTAAAGAACCATTAGAAGGTGAGCAAGAGAACTTAATTGCAATTGGAAAATTGAGTGTCGATATATCGGTACTATCTCTTTTATCTGATACCATTGATATTCAGGATGTTATGATTAAGGACTCCTATGTAAATATTGTTACACCCACCAAGAATGTATATAACTTTATGAAGGTTCTTCCAACTGGTACCAATATGATGAATGTAGCTGTTGAAGATGTAGATCAGACTATTACAAACGAGATTGATATTGTTGAAGAAGAAGTTGCTAAAGTACCTAAATCTATTCTTCTTAAAAAAGTAAGTATTGATAATCTCAATATAACGTATAAAGATTATAATCTTTGTGATTCGGCGCTATTTGTTGATTTAAGAAATATTGATGCTAATGTTAAAAATTTGGTTTTAAACAGAAAACCTGATGAACAGTTCCATAGTAAGCTTGATTTTACCTGTGAGATTATGCAGAAGAAGAATACCGGTTATCTTGGCATTTGGGCTGAGACAGACTATATTGGTTCAGAAGCTAAGATTCCTGCAGTGAATGCCATTGTTGCTGTTAACGGCTTGAATCTAGATGATTATGACCAAATAGTACCAAATGGAGTAACAACATCAATAGGTGGTAGCATTTTGGATCTCAGAGTAGATGCTTCTGTGGCACAGGAGTATTTATTGGTTAACGTTAAAATTATGACTGTGAGTGGTAAGCTTGAGGTTGCCGTTGGTGGTACTCCTAGCAATCCGAGTCTGAGTATGACAGATATACTTACAGCACTAGGGATGCGTGGACTGATGTCTCTTGCTAACCCTATTGTAAATGTTGGGAATGCAGGGTTGAAGGTTGGTGAAGCGACCATGGATACAGGGGTTGCTGTTGTTTCCGGAGCAGGTAAGGCTGTTGGAAATATAGGTAAGGGATTGTTTAACACTGTAAAATCAACTGCAAAAGGAGATTTCAAAGATGCAGGTAGCCATTTAGTTAACACTGGAACAGGAACCGTTGGTGATGTGTTCGTTACTGTAACAAATACAACAGGAACAGCGACTAGTGGTGTTATAAAGAGTGGCGGTGCTTTGATTAATAAGAATAGCATAAAAAAGTGGCAAACCGGTGTTGAATCTAGAAAAAACAATATTTGGCTGAAAGCTCCTGAGGATTTAGAGAAAATGTCTTATCCTAAAAAAGTTGAATAATGGATTTTGAAGATATAAAACAACACAGACAAGATATACAGAAGCATGTTGTTGCTTTTGTTAAAGATAAAGATTTGTCACCACCCTTAGCTTTGGAAGAGTTGCGAGAGTATGCAGATGAGATTATTGTAAAGTATGGAATGTCTGATGATTCAGATGATTTGGTTGTAGTTTACTTAAACAATGAGCTATGGCGACCTGTTCTTGCAACAATTCCATATGAGCGAAGAATTTTAGTGCTACCACAATGTCTTGCCAACTCAAAGGTATGTAAAGCTCAGACTGATATTTATGGTCTACTTTGTGAAAAATGTGGTAGTTGTTCGATATGTTCACTGCAGACACAGGCTGAGTTATTGGGAATAACAGCTCTTGTTGCCGAGGGGGGCACCATTGTTGCAGGTTTAATTGATACAGGGCAGGTTGATGCCGTTATTGGAGTTAGCTGCCTTGATGCCTTAGAAAAGATATTTCCATATATGGTTAAGCATGCTGTTCCAGGCATTGCTATTCCTCTTTTAATTGATGGTTGCAAAGATACTGTTGTTGATACAGAAGCTGTGCATATTGCTTTCTCATGTTATGAGCCCTCTGAGACTAGACAATTTCAACCCAAGGATATTGAGAAACAAGTTCAGGAGTGGTTTAGTTTAGACAATTTAAGAGATGTTATAAAGTCGCCTGATTTGTCAAATTCCGTTGTTGTTGATACAGCTGTTGAATGGGTTGCCCAAAATGGAAAAAGGTGGCGACCATGTTTAGCAGCATCAGCTTCTGTCGCAATATCGTCAACCAGTTCTTTTACTCGTAATCTTCAGTGTCTTGTAACTGCCGTTGAATGTTTTCACAAGGCATCTCTAATACATGATGATATTGAAGATGATGATAGTGTCAGGTATAATCAACAAACCTTACACGAGCGGATTGGTATTCCTGCAGCTCTGAACATAGGAGATTTTCTGATTGGTGAAGGATATAACCTGATAGCTTCATTAGATATTGATGAGAGTATAAAAAATGCAATGACTAAGGTTGCTTCAAACAGTCATAGAACTTTGTGTCTTGGTCAAGGAGAAGAGTTAGAATGGATTATTAATCCAACAGAGTTAACAGTTGAAAAGGTTATAAATATATTTGAGAAGAAGACTGCTCCAGCTTTTGAAGTTGCTCTCAGCTTGGGAGTGCTATATGCAGGAGAGAGTATAGAGTTGTGTGAACATCTTAAGGATTTTAGTAATGCACTCGGGATTGCATATCAGATAAAAGATGATATAGAAGATTTCAATTTAGGTGATTTTGGTGACCTACAGTCTTTAAGGCCATCATTATTACTTGCAATTGCCTGTGAAAGATTTGATGAAAATATTATTGAAATTTTGAAGAATAATAGTTCTGCAGAAAACATAAGTAAATATGTTGATGTTGATTTTGTTAGAGATAAAGCTTTGCAGTTTTATGAACACTATAAGAATCAGGTAACTCGTTCTTTAAAACCAATTACGAATACAGAATTAAAGAGATTGCTGTTCAGACTTAGTGGTACTATTCTGGTTGATATAGAATGAAAAACAATCTTTCAAGCATATATCTTGAAGCAATAATCCAAGGATTCAATACTCTTAATGAGGAATCTCAGAATTTGTTAAGTGCGAAAATATTGAGTTTTGAGCTTGCTAAAAGAGGTTTTAATAATGGGTGCAGTGAGGGAGATATCTATTATACAGCATTTGGGTTACTATTGTCATATGCACTTGGTATAAAGATTTCTAATCACAAGAACTTTATTGATTCAGTTGTTGTTTCTGATGATGATTTGATTAATAGATCAGCATTAATAAAATCAAAGTTATTACTGAAAGCTTTAAAGCTTCCTTTAGCTTTAAGAAAACTATCATCGTTAAATTATATATCCCCAAAATCTTGTGATATCGCTCCATTAGATTCAATTCATACACCTTATGATGCCTTTTTATGTTTAAATATACTTCAGGATATTGGGAAAAAAGTTGATGAACTAAAGTGCTTGCTTCCACGTATTGAAGAATTGCGCAATGCAGATGGTGGTTTTCCAAATCACGAAGGAGAAATTTCTACTCTTAATTCTACAGTATCTTTTATTGTCTTTAAGTATGTGATTACAAATGAGGTTGATATTGACGCATTTAAATTTATTGCAACACTTTATGATGTATCAGGTGGTTTTAAGGTTTCCAGTATTGCTCTTATTCCAGATATTCTATCCACGGCAACAGCTGTTACAGCTTTTAAAATTTGTGGTCAACCTTTGCCATGTAATACAAATGATTTAAATGGTTTTATTGCAATTCATTGGTTAGAGGATGGTGGTTTTTCTGCTACTATTCTGGATCAGACTACAGATCCCGAATATATATTCTATGGTTTACTTGCATTGGGTATGATTTGAGAAATTAAGGAAGAGGAATAATTCTTTTCTCAGAGTCTGCGTTTATAAGTATGCTTTATTGGTTTGGTTATTTTTCGACCAATACAATTGATGCTTCACCACTTTCTATTGTGTCTTGGCTTTTTGCCTTTTGCAATCATACATTAACAGATCCCCTTTTTTCAACAATGCTTCAACTGTAGCATGTTTTTCAGGATTAAATTCGACGATTCCATAAGAGAACAAAAGATCATATCCACAATCAGATTCTTGATTGTATTTATCTAATGACTTCTTAAATCTTACAAGAATATTTTCGGCAACTTCTTTTTTTGTCTGAGTTAGTAATATGGCAAACTCATCACCGCCAAGACGGGCAAAGGTGTCTGACTCCCTGAATGCACTTTTTATCTGCTCTGTAAATGCTATTAGTGCTCTATCACCCTCTGTATGTCCAAAATTATCGTTGATTATTTTAAATTTGTCTAAGTCAATGTATACTAAGGACGCAGGTATTTGATGTCGAGTACAAACTTTTAGGCAATGTTCTGCAAGCATCACAAAACCTCTCCTGTTTGATATCTTGGTAAGTTCATCGAGTGTCGCCATCTGTACTGACAGAAGCTCCTGCTCCACCATTGAAGCAAGGTCCTGGAATGCTTCCAAATCGTCCTTATTAAGTTCTCTTGCCTTCTTATCAATAATACACAATGTTCCAAGCTTACTACCATTCTGGGATTTTAGAGGATACCCCGCATAAAACCGAATATTAGGGTCATTCAGAACCAACGGGTTGTCTGCAAATCGTTTATCCTTTGTAGCATCTGGAATGATAAACATATCATTACCAAGAATCGTGTGCCCACAAAATGAAATATCTCGTGGTGTCTCATCAACGCCTAGGCCTACTGAGGACTTGAACCACTGTCGATCGGCATCAACAAGACTTACAAGTGCAATAGGAACACCAAATAATCGTATTGCCAGACGCGTCAAACGGTCAAAACGCTCTTCGGGAAGGGTATCTAATATATTGAGTGCTCTAAGAGTCTTGAGCCTTGTTACCTCATCTTGTGGTTTGTCAGGTCTTTCCAATGTTACTCCTTCGCTTTAAATTATGATATGGCGATGTGTTCTCACTATGTAATATAGTCAATTATTGTAGTGCTGCTAATAACTTGTATTTAATTATATTATATCTTTTTATTTATGTACATTCTTTTATAAATTCTATCGCCACTTTTATGTTTTTCTGGTTAAATGCTGTTTCGGTCAGAGAGGACGCTGACCCTCCCGGTGTGCAGACTAATATTGTCTTGTAAGAACGGGAGGGATGCCGTCCTCGGCGTCCGTTAAAACTAATTTTCAAACTTATGTTTTTTCGGAAATTTACATTCCGAACATTTTTTCTTTAAGATCTAGATAATATATGTAGTCTTCTTCTTTTACATCTGGAGGACAGCGATGATCGCAGAAAGGTATATATCCACCTCGTTCAACGTATGGGGCAAGTTTCTCTAGGTATGACTTAATTGCATCCTTCCCCTTAATCATCTCCAATTTGTCGACACCACCCATGATTCGAAGATCTTTTCCGTATTCATCAAGAAGATCTCCAGCAAAAACACATGAATTAACCTCGTATGGAAAAAGACAATTGACACCTGCTTCAAGAAAACCTGGAATAAAGGAACGTACATCCCCGTCGCAATCAATGTACCATAAGTCAATACCGTAAGATTTTAGTTTATTACCAATTCTTTTGTAGCGAGGAAGGACAACATTTGTGAAGAAGTCCATAGTTACAATTGGACCGCTTTTATAGCATATATCTTCCCACCCTGATGCAAAATCAAATGTGAAATGAGGAAGAATTGCATCCAAATTGGCTTCAATGATTTGGCAGCATGTTTCAACCATGTCTTCAAGCATTTCAGGATAGTCATAGATTGCAAAAGCAATGCCTTCAAATGTTAGCATGTCACGAATTTTTCCCATTAGAGAGCCACATGTGACACCTAAAGGATAGTCTCTGTCATTGGTGTGTATTTTCTTAAGAGCTTCAATATCTGGCAGTCTAGCTGGGTCACCAACAATAAAGCGTTCAGCTTTTACTTTTGCCCAATCTTCAGGTGTACATATTGTTGCTTTTAAGTAGTGGGGAATTGTTTCATGTCCATCTCTTGGAACTTCTGCAAGTAACCCATCGCCATTCATTATTATCTGTGTTGTCTCGGTTTCTTCAATTACCTTATGAAGAAAACTGGGACACATAAAGTTGTTTGCGTAGACCTCTTCTATCTTGTCAAAATTAAAGAATACATCACCTTCGTCATTTGATTTGATGTTATTATCTTTGAATATATCCCAAAGATCAAAGTTTTCTTTCCACCAGCCAAATTCCATGTTAAAGCATCTGTCAAAACTTTTATGGTGCATTTGATTGTTGAAACGTTCTCTATTTGTCATTGTGCCTTTCCAGGCATCGCGGCATGGTGTGATTTTTTTCATAAGTCAGATTTCCTTTTTTTATTCTGTCAAGTTTATATTATGTCTTTGTAATATTACAATACTAAAAAGTGAATAATGCAAAAAAAAACCTCGTTTTATAAAAACGAGGTTTGAAAATCAATATTAATTTCTAAATTTTAGAAAACATATTTCATTGCAGCTTGGAAACGGTTATCTTCAGCATCTTCCATCATGTAGTAATCTGTTTCGATTCTCTGATATTCAAGACAGCCGATTAGAGCTTTTGTGAATGAGTAGTATCCATTAACACCAATAACAGTGTTTCTTGCACGCATACCTTCATTTAAGTCTTCATTATCTGGATCATCAATACCGTATGAAAGGTTTACATTAAGTTTTTCCATAGGGAAGTACATTAACTGAACCCATCCGCCTGAAGCATCAATGCCTTTAATAGTTGTAGAATTGATACCTTGACCTACACCACCAAAGTAAGTATCAAGATTGCTACCAGTCCAGATAGTACCAGCTAAAGTAACACAGTCAACAATAGGCATATACAAACTGCCAATAACAGACCATGTGTCAATATTTTTGGAATCATTCTTTCCATCAATATCGCATGTCTCTGTACCATAATGACCAGAAACACTCATTCTACTTTTCTTTTCAGTCAAGATTTTGCCCATATATCCCAAGTTGTACTGGAATGTTGGTACACCACTATCTTTTCCGTCAAGTTGACCATCTTGGTCTGCATCTGGAGCAATTGTTGTAGCAGCAGCTGCTTTTACAAAAATTGAAGATGTTTCAGATAAGTTGAAGTTCTTTGTGATTCTAGCTTGTGCTCTTCTTAAACCTAAAGCACCTTTATCAGCCATTGTGTCAAAGTTAACTGTTTTTGGAGCAGCAGTAATAAAAGTTTCCCAGTCCTGCCCAAATCTCATTGACCAATCTTCGAAAGCCCAATCAATATAAGCAAGTCTCATACGGGGATGATATCCGTTTTCACTATCTGAACGACCATAAAAGTCAATTTCAATTCTAGCTGAAACTTTTCCATCATAAACAGTTGGTCCACCAATTTTCAGACCAAGTCTTGTTTCACGAGCAGTCATGTTGAATTCATTATCGCTTTCACCGTCAACTTTTGGTTTTACAAAAAAACCTAAGTCTCCAATGACTGTTGATTGTGAATCATAGATTGCATCCACTTTGATATAACCGTATACAGTGATATCAAAAGATGATGTAACTTTTCCAAGTTCCATTTTTGGTGGCTCAGTCGCCACTTTTTCCTTAGCTACTTCTTTTTGGTCAGCCGCCATTGTTGTTGATGCAGCAATTACAAGAATTGCTAGGGTTGATTTTATTACTTTGTTGTAACTAAACATTTAGACTCCTTATTTGTTTTAGTTATTAATTACTTAGGGCTTCCTCTTCAATTCATAAACTGCGTATTGACAATTTGTTATACTATGTTAAACACATGTCAAGTGCAAGGTTTTGGGCAAGTTTTGCCTAAAAAACTTGCAGATGAACTTTATTATAAAGTTCGTGCATTCTA
>Ga0307987_1001900_pt1 | contig 11220 bp, 5 predicted proteins | sample EllFjometagen181_FD_203157 | JGI IMG/M metagenome (GOLD analysis project Ga0307987, IMG submission 203157) | Marine microbial communities from Ellis Fjord, Antarctic Ocean - #181 | ecosystem: Environmental > Aquatic > Marine > Unclassified | place: Southern Ocean | collected 2014-10-08 | reverse complement strand
TTTATAGCGTGGTCCAGAGTATCAATTCCGCTGTGATACTACACGACCGGCAGCTCAAAGTGATTTTCGTCAATGCCGTGTTTGAGGCTATTTTTGACATTCCAAAGGAGGATGTACTTGGAAAGTCTCCCATGGAGTTTTTACCGGATTTTGATGCGATCCATCGGGATGCCATTCAGGCCCGTTTAAGAAAAACCCTTGAAAGCGGCAAAAAAAGCCCCTACCACGAATTCCCCTATTATTCTCCCGCCGGAAAATTGCATTATCTGCTGGCCATCTCCATCCCGGTTTTTGATCCCAACGAAGAAATCACCCACGTCATGAGCCTGATTCACGATATGACCCCGCAAAAGGCGCTGGAAAAGGAAGTGCTTAAGGCCGCAAAGCTTTCTTCACTGGCGGACATGGCCTATTCCCTGGCCCATGAGATCAACAATCCGCTTACGGGGATCAAGCTGGGGTTGGCAACCCTTTACGGCGGCTTGAAGAAACCGGAAAACATCCAGGTGTTGGACAGCGTCATGAAGGATTTAAACCGGATTCAAAATACGGTTCGTTCGTTCTTAAGGGAAAAAAAGAATCAAACCCGGTTGAAGAAATGCATGATCGGCATTGTCGGTGATATTTTTGACGATGTTTTATTCCACCTGTCCGGACAACTGGATCTGCAACATATTTTCATTAAAAAAACGTTTTTCAGGGAAAGTCGCGCCATTGTTGTTGATCGGGAACGATTGTATGAGGTATTTTTAAATATTATGCTGAATGCCATTCAAGCCATTAGCGAAAAAGGGGAGATCCATATTACCGCCAAGCTCGTTTCCACAGAGTCAGGAGAAGCTGTGTCTGAAGAATTGCTGATCTCCATTGCGGATACGGGGATCGGCATGGATGAAGCCCATCGAACCTTGGCGTTCAAGCCCTTTCACACCACCCGGGAAGGGGGAACGGGGTTAGGGCTTTCCATTTGCCGCAAACATATTGAGCAACATGGCGGGCGAATGGAATTGACGAGCGTCTCAGGGCAAGGGACAATGGTAAGCATCTATCTGCCCATTGCGGACGGTGAGGGGTAGGGCCATGAACACTCCCATGAGCGTTTTGATCATTGATGATGAAGAGAACATTCGAAAATACCTGGGACAGTCCCTGGCCCGCGACGGATTTGATGTGCATACGGCTCAATATGGTAAAGAAGGCATCAATCTTCTGATGCAGAAGCACATGGATGTGATTCTGTTGGATCTGAACCTTCCGGATATCCACGGTCTGGCGGTGCTGGAAGAGATTAAGAAGATTGATGTGGAATCCATCATTATCATTATCACCGCTTATGGGGATATCAACAGTGCCGTAAAGGCCATAAAGCTGGGCGCTTACGATTATCTCACCAAGCCCTTTGATGTGGAAGATATTGAACTGGTGATTAAAAAGTCCAGCAAAATTGTGGGGCTCAGGGATCATATCGGGCTTCTTGAAGGACAGGTGGAGCGGTCCCAACAGGGCGAGCTCATCACCCGAAGCCGGAAAATGCTTGAGCTCCTTGAGTTCGTGGACCAGATCGCGGCAACGCCGGCCACGGTAATTATTTACGGGGAAACCGGAACCGGCAAGGAGTTGATCGCTTCACGTATCCATAAAAAAAGCCCCCGCGAAAAAAAACCCTTTGTGACCATTGACTGCACATCGCTGCCTGAGAATCTTCTGGAAAGTGAACTGTTCGGGCACGAGAGAGGTGCCTTTACTGGAGCTGTCGGTCTCAAGAAGGGCCTGTTTGAGGTTGCGGATGCGGGTACGGTTTTCCTGGATGAAATGGGGGAGATGCCCCTGATTCTTCAGTCCAAGATTCTGAGGGTGCTCGAAACCCGGACTTTCCGGCGTGTGGGCGGCGAGAAATATCTCAAAACCGATGTGCGCATTGTTGCCGCCACCAACCGGGACCTCAAGCGCCTGGTGGCGGAGGAAAAGTTCAGAGAAGACCTTTACTATCGGCTAAATGTTGTTCCGGTTTACCTGGCATCCCTTCGAGAACGAAAGGAAGACATCTTTCCACTGATTCAGTATTTTGTTGAGCGTCTGAACAAAAAAATCGGTAGAAACATCAGTGAGGTCTCCAATGAGGCATTGAGTTTGATGCTGGATTACGAGTGGCCCGGGAATATCCGCCAGTTGAAGAATGTGATGGAAAGTATGACCATTACTGCCAAGGGGGATGTGATTACCGTCAACGAGTTGCCCTCTGAAATTTGTGGGGCGTCTCGGAAAATGGTGTTTGATGTGCCCGAGCCGGCCGACAATGGTTCCATGCCGTTGCCTGATTTCAGGAAAGCCAAAAAGCAGGCGATTGATCGATTCGAAAAAACCTATGTGAAATCGCTTCTGGAGAAAAACGGATGGAATATCTCCCAATGCGCCAGGGAAGTTGACATGCACCGAAGCAGTTTCCAGCGACTGATGCGAAAGTGTGGATTTAGCAGAAAAAATTAGGAGTTTTATTTTGAAAACAATTTTTTACCATAGTACCAACAACAGCGCAGAACGGGTTAATTTTGAAACGGCCCTCATGAACGGTCTGGCTTCCAATTACGGCCTTTACATGATTTCCAGAGACGACATCCCCAGATTGTCCCCGGAGATTCTGAAGTCCATGAAGGGCATGTCTTATGCGCGAATAGCCTTTGAGGTTTTGAACCCGTTTCTGGGCGCCGAGATAAATGAAAAAGACCTCAAGACCATGCTGGATGATGCCTATGATGACAGCACTATTCCCACCACCATGCAACACCTGACCGGGCAAACCCACATCATGTGGCTGACTCAAGGGCCTACCTATTCTTTTAAAGATTATGCGGCACGGTTTTTCGGGCGAATGCTCAATTATTTCCTGCAACAATCCGGAAAAAAGCGGATTGTTGCAGTCGCCACCAGCGGAGATACGGGCGGGGCCGTGGCCGATGCCTTGTACGGCCTGGAGAGTGTGGAAAATATCGTGTTTTTCCCCAAAGGATCCATTACCGAACGCCAGCGGCGGCAGATGACCACCCTGGGCGAAAATGTCTATGCTTTCGAGGTGAACGGTGATTTCGATGTTTGCCAGGCCTTGGCAAAACGGCTGTTGGGTGACAAAGCGTTTGCGAAAGATCTCTTTGATGATGCGGATCGCTTTACCTCCGCCAACAGCATCAGCGTCGGCCGGCTCTTGCCACAGGCGGTTTATCCCTTTTTTGCCTACTCCCAGGTGGCGGAATATGACGAACCCATGATTGCAAGTGTTCCTTCCGGTAATTTTGGTGATATGATGGGAACGGTGGTCGCCCGGGAAATGGGCCTTCCCATTGAACGGATCATATGCGGCGTGAATGAAAATGATGAATTTCCGGAATTCCTGAACACCGATGCCTACGTGGTGAAACCTTCACGGAAATCTCCTTCCTCAGCCATGATTGTTTCCAATCCCAGCAATTTTGCCAGACTCATCGACCTTTACGGAGGCCATGTCTATGATGAACGGGACGAAACGGGAAAGGTGATCCAGGAAGGGGTCATGGATTCCTCTCCGGATCTTGGCGCCATGCGCAAGGATTTCTGGTCCATAAGCGTATCCAATCCGGACCATTACACGGCCATACAAGAAGTCTACGAACGGTACGGCATTATGATGGAACCCCACGGTGCCGTCGGGTGGCGGGCGCTTGATGCGTTTCTTGAAGGTGTACACGAACGCCTGGCGGTAATTTACGAGACCGCTGACCCTGGAAAATTTCCGGATGAGGTAAAAAAAGCCATTCGCATTGTGCCGGATGTGCCGGAAAGAATCGCAGCGCAATCAACACTGGTGGAACGGATTTATACCATTGACGATCCGCCTTTCACCAGAGAAGACGGCTCCCTCACAGTGAGTGAATCCCAGTATGAAACCGCAAAGAAAATTATAGAAGATAGCATCGTGCCAGAAGGAGAAATCAAATGAAAACTTTGCAATCCAATAAGGGTTTTATTTGAGGCATGAATGGGATCATCTACCACGGGAACAAACCCATGCTCGGTGCGGGCAAGTTCACTGGTGCAAGGTCTTCTTTTTATGATCCTTTCCCGGCAGATCCCGGTTCAAATTAACACCAGGTGGCGTTGTGGTAATTCGCCAGAATGGGCTCATCTAGAGGCGTATTCAGAAGCTTCATATAAAGATAGCATTTGGAAAGAAGAAGGAAACTGATGTTCTTTCCGAAGGCATCCTTGTCTTCCTCAATGCTGTCAAAATTGCCGCCGCCCTTTGAAATCACAAGGTCGGCTCCTTCAAACAGTTTTTGAACTTCCGGGGAACATCTGGACACCTGGGTTCCCGGAAACGGGCCGTCGATGCCGTTGGGCAGCACCGGAACAATTTCATGCATCTTTACGTCCCGAGCTTCTTTGATTGTCACATCATTGAGGGTGGGCATGCTTCGGGTAACAAATACAATTTCCAGGTCATACAATTTTTTTAGGGTCGTGATCAGCAATTTGTCCAGCACAATTTCCCCCGCATTATCACCGAAATAGACCAGGCGGTGTGTTTTCCTCAGTTGATCCTTGAATGCTTCAAAACTGCTTTCGGGAAGGGGCTGTCCCAGCCTTTCTTTTACGATCGTCACAAGCTTCTTAAAATCAAGAGAAATCATTATATCAATGGCATTTCCCATGATGGCCAGTTTGACGGCGGATTTAAGCGGATCTCTCGCATCACGGACCATCCCTTCAAAGGTCTCATAGCGATCCAGGAGATACCGGTTTAATTTTGCCTTTTCTTTTTTAAGAGGATCTTCATCGCCCAGTGCCTCATATGTTTTTTTCATGACTTGTTCAACAACGTGGGCACTGGTGATATTCCAGTTTTTTCCTTGTAGGGAAGGGATTTTCAGAACATCATTAAATAGCGCATTAACTTCTGTCTCGTTCAGCCCTGTTCTACGAATAAACCCCAGGCACATCTTGAGGATGCAGGGAATGCAGTCCGGTCCTATTTTCAATTGTAAATCTCCTTATTTATTGTTTGACGGTGTCTGGTTTTTACATATCTATGGCCAGTGGTTTGGCGTCAATTGAAGGAGAAAATCATCAACCGGCCAACACACAATTCCATCAACCATCAGTTTCTCTGTTCCTCGATACAGCAGCATCACAGTGGCCTCCGGGTAGTCCTCCAGAAACGTCTTAAGTGATTTGAGGCTTTTGGGGTGAATTTGTCTCGCGTTCTTCACTTCCATAGCGTAGAAATGATGCTCTCCATACAATACGAAATCAACTTCAGAGCCCCCCCGGGATCGCCAGAAATAACAGTTCACCAGATTATCAGAATAATCGCACCAAGCTCTAAGATGCTGTAAAACAAGGCCCTCCAAGGCCATGCCCCCAATTTCATCAGGACTGTCAAGCGGCCCCCTTGGGCGCAAGTGGTAGTAAACGCCGGCATCAAACAAATAAAATTTAGGCTGTGCCGTCATTGCGCGTTTCGCTCGTTTTGTAAAGACGGGAAGTTTATATCCCAGTAACAGATCTTCGATAACCGACAGATAGTTCTCGACAATCTTTCGGGAAACGTGGCACTCCCTGGCAATATTGCTGAGGTTCAAAACACTGCCGTGAGAAAAGCTGATGGCTTCCAGGAAGCGTGCAAAAGCGCCTATATCTCTAACCAGTCCTTCTTCCTTGACTTCTTCCTTCAGGTATAGGGAAATGTAGGTTTCCAGCGTCTTACCCGGTGCCTTTGCGGATACCACCAAAGGAATCAGGCCACTTCGGAGCCCCTCATCAAGTGAAAAGCGAGTGCCCAATTCAGCCGCCATGAACGGATGAAAATGTGTTAAAAGAGCACGACCCGCCAACAGATTCACGCCGCCGCGACGCAGTTTTCGAGCACTGGATCCGGTGAGGATAAATTGATGTGTTTTATATTCTTCAATCAGAGAGTGGATACTGTCCAGCAGGGCCGGCGCTTTTTGAACTTCGTCAATAATGTACTGCCTTGTCTGTGGGTTCGCCCTGACAATCTGCTTGATCCGCTCCGGGTGTGCAATATGCCTCCTGAATGTCCTGTCGTCTAGCAAGTCTATCAGGTAGGCATCCGGAAAAGTTTTTTTAAGCCAGGTGGATTTTCCGGTACCTCTCGGGCCGAAAATGAAGAAGCTATCTGCGGGAGCCGTAAAAAATCTATGGGTGAATTTTTCCATCACGTCCCCATTTGATTGTCACAATATTAACATGAAAGGTGAATTTTGAGTCTCAATTTTACCTTTTTAAGTAAAAAATGCAACTTTTATTTTACCATGAAAATACTTCGTGTTGTGAACGTCCTCGTTCCTCCTGTTATTCCCGCGGGAACCCAGGTCTGTGAGTGAACCTTTGGCATTGAACCCTGCCTTCGGTCAATTATGGGGCTGGGATGCCTTCCCCTCTATCAGCAGGCGGGAAATGTCCGAATAAAATGATCCCACATGAAGTGGCCTCGGTATGACCAGGTCTACCCCGGGAGGTGGCGAAGCCTCAGCGCCATCGGTGTTTGGCGCATTGAACAGGGCGATGGGCAAAACCGGATGGGTATGGCGGATTTTTTGAATGAGCCATGGGGTGTTTGCAAGGCGTTTGTTTTGATCCACCAGCAACAGATCAAAGGGATCGCCCTTCAGGGCTTTAAAGCATTCACCATGGTTGTCGGCGCGGGTGACGTGGAGGTGTTTCCCCTCAAGAAAACGGCAAAGCAAATTAATCAGGATGTTCTGATCTCCAACGAGCAGGATTCGCGCGTCTATGATGGATTTCTTCTTGGGTTGATGGACTGGTTTAAACGGATCATGATCCAGTGGCAGTTTGATGTGAAAGGTTGTCCCCCCTGCTTTATGACGTATCAACCCTATTTTTCCACCATGCCTTTCGATGATGGCCCGGACCAGGCTCAGCCCCAGACCTTTGTGCCCGTTATTCTTGGTGGAGAAAAAGGGGTCAAAAATTTTACCGGCCACATTTTCATGAATACCGCATCCGTTTTCCTGTATATAAATGTTGATTAGCCCTGGCTTTTCCTCTGCTGTCAGGTAGATTTTTCCTTCACCTTCCAAAGCCTCAACTGCGTTAATGATGAGGTTCATGAAAGCTTTGTGTAACTCCTCTTGACACCCCTGGATAAGTGATGTGGCATTGAGAGAGGTCTTTATGAAGATTTGATCTTCAGGATTTTGATGGTTCCCATGATGGATTCCTTTTTCCGAACAGTATTGGGAAACCGATGCTTCAATGATTTCATTTAAATTCAGAGCGGAAACATCGGATGGGAGATAACTTTTCTTAGAAAAATCATTCAAGGTTGTTGAAAGAGGGTTTTCAGGTTTCTCCGCGGTTTCCCAATCCTGTACAAAGGCGCCGGCCATTCTTTGAAGCGCTTCAAACTTTTGAGCGTCCAGAAGGGCTTTTTCCTGTTCTATCTTCCGTTCGATTTCAATCAAGTTGAGCAGAAATGCATTTTTGCCTTCGTACCGGGTTTTTTTAATGTGCACCGCACAATAAACCGATCTGCCTTCACTGTTTTTGAAATGTAACGCATCGGGCCGCTGGTTGCCGGCGTTGTCCTGAATAAACTCGAGAATGGATTGTGCATCCTCCGGGTCAATGATATCCAGCAGGCTTTTTCCCGCAAGCTGGCCCAGGCTGTAGCCGAGCCACTTGGAAGCCGCATCGTTGGCATACACAATGGTTTCTCGCTGCAGAAGAAAAAGCCCCCCCGGCACATGGGCCATCAATTCCCAGGCTTTTTCCAGGTCCTTTTTTAAATGCGCATTCTCTTTTCTGAGGGCCGCAATCTTTTCTTTCAGTCCACTGTTTTCTTCTCTTAGCCTGTGCCCCCAGCTTCGCGCCTTCTTTTTCTGTTCAATCTGCATGCCGTTATTGAATCTCTCTGGATTTTTTGAAACACACTTGATGATTTTCAGGATATACCGTATCATATTTTTTTTTGATCTTACAATAGATTCATCGTTGCAAAGGCAACATCACCTGAGGAGAAAGTACGTGACATCACCCTTTGTTCATCTCCATGTTCATACGGAATACAGCCTGTTGGATGGGGCGATTCGAATTGATCGAATGTTGGAAAAAGCCAATGGCCAGGGGATGGGTTCCGTGGCCATCACCGATCATGGGAACATGTTCGGCGTGGTTGATTTCTTTGGTCGGGCGGTCAAGGCCGGCATCAAGCCCATTATCGGCTGTGAAGTTTATGTGGCGCCTGGGGATCGAAGGGACCGTAGCCCATCGCCCAATGGCCGGTCCTATGCCTACCACCTGATTCTACTGGTTATGAATGAACAGGGGTATAAAAACCTGAGCACCCTGGTGACCCTGGGGCACCTGGAAGGTTTCTATTATCGTCCGCGGGTGGATATGGCCCTTTTGAAAGAATACAACCAGGGGCTTATCGCCCTTTCAGCCTGCCTTGCGGGGCATATCCCCTACCTCATTAATTCGGGGAAAATGGAAGCCGCCAGCCAAAAAACACAGGAAATGGCGTCGATTTTTGACCGGGACCGGTTTTTTCTGGAACTCCAGGCCAATAAAATGGTGGAGCAGCAAAAAGTTAATCGGGGTCTCAGTGAACTTAGTAAAGACCTGTCCATCCCCATGGTGGCCACCAATGACTGTCATTATCTGAATCGCGAAGACGCTGAGGCCCATGACGTTCTGCTCTGTATTCAGACGGGAAAAAGTGTCGAGGAAGAAAAACGGCTTAGGTTTTCTTCAGACGAATTCTATTTCAAAACCCGTAAAGAGATGTCAGAAGCCCTTCCGGACTATACGGAAGCCCTGGATAACACCGCCCATGTGGCAGATCTGTGTCAATATGAAATGCGGTTTGGAGAGTATAAATTTCCCGTTTTCCAGGTGCCAGGGAAGCAAAGCCTGGATGATGTGTTGATGGAGGAGTCCCGGAAAGGCCTGGAAAGACGGCTGGCCCGGAAAGAAGATGACGAAGGTCAAATGAGCCCTGAATTGCGCCTGGAGTACGAGGACCGGCTGCAATATGAACTCAAGGTTATTATAAAAATGGGTTTTGCGGGGTACTTTCTCATTGTGGCCGATTTTATCGACTATGCTCTGAACCACGATATTGCCGTCGGTCCCGGGCGGGGTTCCGCTGCGGGTTCACTGGTGGCATTCTGCCTGAATATCACCAATATCGAGCCCATCAAATATGGACTTTTGTTTGAAAGATTTTTAAATCCTGCGCGCATCAGCATGCCGGATATTGATATCGATTTCTGCATTCACGGCAGGGACCAGGTCATTCAATACGTGGCGGACAAATATGGGCGAAACAATGTGAGCCAGATTATCACCTTCGGTACCATGAAGGCCAGGGGGGTGATACGGGATGTGGGCCGAACCCTCAATGTGCCCTTGAGTGAGGTGGACCGAATTGCCAAGCTGGTCCCTGAGGGCCCTGGTGTCAAACTGGACCAGGCCATCCGGGAAGAGCCGGAACTGAAAAACCTTGAAAATGGTTCGGGAACGTCAAGGAAACTGTTGAGTATTGCCCGGTCCCTTGAAGGCCTGGCCCGACACGCATCCACCCACGCGTGCGGTGTCGTTATTTCCGATCGGCCTCTTACGGAATACCTGCCGCTCTATAAAGGGAGCAAGGGTGAGATCATGGCCCAGTTTACCATGGACAAAGTGGAGCAACTGGGATTGATCAAATTTGACTTTCTGGGCCTCAAGACGCTTACGGTACTCAAAGAGGCACTAAAGCTCATTGAAGCGTCCACGGGTAGGAAGATTGATCTGGACAGGATATCTCTGGAAGACAAGGGTACCTACCAGTTGTGTGCGGATGGCAAAACAACCGGAGTGTTCCAGTTGGAAAGTTCGGGCATAAAAGAGCTGCTGCGGAAGCTCAATCCAGAAGTTTTTGAGGATATTATCGCTCTGGTGGCCCTTTACCGGCCGGGCCCCCTCGGCAGCAACATGGTGGATGATTTCATCAATGGGAAACATGGCAGAATCAAAGTCTCCTATTTCCTGCCGCAACTGAAGCCCATTTTAAAAGAGACCTATGGGGTTATATTGTATCAGGAGCAGGTGATGAAAATTGCCCAGGTCTTAGCCAGCTATACCATGGCGGAAGCCGATGAACTCAGAAAGGCGGTGGGAAAGAAAAAGCCCGAGGTGATGGCCAAACACCGGGCCCGGTTTATCGATGGGTCCAAGGAAAACGGCGTTAAGGGCAAAATGGCGGAGAAGCTGTTCGGGTTGATCGAAAAGTTCGGTGGATACGGATTCAACAAGTCCCATTCCGCAGCTTATGCCATGATCGCTTACCAGACCGCCTATCTCAAGGCCCATTATCCGGTTCAGTTCATGTGTTCCCTTTTGACCCAGGACATGGGAAACCAGGACAAAACCATCAAGAATATCGCCGAGTGCCGCACCATGGGGATTCAGATTCTGCCGCCGGATGTGAACGAGAGCCAGGCGGATTTTTCCGTGGTGGAAGATCAGATTCGGTTTGGTTTGGCTGCGGTCAAAAACGTGGGCCTCAAAGCCGTAGAACTGGTGATTGCGGAACGGGATGCAAACGGTCATTTCGGTGGGCTGTTGGATTTCTGCCGTCGGATGGAAGGGAGCAAGGTCAATCGCAGGGTCCTGGAGGGGTTGATTCAATGCGGGGCGTTCGATTTTACCCAAGCCTTTCGTTCCAGGCTCTTCGGGGGGTTGGATGATGCCCTCAGGCTTTGCGGCGCCAAACATGACCCCAACCAGCTCAATATGTTCGGATCCATTGAACTGGGAGAGGGGGAGGCCGGCGGGCTCCTGGAATTACCGGATCTTCCGGAATGGGATGAAAAGGAAAAACTCAGGCGCGAGAAGGAGGCCCTGGGGTTTTATATTACCGGGCATCCCCTGGACAGCCTCCACCAGGCCATTAAACGCTTCTCCACCTGTCTGGTGCATGATCTCCCCACACAGAAGGATAAAGATCAGGTGAAACTGGCAGGTGTGGTGGAGAGCCTCAAACTCAAAAAGACCAAGCGGGGAGATAAGATGGCCATCATGCAATTGGAGGACTTGACCGGTTCAACGGAAGTGGTCATATTCCCGGATGTATTTTCAGAAGCGGCACCGCTTTTAAAGGGTGATGAGCCTTTGCTGGTCTCAGGCACCGTTGAAATCGGCGACAACTCTGCAAAGGTG
>Ga0307987_1001899_pt1 | contig 11224 bp, 7 predicted proteins | sample EllFjometagen181_FD_203157 | JGI IMG/M metagenome (GOLD analysis project Ga0307987, IMG submission 203157) | Marine microbial communities from Ellis Fjord, Antarctic Ocean - #181 | ecosystem: Environmental > Aquatic > Marine > Unclassified | place: Southern Ocean | collected 2014-10-08 | reverse complement strand
GCCCGAGCCGGCACCAGCGCCCGAGCCGGCACCAGCGCCCGATCCCACTCCGGTAGTGGACGTACGGATGGTGGTAGGCCCCAAACAGCAGATCATCAGCGTCACCTTCGAGGTCGTCGACGGCTGGATGGACACGGGGCTGGACCCGGTGAAGCTGGCCACGCGACCCCTGCTGCTCGGCTTCGACAGCCGCCTGGAGTGGGAAGTGGATGGCCTGCCCTCGGAAGATCCCGTACCCCATCTGGCTTTCCGCCACGTCCAGCTGGACGAGCCGGGCGCCAGGCCCCCCTTCCGGTACGCCCCCACCCCCAAGGACCCGCCGGTACCCGAGTCTGGCCAGATCATGCCCCTGGGGCCTAGCAGCCGCCTGCGCTTTCCCGCCACCCCGGGCCGGCTCGAGGTCAAGGTCCTCCACCTGGACTGTGACAGCCCGGTGAAGGGCTACCAGGGCTACCTGCGCGTCATGGCCATGATGCAGCGTGCCGGCCCCGGGGACATCCCCCACAAGCACCGCATCGAGCACATCCAGCAGTCCCCCTACGCTCCTGGCTACGACACGCCCGAGTGCCTTCCCGACCCGCAGTTCGCCCCCATGGTCACCGTCAGCGACGACTAGCCGAAGCGCCAGCCCAACCCCAGGCCCAGGGTCGGCGTGAAGAAGCGCCGGGTGAACAGGGACTCGAGATCCTCGTTGGCGTCGTCGGCTGCACGCTGCTCGACGGCGGCCGCGCCATCCCCCGGTGCGATCTGCGTCCGCCCGGAGTGAAGGACCAGTCCGCCGGCGGAGAAGCGCAGCACCACGCGCTGTGCGAGCACCCAGTCCCAGCCCATGCTCCCGCCCAGCAGGGTGGCCCGCATGGACAGGGAGTAGGGTTCGAGCACGCCATCGGAGGCGGTGGGCTCGGCGCCCTTTCCGCTGGCGCGGGGCTCGAGTTCGACACCCAGCGCCGTGGCCATCAGCTCCGGGCTGGCGGAGGTGTTGCAGCGCAGCCGGCGCAGATCCCCGGCGAACCACAGGCCAGCCTCGGAGAACGGGCGCCACCCCACCGAGCCGCCCAAGACCAGGGCTGAGCCCAGGCCGTCGTCCAGGGTGTCCGCCTCTTCTTCACCCAGCAGGCCCACGGATGAGCTCACTTCAGCCGCTCCGTAGACCAGCAGGCTGGGCAGTCGGCCGACGCTGGCCCCCAGGCGCAGCCGACCCGGGCCCTCGAGGGTGGCCTGAGCGCCGGTGAGCACCGGAAGCTCCGCCCCCGCGCCCACGGCCAGGGACCAAGGTCCATCGGCAGTAGAGGCGCTGGCAGAGCCAGCGGAAGCGCCGGCCAAGCCAGCGAGGAGGGGAAGGAGAAGCACGGATGACACTCGGACGTGGGTACACCGAAGAGATGGACACATCCGTGCCGGAGGATCGCCGGATCCTGTCACCACTTGTATCTTTTTCGTTTTTGACAGACTTCCAACAAAAATCCGAGGAACCACAGACCGATGAGCCCTTCGTGAGCCGGCGCTCCGCTGGCAAGAGAGGTTCCATGAAGCGCAACAGCAGGCTCGGTCGCCCCACCCCCGGACGCTGGGCGCGGGGGCTTGCCTTGTGTCTGGCGCTGACTCTGTCCCCTGGCCTGGCCCAGGCGGACCCGGGAGACCAGACCTCGCTTCCCGACGGCTTCCCCGCTGAACTCGCGGTGCCCTTCGCCACGCCGCTGGTGTTCCTGACGGGCAGCGCTCAGATCGTCGGCGACGACGGACGGCCGCGACCCCACGCCCGCACCTGTGAGTTCTCACGCAACGACACCGCCGACGCCACCCGCCTGATGGAACACTACCTGGCCCACTTCGCGAGCGAGGGCTGGGACGGTTCACTGACGGAGCAGGGAGAAGAACGCTCGGGCAGCTTCGAGCATGAAGGGGTCAAGGCCACAGTACGCCTACGCCCTCGGGCCGGCGGCGTGCTGGCGTTCACCATGCGGGTGCAGGTGCTGCTGGAGCGCTGAGCTATTCCTGGACGGGTAGCCCCTGCTGCTCGGCCCACTCGGCGACGAAGAAGTCCACGCGCCGGTTCTTCTCCCAGGCCGTAGCGTTCTCGCGCTTGTCCAAGGGCTTGGCCTCACCGAAACCCTCGCTCTCGAGGCGCTCGGCAGCCACACCGTGGGCGGTCAGGTAGGCCCTCACCGCAGCAGCGCGATCCTTGGACAGCTGCAGGTTGTACCCAGCGTCGCCGCGACTGTCGGTGTGACCCTCGATGCGCATACGCACGATCTCCGGATGGTCCTTCAACACCTGAGCCACCTCGTCCAACAGCGGATGGCTCTCGGACTTGATGATGTCCTTGGCGGTGTCGAAGTACACCTCGCCCTTGACCTCGATCTTCTCCACGGTCAGTGACACCTGGGTGGGGCGCAGCTTGATCCGCACCTGGCGCGTGGCACCGCCCACGAGCTGTAGCTCCTGATTGTCCACCGCGAAGCCCTCGGAGCGCACGGTGAGATCGTAGGTGCCCGGGGGGAGCTCCATGGAGCCCTTGCCCATGTCCGTGGCCATCGGCTTGCTGTCGCCCAGCGTGAAGGTGGCGTCCACCGGCTGGTCGTCGGGCCCAAACACCACCACCTGCACGGTGGCAGGCGCCGGCTCGAGCACGATGGTGATCTCCTTGGGCTCGCCTTCGCTGAGTACAAACTCCTGCTCCACCGGCAGGTAGCCCTCGGTGGATGCGTCGAGCTTGTAGGCGCCAGGGTGCAGCTCGCCCTTGGTCTCGGGACCGCCATCGAGGGACTCCGGACCGCTCACGCTGGCGGTGGCGCCCGGGATGGGCATGCCCTCGCCATCGAGGATGTAGACGGTCAGGGGCACGGAGGGATCCGGGCAGCCGTCCTTGTCCTCCCAGCCGTCGGCGTCCTCGGGCTGCTCGGGGCAGCTGTCCACGGTGTCGAGGATACCGTCGCCGTCGGTGTCCGTGGCATCGGGGGGCTCCCAGCCCAGCGCCGCCACCAACCGGATGTCCGGCGAAGCGATGCCCTGGGTGAACCCGTGGCCCACGCCACCCCGCACAACCAGCTGCTCCCGGATCTTGTACCAACCGCCCAGCAGACCCTCGAGGGGGTTGGCCGCGGGGTTGCCGAAGGGCTCGTTGTAGTTGAGGTGGCCGGCCACATCCAGTGACACGCCCGCGGCATCGGTGAGCGCATAGCCACCGCCCACCCGGTAGTAGAACTGATCGTCCACCACGACGTTGATGAGCTGGGTCTCGGGCTCGAAGCGGGTGCCCAGGTTGGCCGCCAGCAGCAGATCGCCCACACGCTTGGACGCGATGAGGCCGAGCTCTCCGCCCAGACCGGGCGAACCCAGCGCGGCGTCCACAGTGGCGGTGGGCAGGCCCAGGCGGCCGCCCACGGCCAGGCCGACCCCCGCGGTGCGTTCATCGAGGATCGACGCGCGCACGTCCAGGGCCACGTCACCCAGGCCAGCACCGCCACCCTCGATGTCGCTGGTGCTCATCAGGTACAGGGGCAGGTCGGCACCGATGCGGAAGCGCCACAGGGTGAACCCGGCCAGCAGGTCGAGGTTCACCACATCGCGCACCAAGGCAAGGCTATCGTCGTCACCCCAGCGCACCACCAGGGGCTGGTGCGCCCAGTTGCCAACCAAGCGAGCGGAGAAGGAGCCACCGGGATGCACCAGGGCATCGTCGGTCCACAGGGTGGCCTGGCTGTCGATGGAGGGTCGGAAGGCCTGGGCGTCGAGGTCCGGCATCTGGACGTCGGGGACGTCTTGCGCGAGCAAACCAGGGAGCGCGGCGAGTAGGAGCAGCATCATGACTATACCTGCGCCTCATCCGAGGTCCCATCGAAGCGACGGCGACGTAGCACCGCGAGCCCCAGCAGGAAGGGCGCCAGGCCCAGACCCACCGCGACCCCGCGGCCACCACTGCTGCAGCTGCCGCAGTCTCCGCCACCGCCAGTGAACTTCAGCTCACCGGAGTCCCATGCCTGGGCATCGGTGTCGCCGGTATCCGACACAATGGGCTCGCAGTTCTCGTCCCAGCCGTCGGCGCCAGGGAAGACGTCGGCGTCGGTGTCGTCGCAGTCCTCGTCCAGCGGGTAGCCGTCGAGGTCCTGGTCGTCGTCGTTGCCGTCGCAGTCGTCGTCCACGCCGTCGTACCAGGTCTCATCGGAACCGGGGTTGATGTCGGAGTTGGCGTCGTCGCAGTCGTCGCCGCCGTAGTCCAGGTCATCGAAGCCATCACCGTCGGCGTCATACTCGTCGGCGTCGTCACAGTCGTTGATCACGCCGTCATAGGGCTCGTCCGGGGCACCGGGGTAGGTGGCTTCGTCGGCATCGTCGCAGTCGTCGCCGCCGTAGGTGGCCGAGTCGTAGCCGTCGCCGTCCTGGTCGTAGTCGCTCCACTCGTCGCAGTCCTGATCCACCCCGTCGTACCAGATCTCGGTCGCGGCGGGGTTGACGTCGGCGTCAGTGTCGTCGCAGTCTTCGCCGTCGTCGGTCTCGTCACTGCTGTCGAAGCCGTCGTAGTCCTGGTCGTAGTCGCTCCACTCGTCGCAGTCGGAGTCCACGCCGTCGTACCAGACCTCGGTGGCAGCGGGGTTGGTGGTGGCCTCGGCGTCGTCACAGTCAGTGGCGTCGGCGACGTAGCCACTGGGCTGGTCGCAGGCGATGGTGCTGCTGCCGGCATCACCGAAACCGTCACCGTCGGTGTCGGCGTACCAGGTGCTGGCGTCCACAGCGTCGGACTCATCCACGGTGCCGTCACAGTCGTCATCTTCGCCGTTGCAATACTCGTCGGCGCCCGGGAACTGGGCCGCATCGGCGTCGTCACAGTCGCTGCTGTCGGAGACGTACCCGGTGGGTTCGACGCAGTCGATCTCGCTGACGGCGGGGTCGCCGTAGCCGTCGCCGTCGGTGTCAGCGTACCAGGTGACCACATCGATGGCGTCGTCTTCGTCGGTCAGACCGTCGCAGTCGTCGTCTTCACCGTTGCACCACTCCGATGCGCCCGGGTACTGCGCGCTGTCGCCGTCGTCGCAGTCGGTGTCGTCCGAGACGAAGCCTGTGGGCTGATCGCAGTCCATGTCGCTGACCGCCGGATCGCCGTAGCTGTCGCCGTCGGTGTCGGCGTACCAGGTGGCCACGTCGGTGGCGCTGTCCTCGTCTACGTCACCATCGCAGTCGTTGTCCACGCCGTCGCAGACCTCGGTGCCCGTGGTGTTGATGGTGGAATCCCGGTCGTCGCAGTCGGTGTCATCGGCCACGTAGCCGCTGGGCTGGGTACAGGCGCTGACGCTCCTGCTGGCGTCACCGAAGCTGTCACCGTCCCGATCCTCGTACCAGGTGCCGGCGTCCGCGGCGTCGGACTCGTCCACGGTCCCGTCGCAGTCGTTGTCGATGCCGTCACAGACTTCAGTGGCGCTGCTGCTGATGGCGCTGTCCAGCGGGTCGCAGTCGTCGCCATCCAAGTCGCCGTCACCGTCGGTGTCGTCGTTCAGGGGGTCCGTGCCGTAGATGTCCACCTCTTCGCCGTCGGTCAGGCCGTCGTCGTCGGTGTCGTCATCCAGCGGGTCGGTGCCGTGGGTGTCGATCTCTTCGCCATCCAGCAGTCCGTCGTCGTCGCTGTCGTCGTCGTTGGGGTCGGTGCCGTGGATGTTGACCTCGTCACCGTCCAGCAGGCCGTCGTCGTCGCTGTCGTCATCCAGCGGGTCGGTGCCGGTGGTGTAGGTCTCGTCGTCACCGTCGTTCAGGCCGTCGTCGTCGGTGTCGGGGTCTTCCGGGTCGGTGCCGATGACGATCTCTTCGCTGTCCAGCAGGCCGTCGCCGTCGGTGTCCACCGGGGCGTCGTCGGTGAACGAGATGCGCCAGCCCACCGTGTCGGTGGTGACCACGCCCAGATCCCACTGCACACCGATGCCGTTGTCGGTGCTGGAGCTGAAGTCCAGGGAGTCATCCAAGTCACCACCCGACGCGATCAGTGTGTTGGGGGTGTAGTAGTTGCCCGAATAGAAATGATCCCAGACGTCGGTGGTCTGGATGAAGGCCTCGTAGACCCCCGATTTTTCTACGCCCACGATGGTGGGGGTGGTGGTGTCATCCACGTAGGCCGGGCCGTTGTCGCCCCCCGCCAGGTAGGTGTCGATGACATGGTACAGCTTGATGCTGTTGCCCGAAGTGGACGTGATGGTGGCGCTGATGTCGAACCACTCGTTGGGCGCGGTGTAGCTGGTGGTGAAGTCCATGCTCACCGACCCGCAGCTCACCGAGGTCTCCGCCACATAGGGATCGACGAGGGTGCCGCTGCCGGTGATGGCGCCCTGGTACACCTCGGTCCAGGTGGTATCCGCCGAAGACACGCCGGAGCTGGGACCGCACAGGGTGGTGCCGTCGGCGATGAAGATGCCGTTGTACAGGCTGGTGCTCTCGGGGGTCGCCGAGGGGCTGTAGACCTGGTACGAACCGTCGCGTTGGATCTGCAGTTGGGCGTTGGTGCCCATGAAGACCCGCAAGCCGTCGCCCGCAACCACGCCGCCGGTGGGGTTGAAGTCCACGCCCGCGAGGGCGGCGCCAGGGAGCAGCAGCACGGCTGCTGCGAGGGTGGTGAGGCCTTGGCTTCGGAAGGTCATGGGGACTCCAGGGCTGTGGGATCGGCGCCCGGTTGGCGGGGCACCCGAATCCGGGATCGACAAGGGAGTGTAGTCCGATGTGCGAGGAGAACGATATTACACGTGTCTTACACAATAGCCGATTCGCCTGGTGCCCCATGCCCCCCACGCTCCCCCTGCTCCTGCTGGCCGCCTGCACCCTCGAGCCCGAGCACCCGGGGCTCGGCCCACAGCTGTACGCCGACCAAGAAGGCCAGGAGGTCCTGCTCTTCGTGGAAATCTTCGAGGGCGGCGACCCCGGACTCGAGGCGCGCTTCGACCTGGTCAACACGGCCACTGACGACGAGCGTTTCCTGCTGCGGCGGCACCGCTTCGATCCCGAGCTGGCCGACGAGCAGGGCCTGGCTTGCGTCGCGGGCGTCAGCATGGACACGGCCGAAGCCGACGATGGGAACTGCGAGGGCAACGAGCCGGACTGCAGCGGGGACTGTCTGGCCTGGTACGGCTTCATCGTGCCCGATGCCTGCCAAGAAGCCGGCATGACCGCCTACGAGCTCCGGCGGGCGGGGGAAGACGCCCCCATCACCGTGGAGAGCTTCTACGTGGTGGACATGGGCGCCGAGTGCGAAGGCAGCGGCTGCAGCAGCGTGCCCAGCCCGGTCTCGGGCGCGTGGCTCAGCCTGGTGGGCCTGGCGGCGCTGGGGTGGCGGCGGAGGGGCCAGCCCGAGGGCTAGTAGTACATCGTGATCTCGTACAGCTGCCCGCACTCGTCGTTGTCGGTGTTCTCGGGCTCGGTCCCGTGGGTGCGCTGGTCGAAGCTGGTGCGGCCGAGGTGGGAGAGGATCACACCCGCGATGCTGGGGTCGAATTCCTGGCACCAGATGACGATGTCCCGCTCCATGCCGTAGGTGTCCACCCCCTGGTCGCAGTCCACGATCATACCCAGGGCTTCCATCTTGGCGCACTCAGCCGTAGGCGCATTGACCATCCAGATCTGGCGGCCTCGGAGCTGGGACAGCTGGGAGATGGGGCCGGTATGTACCGGGGCAGAGGCCACGGTGGCGGTGGACGCGCTCGAGCCACCTTCCTTGCTGAAGATCATGCCTCCCTGGCTCGCCGGGGCCGTGGGCGGCGCCTCCGGTTCGCTGCTGGCAGCGTCGCGGTAGCGGATGGTGATCTCGAAGAGCTGGCTGCACTCGCCGTTGTTGGTACCCTGGGGGAAGGTGACGTGGGTGCGCTGCTCGAAGTTCGAGCGCCCCAGGTGGTTGAGGATCTTCGCCGCGATGGCGTGGTCGAACGCCTGGCACCAGATGACGATCTCGTGCTGCATGCCGTAGGTCTCACGGCCCTGCTCACAGTCCACGATCATACCCAGAGCTTCCATCTTGTCGCAGTCGGCCTGGGGCGCGTTGACCATCCAGATCTGGCGGCCCCGAAGCTGGGACAGCTCCGAGATGGCGGTGGTGGGGCCCTTGCCAGCCGTCTTGCTGAGAACGACGGGCTCTTGTGCGGAGACCACCTGGAACGCGGCCAGAGGGATGAGCAGCACCAGGGTAGCGAGAACAGCGCGAAGCGTGGCGGGCATGGAAAGCCTCGATGATCGAGTGATACGGCGTTCGGACTCTATGCTACGGCGAAGCCAAGGGTGCAGCAAGCGAGCGCCCCCGACGTGCACGCCGCGACTACAGCCGCGCCCGCAGCACAAGCGACTTGTACTCCTTGCGGAATCCCCAGCGGACGAGGGGTTCGGCGTAGGGGCTCTCGAGGGGCGGCTCACCGCCGATCTCGCTGATCTCGAGGTGTTTGATGGGCTGGAATCGGCGGTCCACCAGCAGGCGAAACAGGCCAAAACAGGCAGGCAAATCGGGATGATCAGGAGGCAGGCCGAAACCGAGCTTGCTGCCGTTGGCCCGCGCGACGATGGCCACATGCTGGCCCCGCCAGGCCAGCCAGGTGCTGGCGCGGCGGGCAGGCAACCCGAGATCGTGGAGCCCGAGCCCACAAGGCGAGGCTGGATCCGCGGCGTTGTGCCACCAGATGGCGTCGTCGGCCGGAGGTTGGCGCAGGGATCGCAAGGCCGCGTGGGACGCGAACTGGGGGCCGGGTACGCCGTGGAAGAACAGACCGCCCACCACCTCGCCGGACAGCTCCATGAGCCGAAGGGCGCGGAACAGTGCACCCCAGCGCAGACCTGGGAGTTCCCGAGACAACAGGGCCCGGAAGATCACGCCGTAGCGCTCGAGCACCTGCCGTACCCGGTCTTTGTCGCGCTCCATACGCTCGATGAGGTCGGCGGGTTCGACAACGGCCGCGGGCAGGACCTCCCACTGACCGCCGAAGGGGCGGCTGGCTTTCCAGCGGCCGAAGGAGCCCCGACCCGACCGGCGTGGAGCAGGCGTGGCGGAGGCCTCGAAGCCTTGCTGGATGCCCCGACGCAGCACGGCGAGGGTGCTGTTGCTCAGGCGGCCGTCCCAGACCGAACCCCACAGGGCCGCGGTGAGATCCGCGCTGCCAAGGCCAGTGGCTTCGCGGGCGGCCTGTAGGTCCAGCACGCCCCCCGCTGCGAGCACCGGGCCGAGGGGCGACGGATCGTCGAGGACCACCGGGACGTGGAACAGCTCGAGATCATCGGGGAAGCAGAAGCCGATACGCTGCCGGCCGCAGCCCAGCCACATCAGGTCGCTGTCCTGCATCAGGCCCTCGAGCCAGGACGAGTGGTAGGGCTGCAGGCGGCTGGGGAGGATCCATTCTTCCCAGGCCCGGGCGCGGGCGGGGAAGCCGAAGAGTTGCTCCAAGGAGCGCTGCAGACCATCGACATCGGCGGCTGCAGGGGACAGGCCCTGGTGGGCTGCCAGGAACCCCGGCAGCGCCGCGGCGGGTAGCGGATCGAAGGACGGCCGGGCCGCCGCGCGGGACATCCGCAGCAGGATCTCGAGGTTCTGGGCGTCGCAGAGAAGCTCGGTGTCGTGTTCGCGCAGCAGCGGGCCGATCACAATATCGGCATCGGCGAACAGGGGCTCGAGGGCCACCCGGAGCTGGGGGGCGCTGAGGCCAAAGACCGCCGCCAGTGCCTGGGGCTGAACGGGGCCGGCGAGCTGCAACCACTGGGCCAGCAGGGTGTCGAGGGTGGCATCCACACCACCGGCCGGGGATGACTCGGCGCCCTGGGCGCTGGAGACCAAGCGCTGGACCACCTCCAGGGACTCGTCGGGCAGGGGCTGGTTGGGATCGGCCACAGTGCGCAACACACCCAGACCAGCCTCGAGCCCAAGGGCTGCCAACAGGAAGGGCAGGCGCTCGAGGGCGCAGACACCCCCGGCATTGGCGCCGATGTGCAGCCAAGCCAAGCGCGGGGCCGCATCGGCGAGCACGGCCCGAAGATCCCAGGTGTCGTCTTCGGCAGGGGCATCGCGCTGGACCGCCGCGAGCAGCTGATCCCACTCATCGGCCGGGACCAGCAGGCGTTCTTTGACGTGCTCGACCCATTCCCCCACATCCCGCGGCGCATAGCCAGCCGCTGTGCGCTGCAGCCGCGCTACCAGCCGATGAACGACAGCTTCGGGCACCCGGGGACGCAAGCCCGGGGTCTGCACCAGCTCGCGCAGCAGATCCTGGCGCAGGGTGGCCCCGCCCCCGGACAGCTCCGGGGTGTCATCGTCGTACATGTACTTGTTGGTGGCCCTCCAGGTGAGCCCCTCGCAGAAGGGCGAGGCCGCGCGGGTGACGCACTCGCTGACCACGATCTCGCCGGCTTGCACTTCGTCGAGCAGGCAGGCGAGGCCGGGGAGGTCCATCTCGTCCTGCAACAGCTCGCGCCAGGTCTCGAGGACGATGGGGAAGTCGGGGTGGCGGGCGATGTGCTCGAGCAGCTTCTTGGAGCGCAGCCGGTTGATCCACAGGGGCTGACGCCGCTTGATGTTGAGCCGGGGGAGCAGCAGCGCGCGGGCGGCGTTTTCCCTGAAGTGAGCGCCGAACAGGCCGGTGGTGCCCAGGTGGTCGCGCAGCAGATCGTCGATGGAGCCAAAGTCGAGCAGCGACAGCAGATCGCCGGTCTCGAAACGATCGGGCAACAGCAGCAGCACGCCGTGATCGTCGTGGAAGACCTGGAGCTTGGCGTCGTGCTTGCGCCGCCAAGCTGCCGTGATGGCAAGGGCCAGAGGCTGGTTGATGCGGCCGCCCCAGCAGGTGTGCAGGATGACCTGCTTGCTGCCCGAGGTGTTCAGGGGATCGGAGAAATGTTCGACCAGCAGGTGGTGACGATGGGGCAGCGCGCTGGCGGTCTGGGACTTCTGACGCTCGAGCAGGGAAACCAGCTCTTTGGCAGCGGCGGGCTGTAGGTGGTGGTCCCGCTCGAGCTCCCGCAGCAGCGCCGGATCGTCCAGCCGGGGGTCGGCACGCTCGAGAAAGGCGCCGATGCGACCCGCCAGGTGGAAGGATCGGTTGCGGGCTTCGGCACGCCAGAACGGGATGATGCTGGGGGAATGACCCGCCCCCACCGGCACCACTTCCACGTCGTTGTGGGTGATGCGGTGGACCCGCCAGGTCTGGGTGCCCAGGGTGAAGGTGTCGCCCAGGGATCGTTCCCAGACGAACTCTTCGTCGAGCTGGCCGATGCGGGTCTTGCT
>Ga0307987_1001898_pt1 | contig 11232 bp, 7 predicted proteins | sample EllFjometagen181_FD_203157 | JGI IMG/M metagenome (GOLD analysis project Ga0307987, IMG submission 203157) | Marine microbial communities from Ellis Fjord, Antarctic Ocean - #181 | ecosystem: Environmental > Aquatic > Marine > Unclassified | place: Southern Ocean | collected 2014-10-08 | reverse complement strand
TGCCCAACTAATCTGTCACACAAGGGCTTGCCCGTTCCCACCCACGGTAGTGCAACTTAACACGTAACACTTACCACGTAACACTTTTTTCGGAGGTGGCACGCGTAGCGTGACGGAGGGGTATTCCTCGTCATTTTCAATTTTAAACTTTCAATCTTTAATTCTTAATTGATTTATCCCGGTGGAGCTAATCCACCATTGGTAATTTGTCATTCGTAATTGCTCTCTATCTCTCAATTGTTAAATTGCTCATCCGCAAAGTCCAGAAATGTTTTCCAATCCTCCGGTTTATGAGCATGTCCTCCTTCTCGATGTGTTAACCTGAATTTGCCTGATGCATCAAGCAGGTCGTATACTTTCATCGTTGCGGCATATGTAATTCTTGTTCCTTCAGGATTTGACCACAAATCGCCATTTGCAGTCATATTAATTTGCGCCCTGGGAGCAATCAATGCTTTAAGATAATGTTGATCAAACGGAAGCTCAAGCTCTCTGCCAATCCAATCTGAAAAAGAGGGATTAAACCAGTACGTGAAATTTTCAAGTAAATTTTCAATTTTCTCAGCATTAGGATCAAGCCAACGATAGCACCCAGCACCACCACCACCTGAATTATTAGAACCAACCAACGTAATTCGCTCATCTGTTGCTGCTGCAAGCAGTACTGCTTTTCCACCTCGTGAATGTCCAGTGATGGAAATTTTCTCAGCATCAACAAATGGCATATCCACTAAAACATCAACTGCTCTATGATATCCCCATGCCCACGCGGCAAGGGCACCATAATTACATTTTGGTGCAACAGCATATAAACCTATATCCTTGGCATTATCCTTCATAATATCTTTTGCCAATTCACAACGATTAAATGTTGCAAGAACATATCCACGTCCGACAACATCATCAATAACCTCATCTGAAACATATCTTGGCCAGCATCCATCCCCACATATAACAACAGGAAAAGGTCCTTCACCATGGGGAACATATAAATTCAGACCAAAAGTCATCTCTTTCTCAAATGCGAAACGAACACGTCCGCTAATGTATGATTTTACAGAATCAATATATGTCCCAGCTTCATGCAGCAATTCAAAACTAATAGTATTTGGAACTGGAGGCAGTTCCCCATATTGTACGGGAATAATTGCTTCGTAAACTTGGGCTCTTCGTTTCGGCCAATCTATGCCATTTCCAACTTTTTTCCCATCTTTAAAAGTTAAAAGATCAGGCAAACTTTTCAAACACTCTTCACTTGTCATATCAGATTCCTAACGGTTCATTGACTCCCAAACAGATTCTAAGTCAATAATTGATGAATTCTCTGCAGCTTCATCAATTGCCATTGCCAGAACTGAACTTTCTAAACCTTCATCCCCACTTGAAGCAGGCTCCATACCTTCAGACATCGACTTATATAACTCTTTCATAATATAACTATCTCCGCCACCATGTCCATCTCCACCAAACCTAATTGTTACCTCATTGGAATCATGACGCTTGTAACGTAATGTTGACGAGTACAACTCCGCAATCATTGTACCCTCTGTACCGGAAAGATACATGCGTCTTTCAGGAATAGCATTTGACATTGTTGCCTGAAACATTACCCTGACGTTATTTCGATATTGAATGATTGCAACCTGATTATCCATTAAATTCTTATCAGACTTAAAAGGTGTTGACACTTTATGAGGATCTTTCCATCCTCCAAAAATTGTGTCTCCATTACTGTTCTTAAACTTATCCATGAAATGGTTATTCTCTGGAATAAAAAAATCTCTGCCACCAAAAGAGGCAACTTTTGAAGGAAGACAGCCAACAAACCAGTTCAGCAAATCCAGATCGTGAGCACATTTTTCTAAAATATGCGGGCCTGCAAGTTCCTTACGTCTTCGCCAGTTCTGCATAATATAAGCGCCATGACTAGGAGCAATATTCTCATTTGCATCAATACTTATGATGTCGCCAATATATTTCTCGTCAAGCAGCTCTTTAACTTTTATATAAAGAGGTGCATATCTCAAAACAAAACCAGTAGCAAAAAGTTTGCCACTCTCTTTATAACTTTTGTAAATCTTTCGACAGTCTTCAATTGAGGTAGCAAGTGGTTTTTCAGAAAATACATTTTTACCACAATCAAAGCCATAACAGACATGCTCACAATGATATACATTTGGAGAGAAAACCATTACCCAATCAATATCATCTGAATTAATAGCACTCTGATAGTCGCTACAATTTTCTGCTGTTCCACCCCAGTGTTCAACACTCTCCTTCGCAACCTCCATATCCGGATCAAACACCCTTCGAATCTCAACATTATCATCTGAATCATTAAGTAAGTTCTTTACAACATAATATGCCCTACTACCAGTGCCAATAACAGCAACTCCAATTTTTCCATTACTCATTTATATTTTCCTTTATTTTTCGCTCTAAAATTCTCAATTAAAATAGTGCCTCATGACTAAAAGGGTTATTAGCTTTTAGTTGTTAGTAATTAGTTAAGACACTATCAGTCTTCGCTCTGCGAGCTACGCCTAACACAGCCGTGAGTAGGTATAAGCTTCCCTCATTTTATAAACCTAGGGCGTTGCCCTAGACTTTTATATTAAGGGATTTCAGCCCTTTTTCGGCGATGAACCATCGCCGCTACAGCTTAGTGTTCGTTTCTCTTACAGTATACTGTAGCCCAGCTAATACGAAAACAATTCAATCTGAAATTACAAACTAAAGTCCAGATATGTAGTAGCTGGGTTGGTCGTCGAAATCAAACTGTAAACTATTGTGTTGTTGTAACAACCTATCTTTATAAATCCCGCCGGGAGCTTTTCCACCATTCGTAATTATTAATTTGCCATTCGTAATTAATTTAGCCTATCTAACCATCTAACGAACTAACCATTGACAATTAATAAAGAGGCTTTCCGCAATTTTCAACTTTCAATTTTCAATTTTCAATTATTTAACTGCCTATACGCCTCATAAGCAATTATTGACACAGAGTTTGCCAAATTCAAACTTCTTGCATGCTCTCCAGGCATTGGGATTGTTATAAGGTTATCTCTGTATTCCTCATAGAATTTAGATGGCAGGCCTCTCGATTCAGAACCGAATACAACATATTCATCTTCTTTAAAATCATGTTCAAAATATGTCTTATCACCTTTTGTAGATGCAAAAGACAAAACACTTGGATTCTCCGACTCCAGAAAAGCATTCCATGAATCATGCAGAGTCACATTAAGAAACGGCCAGTAATCCATTCCTGCTCTCTTAATATACTTATCTGTAAGGTGAAAGCCCAAAGGCTTAATCAAATGCAATTTGGCATTCAAACATACACATGTCCGACCAATAGCCCCTGTGTTATGTGGTATTTCAGGTTGAAAAAGAACTAAATTAATCATTTTACATCAAACTCAAAAATATTTATCTCTTCAGCACCCCAAGTATTCTTTGGAATCAATCTTACAATCTTAACAGCCGATTCTTCCAAATCAATTTTAACAAGTCTTTGATAATTATTATCAGTTTCAAATATAACTTTCTTCTCACCACTAGATAACTCTACCTCTACAGAAAATTCTTTAACCAAAGTTTCTGGCATTGTCCACTCTGTAGCATTCAGAGTATAGAAATTTCTCATGTTCTTTGCATCTTTGTCTGTCTCTGGATCTATTCGGTTAAGATTACTATCAAAAACAATTCGGACCTCATTAAGTTTTTCTGGTTTTTCAAAACTATATTCAATACTATCGCCTGCTTTACCTCTCCAGCAATTTACATCTTCACCAATCTGCCTATTCCATCCGTTTTTAAGGTTTTCAGGCTCTCCTGAACAGGCTGTAAGTTTTGCAGAGGCTGCAATTGTTGAAACAGCTCTCTTGTTCCAAGGAATGTAGCAATCATCATCCATAAGCGTCTGTTTTAACTCATCAATATAATCCTCATAAACACCTCGTGGTGTTGTCTCATATTTTTTTGCAAGAGCTGCTGCAGTACCAACTGCCTGCCCCATCATTGAAGTTGTGCACATAACTCTTGTTGAACTCATTGCAGCATGTGTTGCACTATGGCAACGTCCAGCGCAAAACAAGTTTTCAACATTTTTCGAATAAAGAGTGCGGTATGCAATACCATATGGAGATGGTGCTGGGTGGAAGATTGTCCCTGCTTGAGGATGGTAAAAGCCTGCCGGAAAATGATCATCCATCGACCAACCTCCATACAAGACAATGTCGTCAAACTTTCCTTCAGATGCAATATCGTTCTGTGTCAACACATGATCACCAACATAACGACGACTCTCACGCTTGCCGGGCAAAAAACCTTGCCAGTCAATAGCCCAGTTTGCATACTCATCTTTCAAGTCTGAGTAATTTTTGACGTAATCCCAGACTCCAAAAGAAATTCTCAACAGCTCATCTCTTAATTCTTCTGAATCATGAATACTATCGTTCTCACCGCCAACTTCCATCCACCAGAGATTTGTATTCTTGATGTCAACGTCTCTGCCTCTTAAATCTTCGGGCTTTGTAAACTTATGAGCCCAATCTGGAGCAATAAATTTCTGTGGGGTTGTATGTTCTCTTGCCTGTAGCAAACAAGACATTCCCATAGTCTTCTTGTCCGCAACATCAGGAGAAATGGTCTCGTTGAATTCAGACTTTGCTTCACGACCAATTCTATAATCTGCTCCAGATAAAGGAGCCATAATACCATCACCTGAACAATCGGCAAACATATCAGCCTCAATGGTATGCCAAATTTCTGTCGTCATCTGCCAGGCTGTAACACTTTTTATTCTATTTCCATCCATCTCACAAGAACTCACAGAGGAATTTAAAAATATTTCAAGATTCTCCTGATATCTTGCATTACCATAAAGTACACTGTCCCATATAGAGTAGTTAGCGGTTGGATTACGATAATAATTTTCAAGAAATAATTCCTCAAGAATCCCTGTTTCCCGCATATTCAAACCATGAGCACCACAAACATGCATTCGAATCTCTGAAGATGAATTTCCTCCAAAAACTGGCCTGTCCTGAATTATTGCAACTTTTGCACCACGACGTGATGCAGATATTGCCGCAATTAATCCGGCTAAACCACCACCTACAACACAAAAATCAACCTTACTACTTACTCTTTTCATTATTATTCCTATTTTACTTGAAAAAAATCTCAATTTTTTATACCTTCACAACTTGATTGAAACAAGAAAATGCTCCCAGATTACGTTAACTTGTTACCCAGATATAATTTATTAGGAAAACTTACTAATTTTCAGCTAAAAGGTAAAGATTTATGTTAAGAAAAATGAATGAAAATACGCGTTTGGAAATTCCAGGCGACAAAAATGACAAAACCGGTCACTTTAAACTTGCCTATATTATTCCGGCTATACTAATCACCATGATTATTCTTACTCCATTAATGTGCAAATCCGGCTGTAAGGATAAGGGGGTGGAAATGTCAGATAAAGAGACATTGGTTGTCGACACAGACAAAGAACCTGATATTATAGAAGCTCCAGTTCTTAGAGAAGAACCTGAGCGTTTCCCCCAAAAATCATACATGCCTAAATGCCGAGAATCAAAAGCTTCAGGAAGTATAAACCTAAACACATTCTCCCCAGGAAGAGATCTAATATATTTTGATGACAAAACAGTCTGGTGGGAAAGCGATAATGACGACACCACATACGATACAGAAGATGACCATACTGTTCATAAAAATATTAAAGAACCTCTTGAGAAACTGATAATTCTTGTAAACAACGCAGGTGGTACACTAAAAGTTCAAGATACCTTTAGGGGATACGGCATACACTCAAGTAAGTCTCTTCACAAAGAAGGCAGAGCCATTGACTTGACGGCAGAAAATCTAGAACTGGAACAACTTGCAAAATTTGCGTGGATGGCAGGCTTCGACTGGGTATACTTCGAAACTGCAGGAGGTCTTCATATACATGCCTCCGTCAAACGATAAAAAACAAATGCAAAAATATGACGAGCTTTGCTCGTAGTGCACAGTATATAGTATATAATACACAGTTGCACTACTGTGAGCTGGTGTAAGCTACGCTGGTTTTATAAACCTAGGGCGTTGCCCTAGGTATTATATTAAGAGCTTTCAGCTTATGTAATGCATTTTACGGGCTAAGTGATACGTAACACGTAGCACTTACCACGTATCACGCACTTACGAGAATCTAATTTATTATTAGGATAGTTCCAAGAGGTGGGATCGGGATTTCATTGCTAAAAAACACATCGTCCCAAGTTTCCTTATGAGGCGTCAAACCACCAGTACCCTGGTCACCAAAAGCGATATAACTGTATGATGAAGCACCACCCACTACCGAGAGTCTATTACCTAGGGTTTCCTGTTCAATTCATAACTAGTGTATTATTAAGGTTTTATCCTATACCTAATACACTAGAAGTGTAATCCCGCTCAGCGGGACAAGCACGACTAGGTGGTATGTTTAGCCCAAAAAGCTTGCAGCCCAGCCACTAAATAAAGAAATGCTTAATGCATGTTAAGGTTTGGTTGTTATTTTAGTAGCTGGGTTAATATAAAGTTCATACAATTTATGACTTTGTAATGCGATATCACGCAAACTGTAGGCCATTCGCCTTGCTCATTGCTTTTTTATTTGTTTATTATTAGATCAAAAAGCCTCTCTTCGACTTCGTCTTGAGTGCCTTTGCAGCATGTTATCCCGCTTTTGCGGGATCCCGTTCTGCGGGACCGCGAGCTAAAGGCTAACACGTCTTAGTACCAAAATATACGAACCAATTTGTTGAGGCTGGAACTTGCGACAGCAGTGAAACGTCCCATCTCTCATTAAACAGGAAGCCCTACTTAGCTGCACTCCATCAAAACCTTAGATGGTTGGTTGAGGGTATAAACATGAGTTCTAGGCAATAGAATCTCCTGACTTTTATTTCCAACCGTAAAATTAAGAAAAAACTTTTTATTTGTTTTTTGCTGTTGACATTTCAGGCGTTTTTTGTAAAAATTGATATACACGGTTAAGTTGTGATATATATCATGGCTTGAAATGTGTCATTTTTAATATTATAATAGGGAAGGTACAATCGAATATTTGCTTTAGCATCGTCCAGCTATCAAATGCTGCAGAAACAATAGTTATATCAACAAACCCTTAGTTTTATCAGGAGAAATTCATGAATCGTATTAAATCAAAATTGTGTTTTGTAATTTTCATTACTAGCATAATTTTCTGTGTTGCCCATCAGTCTTTCGCAAAACAGCTTGGCGATGGTCTTGAGTATTGCATAGTCAATCCTATTGCAAATTTTCAAATACTTCCCAAAACTATGGATATTCCAACAAAGATACCTGACGATCAAGTCAAGTTAGTGGCCGCGAAGGGCGAATTTGTCCCTGCAAGCATTGTGTTCAAACCGTCGCATGATATAGAAAATTTCACAGTCAGAATCACTGATCTCAAAAATCAGGATGGTGATGTTATACCCGCATCGCAGGTTGATATAAAAATCGTCAAATGCTGGTATCAGTCGGGAACCCAGGAGGGCCGAGGCGCGACACCAAATAATGAAGGGATGAGGCTCTTAACGCCAGAGTTGCTACTCAATGACGATAGTCTTATAAAGGTCGATACCAAAACCAAGGATAACTACATAAGATGCATTGATCCAGACACTGGAGTGGTGGAATATCTGTGCATATCCAAAACGCATCTTCGATTCCCCCAGGATATTCTGGAAAAAATGAACCGGGGATTAAAAGAAAGTAAAACACTTGTTCCCACCAAGCTGGAACAAGATGAGAATAAACAATACTGGCTGACCTTTCATGTTCCCAATCGCGCCTTGCCTGGGGTTTATAAAGGCAAGCTTGAAGTTGTTTACAATACGCAGGTTCAAGCCTCTATTCAGGTACAACTTCGCGTGCTTAGCTTTAGGCTTCCAAAACCCAGTACATATTACAACCCAGACAAAGAATTTGTATTGTCAATGTACTATCAGGGATTTGTAACCAGAGATAACAAAACACGCTTGGGGGCCAGAGGAAGGTCTCAAAAGCAATTCAGGCAGGAATTGCAGAATATGTACGATCATGGTGTAACAAACCCATTTTTGATGTTGGACGAGACGCAGTTGTTTCATGATTCCCACCTTCTGCGAACCATGCTGCATATTCGACAGGAGGTAGGTATTACCGGGGATTTGTATATCAGTGAAGGTCGGTCTATAGTATACCCACAGGACAAAGCGGGCTTAAAGCGTATGCAACATTATGTGAAAAAAGTTCTCAAAATTGCCAAGGAGTATGGCGCTAAAGATGTTTATTTTTACGGCGTCGATGAAGCAAAAGGCGAGAGACTTGTCGCTCAACGCGCGTTGTGGAAGGCGATTCATGAAGTTGGGGGGAAGGTTTTCTGCTCCGGGTATAAAGGAAGCAATTTTGATGTCATGGGAGATATTCAAGATATGTTTAATAGCGCTGGTACTTTATCGAAGGCAGAAGCTGCTCTTTGGCACAGTAAAGGCCATGATATTTTCTCATATGCCTACCCGCAGTGTGGCTTAGAGGCCCCGTATACTTACAGAAAAAATTATGGTTTAAAACTCTGGACACACAACTACGACGGCGCCATGGACTTTTGCTATACCGATCCCGGGCCTCATGGTTTATGGACTGACTTTTTAGATACGCGTCATCTAGGACACGTAAGGTCACTTACTATGGCATATCCGACACTCGATGGTGTTATTGATACCGTTCAGTGGGAAGGGTACCGTGAAGGCATAGACGACATAAAATACCTTTGCAAACTTCGCGAGGAAATAAAGCGGGCCGAGATTTCTCAGGACCCCCTTGCCAAGCAAGCAGCTGGAGATGCCAGAAAGTACATAACCGATATTGATGTTGAGAAAACAGAGCTTTCTATGGTCAAGATGGAGACTATCGAGCATATTCTCAAGATACAAAAAGCACTATTAATTACTGGTGCTACGGAAAATATAGTGGAACAAGGCGAGTCTCGCTTGATCGCTTCGTGGGATTTTAACGAAGGCAAAGGAAACGTTGCAAAAAACTCAAAGTCATCGGAGTATAATCTCGAAATCGTAGGTGCCAAGTATAGGCCTAACAAGTCTGGTTATGAACTTGTCTTTGATGGCGTTGGAACCTATGCCGAACTTCCGAGTATAGATAAACTAAACTTTGGGAAAGGTGATTTCAGCATTTCTTTTTGGATTAAACCCGACAAAAACATCAATGGAGATATTGTTTCAAAGTGGATTTACTATCTCTATGGAACCAATCCTGCTCGAGGATATAGAATTGTAATGCTTAAAACAACAGGAACCCAAGGCCAGGTCAGGTTCACGGTTGGTAATAAGACCCGAGTGGGGCTTACAGTGGGAACATCTTATAATTTATACGATGGGGAATATCATCACATCGTATGTATGAAAAACAAGGATGAGTTGATGATTTATATTGATGGCAAATTGACCAATAAAGTGAATGGTCAAAACCTTGATGCTTCGGCACCGGAACATCTTATAGTTGGACGCTATTTTGCAAGTGTAGGGGTTCAGATGCACTATGCCGGAAGTATTGATGACATGCGTATCTATAACTATGCTATTGATGCTGAAGAAATACAAAATCAGCAGCAGCAAGAAAAACAATTACCAGTAACAAAATAATTATCAGGTACTATCAAAAATTGTATGAGAAAACATATTTCCGTTCACAGAACGGACGCTACATTACTTGTAACTAACGTTGGTTTGAAGACATGTAGTGTCGATTCTGTGAATCGAAAAAAGGGGGGATAAGGCAGAAATGCCTATATCCCGTTTATTTATAAAAATTTGGGTTCAGGCTCAGCCTGCAACTTTTGAAAAAATAATTATCAACAAAGGAAATCATAATGAAATTAATAAATTTTGGATCGGGATTACACATAGCTATTATGCTTGCAGTTTTGGTGGGCAGTGCCTGCGCGCAGGGTCTAACTTATAAAAGCAAACTTCTATCTAAACCACCTGTGCTTGACGGAGAAATAGATTCAGACCCAGCTTGGGAATCCCTGCCATGGGAAAGCAATTTTTCATATATTGGTTCTGAGCGAGTGGCAACTAAGCAAACGTTCTTCAAGGTCGGCTATACGCCAACAACACTATATTTTGCAATTAAATGCGAAGAGCCCAATATGAACAAGATTGTGGCAAAATTCAAAGACCGTGAATCTGTATTTAACGATGATGGAATAGAACTTTTTATCTTTCCCGCAAAGACCAAGCAGTTTTTTCATTTGATTATGAACACTCAAGGGGCGAGATGGAATGGTATGGGGTTGGCGATGGCCAGTGATACTCTATGGGATTGGCAGATGATGGTAGCCAAACAAAAAAATAGCTATACGGTTGAAATCATGCTTCCTTTCAAACTGTTTGATAGAATTCCTGATGATTTAGAGCAATGGACGATCAATATATCGCGAAACACCTTTACCACCAGCGAAGATCATTATTCAACCTGGTCACAGTTGGATAATCTTGTAGAATTCACGAAACTTGGAGGAAAATTGGTTTTCACAGAAAGCGTGAAAAATACACCGCAGTTTCAAGAGATTAAGAAAGAAATTCTAGGCCAACGTAAAAAACAGGCCTTAGACATCCTCGGTATCGCTCAAGTTTTAATCAATCAATCTTTGGATATTTGCAACAAAAACAATATGAATCTGGATTTCGTCAAGAGTTTTAATAAATCTATAGCTAAAGCCAAGCAGGATGTACAAAATGCCGATAAACTTGCCTCAACGTCTGTGGTTCTTGAAAATGCACAAAAGCTTTACAGACAATCAGAGCTGATCAAAGCCGATATTCTACTACGCAGTTTTTGTATTGAAGGTACTACTTTTGATGGAATGTAATGAGATGCTATCAACGATGTAGAAATGGAAAACAAGCACAAGCATGACGATACAGTAGCATTAAATGCAAGTGAGTAATAATGAAAAATAAAGAAAAAAAAATGAAAAATCCTATAATCACTAAAGAAGAATTTAAGACTCGTATTGCCAAGATTCAGGAATCTCTTGAGCTTAAAGGCCTTGACGCGATGCTGGTTTATGGAGATGAATATCGCAAGGAAAACCTGCGTTACGTCTGCAACTTCTGGCCTATATTTGAACGTGGCGCTTGCCTGATA
>Ga0307987_1001896_pt1 | contig 11238 bp, 8 predicted proteins | sample EllFjometagen181_FD_203157 | JGI IMG/M metagenome (GOLD analysis project Ga0307987, IMG submission 203157) | Marine microbial communities from Ellis Fjord, Antarctic Ocean - #181 | ecosystem: Environmental > Aquatic > Marine > Unclassified | place: Southern Ocean | collected 2014-10-08 | reverse complement strand
CGTTACATAAGTACTCTTATGTCGATTCATTTCTTGGAGCAACGCGCCGTTCGCCTGTCGCGCCGTAGGAACGAAGGAGGATGTATTTTCGCTGTGTCGGGCCGTAGCCCAAAGGACGAAGACTGGTGCCCTTCGTGGTATTAAAAAGAAAAGGTCGTTTGTGTGTACTGAATTTAAAAAAATAAAGAAAGTTTAAAATGAATAAGATTTGCATAGCAACGGTTCAGTCACCTGAACCAAATGGAAAAGAAGGATATGACGTTTGTGTTCAGCGTGGGCTTGAGTTTGCTAAACAGGCGGCGGAGGCTGGTGCCAAGATTATCTGCTTGCCTGAGTATTTTGGAGTATTCGGTATACCTTCAGAACAATGGAGTAACTTAATACAGGCGGGCGATAAAATACTTGCTCAGTGTTGTGAATTGGCAGCACGCTATCAGACGGTTATACTTTATCCGTCCATTGAGGCAGCAGATGGCAAACTTTTCAATACCACATGGATAATAGGGGATGACGGCGAAGTTTGCGGTAAATATCGTAAGGTACATTTAACACTAAGCGAGCGTCAAAGCAAGGGCTTATCAGCAGGCAGTGAGTTTCCCGTGTTCTCGTTATGCGGACTCAAGGTCGGAATTATGACCTGTTATGATGGATACTTTCCAGAAACGGCGCGTATTTTAGCCCTACATGGTGCCCAAATCATATTCTGGCCATCACTACAGCGTAGTGCCACTGATCACTCAATTACGGTGCAAGCATGTTCTCGCGCTATGGACAACTGTGTTTATATTGTAAGGTCAACGTTTGGTCATCCAGTAGATGTTGTGTGGAAACCGGGCATGATGCCAGGAATGTCATGCATTGTCGATTGCGAAGGTCGCATTATTGCCGATCTTGGACGTGATGAAGGATTTATTACCCGTGATATCCCAACAGGAGAACCACGACCCCGAGCCCGTTCATTTGAAGATGATCCCGCATCACCACGAACATATCTCTTTGAGGATAGACGACCTGAGACGTATAGCGAGATATTAAACAAAGAAATATTTTGAAATATATAGCATAGGATATCATAAAATAGTAATAATATTGTACAAATAGCAGTGACTTGGATTCAACCCTGAAGTGAAACTACATGTTCTGATGTCCCAGTTTTTCACGGTAGAAGTTTTATTAGGGAAATCATTCGGAATTAGTTGAATCATCTTGTGCAAAATGCTACTGTTTGTTTTTGTTTTTGTCAATAATGCAATATATTATATTGCAACATTAAAAAATAATGTTCCTTTATGAGGGCGATTTAAATATGATTGTTATTTGCCGATTAAATGAAGGAACTAGAGGATGACATCAATAAAAAAAAGTGGTTACTTAAAAAAGATAGACATACAAAATGGGATGGTCTCAATTACAATCTGAGAGCTATTAGTTTTGGTGTTTTAATATTGACTGATGAAATAAGTAAGTGTTTTTTAATATGGAGCCCGTTGGAGAGGTAAGAGTTAGAAAGTTGGTCGAACTAGTTTCGATAACGTATAAATATAAAGGAGATAATAAATGAGTTTGATAATGTATAAAGGGGATAGTAAATGAGTTGGATTGATTGGTTAATTGTTGTTATTCCGGTGATGTTTGTCGTCGGAATTGGGCTCTATTCAAGGAGATATGTTCGTAGTGTGGCAGACTTTCTGTCGGCAGGTCGTGTATGTGGCCGTTATGTTATTTGCGCTAGCGACGTTGCCAACGCTCTATCAATCATTACTCTGGTAGCTTATGTGGAGGTTCATTATAAGACAGGGTTTGCAATTAGTTTCTGGATGGGTGTAATGGCCCCAATTGGAATGATCATGGCTTTGTCAGGCTATTGCATATACCGGTATCGCGAAACCAAGGCAATGTCGCTAGGACAGTTTCTTGAAATGCGTTATAATCGTCCTTTTCGTATTTTTGCCGCTTCGTTGCGTAGTGTCTCTGAGATCTTGGCAAATTCTATTATGCCAGCGATTGCTGCACGATTCTTCATCTACTTTCTTGACCTTCCGCCCAAGGTTTCTATTTTGGGCATGGAAATATCGACCTTTTTAATAATTGTATCAATCTGCCTGACCTTAGCTATCTCCATTATCTGTATGGGTGGTACGCTGGCTATGGTTATTACTGACGCCATTCAAGGAATGTTTTGTTTTCCATTAATTGTTTTCTTCATATTTTTCATATTATACCATTTCAGTTGGGGTAATGAAATCGTACCGGTAATGATGGATAGGGTGCAAGGAGAAAGTTTTATTAATCCATATGATGTATCGAACTTGCGAGATTTTAATCTTTTCTTCGTTATGATTATGATTTTCAATAGTATCTTTCACCGGGCTAGTTGGATTGGAGCGGGGCTTTCTTCCGCAGCCAAAAATCCTCATGAACAGAAAATGGCTGGAATTCTCGGGGCTTGGCGTGGGCAGATCTCCAACATATTCTATGTGTTGATTGCTTTAACCATAATCACCCTAATGAATCATCGCAATTTTTCTTCAGAAGCAAAAAATGTCCGAGACAATGTTTCTTTCAATATTTCAAAGGAACTGATAGACGATACAGCGCAGCGTACTTCTTTCAACCAGGCTATACAGGCTCTTCCTGAACAAAAACATCAGCCGGGAGTTGACGAGCCGCTGTCACAAGATAAAAATCTGGATACTTCTGTACTTCAGGTTGCGCATGAAAAATTAGTGGAAATTAATGGGGAGAGTCGAGGGAATGAGAAATTTCAGCAATTTCGTACTCTTTTCCATCAGGAAATGCTGGCTACGTCAATGCGTCAATTACTTCCTACTGGACTCTTGGGGCTCTTTATGCTCTTGCTAGTGCTGGCAATGATTTCAACCGACAATACTCGTATATATAGTGCTGCCGTTACTGTTACGCAAGATGTTATTCTTCCTTTAAAAAAGAAGTCTTTCACGCTAAAACAGCATGTCTGGGCTTTGCGTTTTGTATCGATTGGTATAGGAGTTATTTTTGCTATTTGTTCCTCTTTTATGGCACAACTGGACTATATTCAACTTTTCGTGACGATTATGGTTTCACTGTGGATGGGCGGGTGTGCTCCAGTAATGATTTTCGGGCTTTACAGTCGCTTTGGGACGACAGCAGGAGCTTTTACCTCGCTTATAACTGGTATGGTTCTTTCTTTTGTATCTATTTTAACTCAGCGTAATTGGGCAGCCGTGGTTTATCCTTGGCTTGACAGGCATGGTTTTGTAGAACCCGTTGGAAACTTTCTGACAAGTGTATCAGCTCCTTTCAATCCATATGTTAAATGGGATATGAATGCAGTCAAATTTCCAATTAACAGCTACGAGATTTTCTTTATGATTTCTCTGATTACACTTTTCTTATACATTGTGGTATCATACGCTACTATGAAAGAACCATTTAATCTTGATCGCATGTTGCATCGTGGTAAATACAATATTGATGGCGAAAATAAAGAAGCCTTTAAGTTTACATTACATAATCTTTTCAAGAAGATTCTTGGGATTACCAAAGATTATACCACTGGCGATAAAATAATTGCATATGTTTTCTTCTTTCAAAGTTTTGTTTGGGGATTCCTGTGTGCTTTTGTTGGAGTCGTTGTATGGAACGCAGTTACTCCTTGGCCACTTGAATGGTGGGGGACATATTTCTTTATTATTCTACTTGCTATTCCGTTGTGTTTGGCCGTAATATCTGTGTTCTGGTTTGGTATTGGAGGATTTAGAGATCTTTTCCGTCTTTTCCGTGATCTTAAAGCGCGAGTTACTAATCCGCTAGACAATGGACAGGTAGATGGTCATGTTTCGCTTTCTGATAAAGCTGAATTTGAAAAAATTGAGCATAAAGTGCCGGATAATGAATCAGAGAACGAAAAAGAATCTGATTAAGTTATAGAAAAACTGAATGTCCGGCATGCCATGCATCTACGTGCGTGGACATTCAGCGTATTTAGTTCGTCGTGTTTCTATAAAAACATATATGGACAGGCCTGTTAACTATTAATTTATTAGATGGTTGAGTCGAAAACTGTTGCCTATAGCCGAATCTGAAGGAAGATGCGCAGGAGTTTCCGACTTGCAGGATCGAAAAAGATTGACTAGGCCTAGCTTACAAGCGAAGAATGACAGCCCGTAATAGCTTAGCCTAGGGCGGCGCCCTAGGTAATACAATAAAATAAAGGTTTTTACCTGCTCACGGCCCTGTCGGGCGTAGCTCGTAGAGCGAAGACTGGAGTGTCTTTCGTTGGAAGCTGGGTGCTTTTTTGTTAGCTCTGCTAGTTCCGCTTTGCGGTAATTTTTAATTGGATATTCTCTTCCTCCATCCTGGTTAACTTGCTGTTTCCGTTTTTCGGGATTGAACTTTTAACGTTTCAACAGTAATGTAACCATTTGCTAGTATTTGGTTTGTGAATTGAGTTGGAAGGGTTGAACAAAGGACAAGGTGCCAGTTGTAACGAAAGCAGATTGTAACAATCGAGTAAGTTAGTTAAAATTAGCCAATGAAGTTAACCAATAAAGAATCTGTGGATTTTTAACGGATTCAGTATTATAAAAAAGAGGGAGAAGTTTTATGAAAATTATGAATTTACTATTTTTGCTAATGACTTTATCATTAGCGTGTACCTGCGTGGCGAGTCAAGTTGAATTTGAGGATGTTACCTTGGGATCCGGTCTACAGGGAATTGGCAATGGAGGAGCAACCTGGGCTGATTTGGATAATGATGGGTGGGTTGATCTTATTTCCAGCGGAAAAATTTGGAAAAATGTTGAGGGTACAAATTTTGTAAATATTACAGAAGGTTCGGGAATATCTTCTGCTCGTGGAGCTTGTGTTGTTGCGGATTTTAATGGGGACGGTGAAAAGGATATCTACTTTTTTGCTTCTGCTGGTGGAAAACTATATCTTGGTCAAGGAAATTTAAAATTTACAAAAGGCGAAGCTTTTAAAAACGAAGCTCAAGCCACTCTTGCTGCATGTGTTGCGGATTTGAATAATGATGGTTATGTAGATGTATATGTGGCTAACTATGAAATATGGAAAAAACAACTCGGGTTCCATGATATTATTCTACGCAATGATAAAGGTTCATTAGTGGAGCAGTGGAAAGCTTCGGACAAAGAGCTAATGCGTGGTCGAGGTGCTACCAGTTGTGATTTTAACAATGACGGCTTGATGGATGTTTATGTGTCTAATTATCGACTTATGCCAAATTTCTTGTGGATTAACCATGGGGACTGGAGCATAAGTGATGAAGCGAGTGAATACGGTTGTGCTGGAGGTGAACGCGAAAACATAGGTTTAAAGAATTCTTTGCAAAATCCATATCTCTGTTCTGGTCATACTATTGGTTCGCTTTGGGCTGATTTTAATAATGATACTTATTTTGACCTGTTTGTTGGCAATTTTTCGCATCCTCCAAAATATCAGGATAGGCCTATGTTGCTAAAAAATGGTGGGCCTGCGAAGAAATATCATTTCATTGATAAAAGTGCTTTGGCAAAAATTACATGGCAGGAATCATATGCTTCACCTGCTGCAGCAGACGTTGATAATGATGGTTTCGTTGATATCTTTTTCACTACAGTTTATGAAGGGGATACGGGCAGACTATTTCGTAACCTTGGTTCTTGGAAATTTAATGATATTACACTGCCGAGCAATATAAAAGAAAGTCATTCTTACCAAAATGCTTTTGCGGATTTTGATAATGATGGACGTATAGATTTAATTACAAGTGGTCGTCTTTATCGCAATGTCAGCGATATTGGAAATTGGCTTGAAGTTAATCTTGTTGGCAAAGCTCCAAATACTTCTGCCATAGGTGCGAAAGTTATTATTGACTGTCATGGGAGTCAATATATTCGTCAAGTTGAGGCGGGTACCGGGCAAGGAAATCAGAATGATTTACGTCTTCATTTCGGAGTCGGCAAATATATTGGTCAAATTAAGGCGCAAGTTATTTGGCCCAATGGCAAAATTACTAAGCACATGTGTAAAGCCAATAGCACAGTGAGTTTCAAACAAGAATAAATATTTTCTAAACAGTCAATTTGCTTTCATAAAGAAAAACATTTATCGAGAAATAAACATGATGTTGGAAAAAGACTTGCTCTCCGGGCCCTCGCTAAAACATATGGATTAATAGAATTTAAAAGGGAAGTTAGAATGGTGCTTTGTTAATGGTGAAAACAGAAAACTAGAAGCCCTTTTAATTATGGAGGCTAGTAAGAAATTTGTCCTTGCAGAAGTCATAATCGATGTAAATACAGTGATTGTTTCGAATTCCAAAATAAAAACACCTTTAGTTGCAAGATATGCGTGTAGTGACCTATAGCTTAGGTACTCTAAGATTACAAATTCGTAATCAGTATTAATTGAACATTGTGTCTACATACACCATTGCTCAAATATGATTAGTGCAAATACACGTTCTGATGTCCAGATCTTTTACGGTGAAAATTTTATCAGGTAAAGTTTTTAGAATTAGTTGCATTACCTAATGTAAGATGCTAATATTTGTTTTCGTTTTTTTTTATGATAATGCAATATGCTATATTGAAAACGAAAAAACAGGTACTTTTTTAACCTTTACGGATGATAGTGATAACAAAGGAATTATTATGAAGTTGAATTCTAATTTAACAAGATTAGTTGGCACGTTGGATGTTGATAGTTATGATCTTGACAAGCTTCGCAGGCAGGCTGATGAAATGAAACAACTTGGGTATTACGGGGTATATTTCAATAATATATTTTTTACTATTGAGAATACTGATTTTGTATGTTCTGAAGAGGATATATTCTTTAGAGAAGATAAATGCTTGATTGTCCGCCGTACAGAAGATGAGATTAAACAAATTAAGACGATTATTCAAAATAGCGGACTTGTTGTGCCGTCTGCACATTTTCTTAATATGTTGCCGCAGCCAGGAGAACCATTAGAGTCTATATTCAGTACTTATGAAAAAATTCTGGATATAGCACAGGTTTTAGAAGCCAAGCGTGTTACTACTCATATGGGAGGCATTGCAGTGACGACAGCAGAGAAGTCTGCAGCAAGACCGACACATGTCGAAAAACTAGAACGTAAAGAAATTAGTTATAACGAATATATGAAGCTTGTTAAAAAAGATTATGGTTTGGAACAAATTTTGCCAGATAGCATAACAGCTTATAGGCATCTTTGTGCGGAAGCGGCAAAGCGTGGAATTATGGTTACCATTGAAACCGCCTGTTGTGAAATGTATGAGATCAATACAAAACCAGAAGCTATGCTTGATTTTATTCGTCAGGTAGGTGCTGACAATATGGCTATTTGTATTGATTCAGGGCATTGTCACTTAAACAAGCTTGATGTTTCAGAAGTAATTCGTGAGTGCGGGACATCTTTTGTGGAAACACATTTTCATGATAATTTTGCAATAAATGATAATCATAATCCTATAGGAATCGGTACTATCAATTGGTTTGAAGTGATTAAAACCATGAATGAGACTGGTTATAAAGGTGAAATAACCTTTGAGCAGGGCGACTATGTAACTAATCATAAAAATTGGATGCTATTTGTTGAAAGAGTTGAAAAAGGTGCATGTTGAAATTTTCCTCTTGTATGGAATAATACACGCCGATAATCATGTGGTACCTGAAAATCACTACTACTTTTAATTGCAGTGTTCGTCTTCTCGCTTGGCTCTGCCAAGCACATAATTCCCATGTTTCCCATAGTTCCCGTTTTTTAGAGCAATGTGACTTTCGTGGTGAAAAAAACAAGGTTTGAAGTTTTCAGTTTTATAGTTGAGAGGAAAGACATGCATGTCAATTAATAGAATCAGCAAATAATATTAATTTTTATACTTTTTGGTGATGATTAAAAAAAACAATATAATTTCGATCATCATCCTTCGCTCTTCGAGACTACGGCTCGACAAATAGATCGAACGTTACATTGCTTGCAAACAAACGTTAGTTGAAAATAATGTAGAGTCGGTTCGGCGAACCGAGAAGAACAAATAGGCATCAATGATAAAAACAAGGTTTTGAATTGCAAAAAAAGAAATTGACGACATAACTGTTATTTGCTATTCTTTTTTACTTCTTTCATGGTGGAAAGAATAGATAGATCTAGTTGCCTTGAGCATTTTGATTATTAAAGAATAAAAGGAATTATGATGATTTCTAAATATATTGTGTTGGATTGGTTGTTGTGAATTTTGGTTTTTTTTGGTTTTTTTTCACAACGATATGAATGCGGTATGTGTTGTTTTTTAGGAACACAAAAAACAAGGATGTATCATGGTTTATTTGGATCGGATAATAGTGGTGTTATGATTGTGACACTAGTAGTGGTGGAGTTTTATATGTCTAGAATGAACAGAAGCATAGCCGCTTTCATTCTTTTACAGAAATTGGACATTGTTTGTTGAAAGAGTTAAAAATGATAAAAATTAAAGCCTGTTTTATTGATATTGATGCCACCATAACAGATGATGGTGATATTGAACAGATCATGTCAGAACATCCATTGAACAATGCTCTTTTCGGAGTTTTACGGGATGTAATGGTACTTGATGGATGGGACGAGGAAAAGGCCCTTGAAGTATTGACTGCATATGCAGATGATATTGTATTCTGGGATTATGAGGATTTCATTCGTAAATTCAAGATTCCTGCCAAAAGTGCTTGGGAGCAGATTATTAAGTGGCATGATGACCATTTGGTTGTTTATGATGATGCTGTTTCTATGATTAAGCAGCTTTATGCTATGGATGTCCCACTCTACGTCATTAGTAATAATCCTATTCAAGGATGCCTATTAAAGTTGCAGCGTGCTGGGTTGGGAACACTGGATGGAAGCCCATGGTTTAAAGATCTTTTTGGATCAAACAAATTAAAAGGGCAAAAAAGTTCTGTTGAGTTCTGGGAACGGGCATTGGCGTGTAGTGACATCTCGCCAGAAGATATCGTTGTAATAGGAGATAATTTAAAGGATGATTTTCAGATACCTAGCCAGGCTGGTATCAGACATTTTTTTCTAGTTGATAGAAAGAGAAGAGAGCCGTTTGTATGTGAAGATGGAGCTTGCTTTGTAAATAGTTTACAACAGGTCCCTGATTACCTTAAATTGAAAGGTTAAGAATTTAGGCATAATTATTTAATGGCAAAATCATTCTTTAAAAAAGAAATTTAATGTGTGCAATGCGTCGATCAGTGATTTAGATGTGAATAAATAGGGCTTGAAAGAGTAAGAGTTTTGCCACAAATAATCTGTGAGAAGAGAGTGTTAGAACTCTGTGAAAAGAGATTTTGACCACTATAAAATAATATTAATCCAATGATTTTGTTATTAAAATGATTTTGTCATAATGATTTAAAAGAAAAGATAATAAAGGAAAATTATAATATGGAAATTTTAGATAATATTTATAGAGATCGTGTAATGGGTTGCTGGGCAGGTAAATGTCTGGCTGGTGCAATTGGAATGCCGTTCGAGGGGGTGCCATATCAGCCTAATCTGCGCCCAGAAACAATTTATGTTCAGGATGTGCCTAATGATGATTTGGAATTGCAGTTGGTTTGGCTTATTGCCATGGAGCAGCATGGGCTTAATCTTAGCGAGGAACATCTGGCTGAATTTTGGCTTAATGATATTAAGCATGGATGTGATGAATACAGTATGGCTATACGTAATATTAGCCGTGGAATTATACCTCCGGAAAGTGGTTGTGAAGATAACTTTTTTGTTGATGGAATGGGGGCTGCAATTCGTTCTGAGGTATGGGCGGCAATATTTCCAACTCGCCCGGATGCAGCGGCTCATTTTGCTGCTATGGATGCGGTTGCGGATCATTGGGGTGATGGCGTTTGGAGTGAGGTGTTTTTGGCAACAGCCGAGAGTCGCCTTTTCGTGGATGATGATATTAAGGCCGCATTATTATTTGCATTGGAAACAATTCCTAGTTCGACTCGATTGCAGCCAGCAATTCGCATGGTTATGGATCTTCACGATCAGGGTTGTGGCGAAGCAGCAGCAAAGTCAATTATTATGCAGAAAGTTTATCATCATGACTTTACCGACTGCGTAATGAATCTGTCTATTCTGACATATGCTTTGCTATGGGGTGACTGTGATTTTGTGAAAACCGTGTTGCTTGCTGTCAATTGCGGGCGTGATACTGATTGTACTGCCGCCACTTGTGGTGCTTTTCTAGGATTGGCTCGTGGTAGTAAGGTAATTCCTGAAGATTTAATGTCTAAGCTTTCTTCCACACTTACGCTTGGTGATCTCATTGCTAAAATAGATGGTATGCCAAAAACTCTGCAGGAGTTGGTGGATAGAACTATTGCACTACATGAACGTTTAAAAGATGATTTGCCAGAAGATCTTTACCCGGCTTATCAACCATTTGTTCAGGATAAACCAGCAGCTTATGACCGTGCACGTTGGCTTGTGCTAGATGAAACAGAGCACGATATTGTCGCAATCAAGGAAAAACTACTGCGTGACGGTGTTTGTCCTGATGAGCTTAAACAACATATTATTACTACAGATGGTTTAACATTTGAATTGCAAAAGCATGTACATGATTTTAATACATTAAGCCTTTTTAGTTTTTTGGAAGTAGGCAATACTGATACGGCGAAGGAGGATGTAGTTTTATCAATTACGGCAGACGTAGGGTTAACTTTATGGTTTGACAACCAAAGGTTGATTAATCATCACTCCAGGCTGTTGGCTATACCATCATTTCATCGTGCTGAAGGTGGCGCTGCATTTAATTATCCGCTACAAAAAGGTGATAGTAAGCTGGTGCATATTAAGCTATACGCCTGTGTGCCTCCATTGAAATGTACATTGATGTTCGGCAACCTCTTTAATGATCATCTTGAGGGATTCAACCTGGATATATAAGAGAAATTAGATTTAAGAAAAAGACAAAAAGGCGTAATCGTTAGTCTATGGTTCCCGCTTTGCGCATGTGCGTCAACCTAAGCATAATTGATTTGTACTACAACCCTTGAACTTCTTGTTTTTTTCGGTCGTTTATTTTTTGACATAACTTATAAGCCATTAACCATCAAAAACTTAAAAACCAACTTTAGACCTGGCAACTTTTTCATTTTCTTTACCACGAAAGGCACAAAAAGACACGAAAGTCGCATTGCTCCAAGAAAATGCATTGCCATAAGAGTACTTATGGAACA
>Ga0307987_1001895_pt1 | contig 11240 bp, 4 predicted proteins | sample EllFjometagen181_FD_203157 | JGI IMG/M metagenome (GOLD analysis project Ga0307987, IMG submission 203157) | Marine microbial communities from Ellis Fjord, Antarctic Ocean - #181 | ecosystem: Environmental > Aquatic > Marine > Unclassified | place: Southern Ocean | collected 2014-10-08 | reverse complement strand
TTTTTATCTATCGAATATATTTCTATGGGTCCGTTGTCAGGAAAGACAGCGGGCGTAATACCGTAGGAAATACATGGCGTAGAGACGCACGGCGTGCGTCTATGTTCTGGCACGGCGCCGGTTATTCCAAACCGATTCCAAAAACGGATGTCATTGACATGGCGGCATGGCGATATGGGAATATGTAAACATACAAATATATGAACATGTAAACATGCAAGCATCTAAACATCCAAAAAAAACAGGCATTTATTCATATTGTAAACGCGCCCCGCATCATGGCGTAAACCCGCGTTGCGCAAGAGATTAGACGCACGCCGTGCGTCTCTACGAACAGAAATTCACGGAATGGCAGGGGGCGGGATAGGTGGTGTCAATCCTCGGTGAACCATGTGGCATGATTTAAAAAACAGAATAATAAACGGGATGGGTCTTTGTTCTGGCGCGGCGCGAGCCCCCACCCTCGTTCCAACGCTCCGCGTTGGAATGGTTTTTCGGCCGCTCTGCGGCCTCTGCGCCAGAATCAAAATACAGGCGGAAGGCGTTCACTATTCCACTGGGGAATATGGGAACAAAAATAAACCAAAAATAAAAATAGTTTTGACCGGATGCAAAACATGAAAAGGGATTGAAACCATGACAGGACTTGTTGAGTTTATTTCTAAAACCATCGCCGGTTACGCCATCAAAAAAGGGTTGGACCACCTATTGTCGGAAGACAGAGAAAGCTTTGAAAAAAGACTTTCAGGCGTTATTCACGGCACCATCGAAGAATTCAAAGATAAAAACCTCATCCAGGATTCCAGAGACGGAAAATTCCCTTTTTACGAGTCCCAGGTCATGACCAATGAACTGCTGATGTATCGGTTTTTCGGCAACGAGAGATACCCATTCAATAATGAAACCATTAAATCTGAATTGCGAAAGAATCCGAACATCCTTCCGCCGACAGAAGATCAGCTGGCGTCTTTTTTTGATATTTTCACCCAGAATGTTGAAAAAGACGGCGAACTGAAAATTTGCAAAATCAATGAGAATTACAAAGCGGAAAATTTTAATATTTCGGATGCCATTTCGGAATCCATGAACGATATATTTGATGAGTTGCGTTGTATTCACGAAAAAATTAATCAGGGGGGCGCAAAACAAAATACCCCCCCAAAAGAACTCACAAGCCTCACAGAGGTTCCAAAAGAAGATATCGTGGGCCGGGAGGATGATTTAAAAAACTTAAGAACTTCCATCCTGAGCAAAAAGCAAACCCTCCTGGTCAACGGCATGGGGGGCATCGGCAAAACCACCCTGGCGGCGGTGTACGTCCACGAATATTACGCCGAATATGACCACATCGCATGGCTGACCCTGGGAGAGGGTGAAAACAGCCTGGAGGCGGCGGTGATAGCCAACACGTCATTGATATCCAATTTAGGTTTGAGAGACGAACCCCCGGAAAATCAATTGGCCGCCTGCCTGAACAAAATGCGCAACATGGTCAGCCAAAGGCACAGGCTCCTTGTTTTGGACAACGCCAGCGACGATCTCGCCCGGCATTACGACGAACTCCCCAAGTCCCACGGCTGGCATCTCATTGTCACGTCCCAGAATCGGATATCGGAGAGGTTTCCCGTGATCAAGCTGGATTTTTTGAAAGAGGACGAGGCCATGCGATTGTTCAAAAAATTCAACGACGCCTTTTCCGATGACCAGGTCCGCACGATTATAAACGGGGTGGAGTTGCACACCCTGGCCATTGAGTTGCTGGCGAAATCGTCCAAACGAAACGCCTGGAACATGGAGACGGTTTTAAGCGCCATTCAGCGGAACGCCACCTCCGGCATGGACGCGGCACACAGCAATAATGAGGAAATTGATCGGATCAAAACGTATTTCACACGCATTTTTGATGTCAACCATATGGGGGCGCATGAAATCCATCTCCTGAAGCAGTTTGTGGCGTTGCCCAATGATTGGATTGAGGATAAATTTCTCGGGGAGATTTTGCAACGGGAGAAGCTGGACTGGGCCGAGGAGTTTCAGAGCATTCTGGAAAATTTGTGCGAAAACGGGTTTGTGATGACAGACGCCGCAAAGTGGAGCCGGAAACGGAAAATGCACCCGGTCATTGTGGAGGCGTTGTCTCCCCGATTGGGTATAGCCGCCGAGGATATCGCGCTTTTAATGGAAAGCGTGACCGGTTTGTTAAGGCTTGATTATGCCAAAGATAATCCGGTGGACAAGTTTCCGTTTGTTCCGTTTGGGGACTCTGTTTTGCGGCTACTGCCGGATGAGACATCGCCTGAAATGTCGGTTCTGAAAAATAATTTGGCGACTGTGTATGAACATTTGGGCCGATATGAAAAGGCTCGGGATTTATTTGAATCGGCGTTGGAATCGGACATTGAAAATTTTGGAGAGGGTCATCCGAAGGTAGCGACTCGTCAGTCCAATCTGGCGATTGTGTATCGGAAATTGGGCGAGTATGAAAAGGCACGGGATTTTCTGGAGTCGGCGTTGGCATCGGATATTGAAAATTTTGGGGAGGGTCATCCGAATGTGGCGAGATGTCAGTCCTATCTGGGGACTGTGTATAGAGAATTGGGTGAGTATGAAAGAGCGCGGGATTTACTGGAGTCAGGGTTGGCATCGGATATTAAGAATTTTGGGGAGGGTCATCCGAGAGTGGCGAGATGTCAGTCCCATCTGGCGACTGTGTATATAAGATTGGAAAAATATAAAAAAGCACGGGATTTACTGGAGTCGGCGTTGAAGTCGGATATTGAGAATTTTGGGGAGAGTCATCCGAATGTTGCGATTCGTCAGTCCAATCTGGCGCTTGTGTATAGGGATTTGGGCGAGCATGAGAAGGCGCGGGGTCTTCTGGAATCGGCGTTGGCGTCGGATATTGAAAATTTTGGAGAGAGGCATTTAAATGTGGCGAGATGCCGGTACAATTTGGCGACTGTGTACCGTAATTTGAAGGACTATGAAAAAGCCCAAGAGTTATGTGGAAAATCTTGGGATACATATGTGATCTCCTTGGGTGAAAAACATTCCCATAGTAAAATAATGGAAAAAGATTTTAATATCATTACAGCAAAAATTGACAATTTGGACGGAAAAAGAAATGACCTCCCAAAAAAAATGACAATACTCCCAGAGATGTCAAAAAAAGAGTTTGTGGGAAAGGAAGCCGATTTAAAAAAGTTAAGAGATTATATGCTGAACAAAAATGAAACCCTTCTTATAAATGGAATGAATGACATCGGGAAAACAACTCTGGTGGCTGTGTATGTTCATGAATATTATGATGAGTATGATCACATCGCATGGCTGACTCTTGAAAATAATTTGGAGAAAGCGGTCTCGGCCAACGCCCAATTGCTATCCAATTTAAACTTGAAAGACGAACCCCCTGCCAGTCAATTAGACGCCTGTTTAAACAAGTTGCGCAATATGGAGAGTAAAAAGCCAAGGCTGCTTGTCCTGGACAACGCAAATGAAAATTTGGTGCGTCATTATGACGGGTTGCCAAAATCTAATGGCTGGCACCTTATTGTCATATCTCGGCAATGGATATCAAGGTTTAATATTATGAAGATAGATTTTTTGAATGAAAAGGACGCCATTCAATTGTTCAAAAAATTTAACAAAAACTTTTCCGATAAAGATGTCCGCATCATTGTAAATAAATTGGAGCTACACACCCCATCCGTTGAGTCGCTGGCCAAATCTTCCAGAAAAAACGGTTGGAGCATGGAAAAAATTCAAACCTCCATCAGGCGGGGTACAGTAGTAAAAAACAATCGTTTGTATTCAGTCGCACCAATTCAATTTTCACGTTGTTTTCTTAGTCATTCAAGTAAAGATCAAGAATTTGTTAATAAATTACATGATGATTTAAAAAACAAAGGTGTTAAATGTTGGTATGCTCCAAAAGATATGAAAGCGGGTCAAAAAATTTACCCTCAGATTGATAGAGCTTTGGGAGTTAGCGAAAAATTATTACTTGTTTTGTCAGAAGAATCAATGCAAAGCGAATGGGTAATGGCAGAAATACGGAACATTAGAAAACAGGAAGTAGAGCAAGGTGTGACAAAATTATTTCCAATTACAATAACCGATATAGAAAAAATAAAAAAATGGGAATGTTTTGATACAGATACAGGAAAAGATTTAGCAGTTGAAGTCCGTGAGTATCATATCCCAGATTTTTCGAAATGGAGTGATGATAAATTTTATCAAACTGCTTTTGAGGGGTTATTAAAGGATTTGAAAAAATAGGTGTGAAATAACGTGGATTTGTTGTTGAAACACACCTTTTTTTAGGGCAATAAAAAAAAAATAAGGGTATATCGTACAGGGGATTGAAACCATGACAGGACTTGTTGAGTTTATTTCTAAAACCATCGCCAGTTACGCCATCAAAAAAGGGTTGGACCATCTATTGTCGGAAGACAGGGAAAGTTTTGAAAAAAGACTTTCAGGCGTTATTCACGACACCATCGAAGAATTCAAAAAGGAAAAACCCATCCCAAATTCCAGAGACGGAAAATTCCCTTTTTACGAGTCCCAGGTCATGACCAATGAACTTCTGATGTATCGGTTTTTCGGCGGCGAGGGATACCCATTCGATCATGAAACCATTAAATCTGAATTGCGAAAAAATCCGAACATCCTTCCGCCGACAAAAGATCAGCTGGCGTCTTTTTTTGATATTTTCAAACGGAATGTCGAAAAAGATGGCGAACTGAAAATTTGCGAGATCAATGAGAATTACAAAGCGGAAATTTTCAAAATTTCGGATGCCATTTCGAAATCCATGAACGATATATTTGGTGAGTTGCGTTGTATTACCGAAAAAATTGATCAGGGGGGCGCAAAACAAAATCACCCCCCAAAAGAACTCACAAGCCTCACAGAGGTTCCAAAAAAAAATATCGTGGGCCGGGAGGATGATTTAAAAAACTTAAGGGATTCCATCCTGATCGAAAACGAAACCCTCCTCGTCAACGGCATGGGCGGCATCGGCAAAACCACCCTGGCGGCAGTGTACGTCCACGAATATTACAACGAATATGACCACATCGCGTGGCTGACCCTGGGAGAGGGTGAAAACAGCCTGGAGGCGGCGGTGGTGGCGAACACGTCATTGATATCCAATTTAGGTTTGAGAGACGAACCCCCGGAAAACCAACTGGCCGCCTGCCTGAACAAAATGCGCAACATGGTCAGCCAAAGGCACAAGCTCCTGGTTCTGGACAACGCCAGCGATCATCTCGCCCGGCATTACGACGAACTCCCCAAGTCTCGCGGGTGGCACCTCATTGTCACGTCCCGGAATCGCATAACGGAGCGGTTTCCCGTGATCAAACTGGATTTTTTGAAAGAGGATGAGGCCATAAAATTGTTCAAAAAATTCAACGCCGCCTTTTCCGATGACGAGGTCCGCGCGATTGTAAACGGGGTGGAGCTGCACACCCTGGCCATTGAGTTGCTGGCCAAATCCTCCAAACGAAACGCCTGGAACATGGAGACGGTTTTAAGCGCCATTGAGCGAGACGCCACCGCCGGAGTGGGCGCGGCGCACAACAATAATGAAAAAATCAAGCGGATCAAAACGTATTTCACACGCATTTTTGATGTCAGCGACATGGGGGATCATGAAATCCATCTGCTGAAGCAGTTTGTGGCGTTACCCAATGAGTGGATAGACGATGAATTTCTTGGGGAGATTTTGCAACGGGAGGAACTGGACTGGGCCGAGGAATTCCAGAGCGTTCTGGAAAATTTGTGCGAAAACGGGTTTGTGATGACCGGCGCCGCAGAGGGGAAACGGAATTGGAAACGGAAAATGCACCCGGTCATTGTGGAGGCGTTGTCTCCCCGATTGGATATCACCGGCGACGATATCGCGCTTTTAATCGAAAGCGTGAGCGGCTTGTTAAGACTTGATCAGGCTAATGACAAAGATAATCCGGTGGACAAATTTCCGTTTGTTCCGTTTGGGGACTCTGTTTTACGGCGACTGCCGAATGATGCATCGTTTGAAATATCGCTTCTGAAAAATAATCTGGCGCTTAGATATGAAGATTTGGGCCGATATGAAAAGGCGCGGGGATTTCTGGAGTTGGCGTTGGAATCAGATATCAAGAATTTGGGGGGGGATCATCCAAATGTGGCGAGATGTCAGTTCAATCTGGCAAGTGTGTATTTGGCTTTGGGCGAGCATGAAAAGGCGCAGGGATTTCTGGAGTCGGCGTTGAAGTCGAATGTTGAAAATTTTGGGGAGGGGCATCCGAATGTGGCGATTTGTCAGTCCCTTCTGGGACTTGTGTATAGGGAGTTTGGCGAGTATGAAAAGGCGCGGGACTTGCTGGAGTCGGCGTTGAAGTCGGGTATTGAGAATTTTGAGGAGGGCCATCCGAGTGTGGCGGATTATCGGTCCAATCTGGGGGAAGTGTATCGAAATTTGGGCGAGCATGAAAAGGCGCGGGACTTGCTGGAGTCGGCGTTGAAATCGGGTATTGAGAATTTTGGGGAGGGGCATCCGCAAGTGGCAACTAGTCGGTCCAATCTGGCGAATGTGTATGGGGATTTGGGCGAACATGAAAAGGCGCGGGGATTGCTGGAGTTGGCATTGAAATCGGATATCCAAAATTTTGGAGGGGATCATCCGAATGTGGCAAGATGCCGGTCCCATCTATCGAATGTGTATGGAGCTTTGGGTGAGTATGAAAAAGCGAGGGACTTATTTGAGTCGGCATTGAAATCGGATATTAAAAACTTTGGAGAGGGTCATCCGACTGTGGCGGTTAGTCAGGCCAATCTGGGGAATGTGTGTAGAGAATTGGGAGAATATGAAAAAGCGCGTGAATTGCTGGAGTCGGCGTTGAAGTTGGATATCAAAAATTTTGGAGAGGATCATCCTACTGTGGCTATTAGTCGATCCAATCTGGCGAATGTGTATAGAGATTTGGGAGAGCATGAAAAAGCGCGTGAATTGTTGGAGTCGGCGTTGAAGTTGAATAACGAAAATTTTGGGGAGGATCATCCCTCTGTGGCGATTGTTCAGTCCAATCTGGCGAATGTGTATAGAGATTTGGGAGAGCATGAAAAAGCGCGTGAATTGTTGGAGTCGGCGTTGAAGTTGAATAACGAAAATTTTGGGGAGGATCATCCCTCTGTGGCGATTGTTCAGTCCAATCTTGCGGCTGTGTATAGCGATTTGGGAAAACATGAAAAAGCGCGGGGATTGCTGGAGCCAGCATTAAAATCGGGCATCCAGAGTTTTGGGGAGGATCATCCGAATGTGGCGATTCATCAGTCCCTTTTGGGGAGTGTGTATGGAGCTTTGGGCTACTATGAAAGCGCCCGCCAATTATGTCAGAAAGCGTATGACACGTTTATGGTGGTTTTTGATGAAAAACACCCCCGCACCCAAACAGCGAAAGAAAGGCTTGACGGCATCATCGCCAAGCAGGCCGCCAGTTCCAAAAGTAGATAGAGAGCGTTTGTCAGTGGTCAGTAGTTCGTTGTCAGTTGCAAGAGCGGCGTTGATGAAAGGGTTTTGATGTTTTGCCGGGCCATGGGAATGACCCTTTTTTGAGTTATCCAACGCGATGTGGCGCGTCTGTTTATCGTGGCTGGGGGGGCGCATTTTTTGTTTGGGATGTGACACATAATTCTCATGTGATGTGTGATTTTTACGCGATGCATGGTTGCGGCGCCGTGCCAATATGTGATTTAATGGTTCGCCATACTGGGCGGATGGCCACATAGTGCCATCCCTACGGCGCTGTGGTGTGCCAATTGTGATGCGGTAAAAAAATGATCGGCATGACAACGAGGCGGTAATTCGATTTGTTTGGATGCAGGGGACGCAGAGCGTCCAGCGGGCATTCCAACGCAGAGCGTGGGAATGAGAAAACATTGGGAAGATTGGATAAAAAACAATGATTGAAATTATTGTGGGAATATTTGCATGGTTATTTAAAGTTCTTGGCGGGTATGGCATTAAAAGATTTCTCGATCGTATTTTTTCTGGAAAATCCCCCAAACAACAAAAAATGGCATCCCAAAAAATTTGACCGCAGTCCCGAAAATATCAAAGAAAGATATCGTGGGAAGGAAAAAAGAATTACCGAACCTGCGAAAATCCATTCTGAAAAAAAACCAGACTCTGCTCGTAAACGGAATGGGGGGCATCGGCAAAACAACCCTGGCGGCGGTCTACGTGAATGAATATTTCGATGAATATGACCACATCGCATGGCTGACTCTGGGGGAGAATGAAAACAGTCTGGAGGAAGCGGTGGTTTCAAACGCCCCGTTGCTGACTCATTTGGACTTAAAAGACGCGCCTCCGGTCAATCAACTAGCTCTCTGTTTAAATGCGCTGTGCAATATGAAGAGCCCGCGCCACAAGCTCCTGGTTCTGGACAACGCCGACGACCACCTCGCGCGGCATTACGACGAACTCCCCAAGTCTCGGGGGTGGCACCTCATTGTCACGTCCCGGAATCGGATATCGGATCGGTTTCCCGTGATCAAGCTGGGTTTTCTGAAAGAGGACGAGGCCATGCGATTGTTCAAAAAATTCAACGACGCCTTTTCCGATGACGAGGTCCGCACGATTGTAAACGGGGTGGAGTTGCACACCCTGGCCATTGAGTTGCTGGCGAAATCGTCCAAACGAAACGCCTGGAACATGGAGACGGTTTTAAGCGCCATTGAGCGGGACGCCACCGCCAGCGTGGATGCGGCGCACAACAATAATGAAAAAATCAAGCGGATCAAAACGTATTTCACACGCATTTTTGATGTGAGCCATATGGGGGATCATGAAATCCATCTGCTAAAACAGTTTGTGGCGTTGCCCAATGAGTGGATAGACGATGAATTTCTTGGGACGATTTTGCAACGGGAGAAGCTGGACTGGGCCGAGGAATTCCAGAGCGTTCTGGAAAATCTGTGCGAAAACGGGTTTGTGATGACGGACGCCGCAGAAGGTAAACGGAAGGGGAAGTGGAAGGGGAAACGGAAAATGCACCCGGTTATTGTGGAGGCGTTGTCTCCCCGATTGGATATAGCCGTCGACGATATCGGGCTTTTAATCGAACGCGTGACCGGTTTATTAAAGCTTGATTATGCCAAAGATAATCCGGTGGACAAATTTCCATTTGTTCCGTTTGGGGACTCTGTTTTGCGGCGACTGCCGGATGATGCATCGTCTGAAATGTCGGTTCTGAAAAATAATCTGGCCAAAATATATCGAAATTTGGGTGACTCTATAAAAGCACGGGAATTGCTGGAGTCGGCGTTGGCATCGGATATCAGGAATTTTGAGAAGGGACACCCGACGGTGGCGGTCGATCAGTCCAATCTGGCGAGTGTGTATCGGGATTGGGGAGAGTATGAAAAGGCGCGGAAATTGCTGGAGTCGGCGTTGGAGTCGGATATCAGGAATTTTGGGGAGGGGCATCCGAATGTGGCGACCCGCCAGTCCCTTCTGGGGGTTGTGTATCGAAAATTGGGCGAGCATGAAAAGGCGCGGGACTTGCTGGAGTCGGCGTTGGCATCGGATATTAGGAATTTTGAGAAGGGGCACCCGACGGTGGCGGTCGATCAGTCCAATCTGGCGAGTGTGTATCGGGATTGGGGAGAGTATGAAAAAGCGCGGAAATTGCTGGAGTTGGCGTTGGAGTCAGATATCAGGAATTTTGGGAAGGGGCATCCGAATGTGGCGAGATGTCAGTCCCTTTTAGGGGTTGTGTCTGAAGGATTGGGTAAGTATAAGAGAGCGCGAACATTGCTGGAGTTGGCGTTGGAGTCGGATATTAAAAATTTTGGGGAGGGCCATCCCAAAGTGGCGAGATGCCGGTCCAATCTGGGGAAAGTTTATCGGAATTTGGGCGAGCATGAAAAAGCGCGGAAATTGCTGGAGTTGGCGTTGAAGTCGGATATTGAGAATTTTGGGGAGGGGCATCCGAGCGTGGCGATTCTTCAGACTGGTTTGGGACTTGTGTATGGGGATTTGGGCGAACATAAAAAAGCCCGCGAGTTATGTCAAAAAGCCTGTGACACATGTATGGTCGTTTTCGGGGAGAATCATCCCCATACCAAAACAGCAAAAGCAAACCTTGATTTTGTCATCACCAAACAAAGGGCTGGCGGCAAAAGGGGGTAAGGGATTTATTAGTCCGTTGTCCGTGGTCAGTGGTCCGTTGCAAGGCCACAGCGCCAGGCGGGGTTCAATTTTTTATCTATTGAATATATTTCTATGGGTCCGTTGTCAGGAAAGACAGCGGGCGTAATACCGTAGGAAATACATGGCGTAGAGACGCACGGCGTGCGTCTATGTTCTGGCGCGGCGCCGGTTATTCCAAACCGATTCCAAAAACGGATGTCATTGACATGGCGGCATGGCGATATGGGAATATGTAAACATGTGAACATGTAAATATACAAACATTTAAACATACAAAAAAAACAGGCATTTATTCATATTTTAAACGCGCCCCGCATCAGGGTATAAACCCGCATTGCGCAAAAGATTAGACGCACGCCGTGCGTCTCTACGAACAGAAATTCACGGATTGGCAGGGGCGGGATAGGTGGCGTCAATCCTCGGTGAACCATGTGGCATGATTTAAAAAACAGAATAATAAACGGGATGGGTCTTTGTTCCGGCGCGGCGCGAGTCCCCACCCTCGTTCCAACGCTCCGCGTTGGAATGGTTTTTCGGCCGCTCTGCGGCCTCTGCGCCAGAATCAAAATACAGGCGGAAGGCGTTCACTATTCCACTGGGGAATATGGGAACGAAAATAAACCAGAAATAAAAATAGTTTTGACCGGATGCAAAACATGAAAAAAGGGATTGAAACCATGACAGGACTTGAGTTTATTGCGCCAATTATAGCCGCTTACGCCTTTCAAAAAGGTTCAGACCATCTATTCTTCGGAAACAGGGAACGTTTTGAAAAAAGACTTTTGGGAATTATCCACGACACAATCCAAGAATTCAAAAAGGAAAATCCGGCCCCGGTTACCAAAGACGGGAAATCTCCTTTTTATGATTTTAAGGCGACGACCGATGAACTTCTGACGCACCGGGTTTTCAGCGACGAGGGATACAAATTCGATTATGAAACCATTCAATCTGAACTGGCGAAAAATCCGAATGCCCTTCCGCCGACAAAGGAGCAGTGGTCATCGTTTATTAATATTTTTAACCGGAATGT
>Ga0307987_1001893_pt1 | contig 11244 bp, 7 predicted proteins | sample EllFjometagen181_FD_203157 | JGI IMG/M metagenome (GOLD analysis project Ga0307987, IMG submission 203157) | Marine microbial communities from Ellis Fjord, Antarctic Ocean - #181 | ecosystem: Environmental > Aquatic > Marine > Unclassified | place: Southern Ocean | collected 2014-10-08 | reverse complement strand
CGTCTTCTCTACCCACTAATAAATCTATCTTTCCTTCTAGAGCTAATTTATTCAGGTTGACACAATAATTCTTTAAAACTTCAGATTCCTCTTGCATCTTTTCAAGGTCTCTTTTTACAAAAACCTTAGACTCATCCTTCTGTTCGGGCATTTTAGAAAAGAATATGCTATTACAGCCGCTTCCTTTCTGGGTGAAAATGAATTCCGCATAATTCTCACCATGAATTATATAATTTATGATATCTAGTCGAGTTATGTTGCATTCATACAACAATTTTGCCGCATACGAATCTGTTTCTAATAATATTTCTGCTAGGACGTTTGTTCCCGAAATTTCCCTGCCAATTCCAGATAGATTTGCTTGAATAGCCGAGCGTTGAATGATTTTTTGAAATGTTGAATTGGGAATAACTTCGGCAGATGTATGTGCTTTTTCGGTAACTGTATCTAACTTGTTCAGATGGGAAGATATTTGTTTTGATAGAGAATCAACGTTGACGGAGCAGGCAATCAGTGCCTTTTTAGCATCTGGATCTTTTACTAAGGCTAGCAGCAAATGCTCTATCGAAACCTCTGAATGTTTGTGCTTTTTGGCTAGGTTAACGGCCTTGTTTATAGTTATTTCAAGATTTCTTGATAGCATATTTACCCCTCTTATATAATCGATTGTTTTCCATTCAATTGTAGAAACAAAAGGTTATTAAACCGTTAACTTTACAAAATATATTGGAAAAAGACCCAGTTGTGACTTTTAATCCTAATTGATTAATTTTATGGTAAAAAGCAAATGATATGTTAACAACGAAATCTTTATATGATATTATACCTCTTGAAGTAATACAAACAAGGCTCAGAAGTCTAAATTCTGCGCTGCGGGAGATACAATTTCAAGAGAGTTAGAAATTAAAAAAGAATACTAATTCTTAAACTTACTAGAAAAACAATTATAACTGATGAGGTAATTAAATATGCGAGTATTATTAATTGAAGACGACAACGCAACCGCTCGTTCAATCGAGCTTGCTTTAGCTTCTGAACAAATAGTCTGCGACACCGCAGAAAAGGGAGAGGAAGGCCTAGAAATTAGCAAACTTTATAGCCATTATGACTTAGTGATTCTAGATCTAATGCTTCCCGATATTGATGGATACGAAGTTTTGCTAAGACTAAGATCTGCAAAAATAAAAGTTCCTATTCTAATTTTATCTGGTTTATCCAACACAGATCATAAAATAAAAGGGCTTGGACTTGGAGCTGACGATTATTTAACAAAACCTTTTAACAGAGGAGAATTAATCGCAAGAATCCAAGCGATCGTTAGAAGATCGAAAGGCCATGCTGAGTCTGTTTTAAGATTTGATAAAGTCTGTATAAACCTAGATTCTCGAAGTGTCGAGGTGGACAATAAACCGCTGCATTTGACAAGCAAAGAATATTCGATTCTAGAACTATTGGCTATGCGCAAGGGAACCGTGCTTACTAAAGAGATGTTTTTGAACCATTTATACGGTGGTATGGATGAGCCAGAATTAAAAATCATTGACGTCTTCGTGTGCAAATTAAGAAGAAAATTGTACGAAGTTTCAGGCGGACGCAATTATATTGAAACGGTCTGGGGGCGCGGCTACATGCTCAGAGAGTATGATGACCCAATGAACCAAGGCATCTCACTTGCAGATATGAATGAGAAAGAAGCAGATTTAAGCATCTAAAGAAAAATGTCGTCACGGCAAACGGGCTGTGGCGACAATCTTTATTTTTTGTTCAAAAATCGGTTCTAATAAGGCAAGCGGATGAAATTATTTTTAGATACAATAGATTTAGCAGAGATTAGATTTTTTTCTGACATTGGCATTATAGAGGGAGTTACTACCAATCCATCGTTGATTGCTGCATCTGGAAGAAGAACTTCCGAAACTATAAAAGAAATCTGCTCAATCATAGATGCTCCTGTGAGCGCAGAGGTTATCTCGCTTGATTCCGCAGGAATGATAGACGAAGGGCTGCAGTTAAGTGCGATTTCTTCCAATGTTGCGATAAAAATACCAGTTACCTGGGAGGGATTGAAAGCGTGCAAGCATCTTTCAAATAAGGGCATTATGGTGAATATGACTCTATGCTTCTCAGCACTTCAAAACCTGCTTGCCGCGAAATCGGGCGCTAGCTTTGTTTCAGTATTTGTAGGCCGGCAAGATGATATAGGCTCGGATGGCATGCAGATTATTTCTGATACTATTGGCATCTACAGACAATATCCAGATATTTGCTCTAAGGTTTTAGTAGCCTCAATTCGAAGCCCGTTGCATATTTACAATGCAGCAAAACTTGGAGCAGATATATGTACAGTCCCTCCAAAAGTCATGAAACAACTACTTGAGCACCCTTTAACATACAAGGGGATAGAAAAATTCTTGCAAGATTTCAAAAAATCTGAGACTGTACGAACTTAACCTTCTGTTTGCAAATCAATTATGTCATAATTACATAGACATAGTTTTATAGATTTATATGAAGAAATTTAGCGTTCCTTGTGATTTTAACGGAGCACCTTCTCCGTTTACCATATATGTGGGAGCTCCCAAACCAGACCATCACCCAATTTATTTTCAATCGGAATGGCTTTCTAAGGAAAGGGGTGGTACAGTCTCTCCAGAAGTAATGGATAGTCTGGCTAAATTAAAAGAGCTTTCAGATAAAAATGGAGTGTCCTTCGAAGATTTATGTGTATACGCATTAGGTAGTGCCCAACAAGGAGCAGAAGAAGAAAACGCGGGGATAGAGGAGGAAGAACCAGAGGAAGAGGAACCAGAGGAAGGAACAGAGGAAGAAGAACCAGAGGAAGGAACAGAGGAGGAAGGACCAGAGGAAGAAGGAACAGAGGAAGAAGGAACAGAGGAAGAACCAGAAGAAAAAACTATCAATCCTTCCGTAGATAAAAGTATCGAAAAATCTGTAGAAACTCCTGAGGCACCAGCTCCTGAGGCACCAGTTCCTGAAACACCAGCTCCTGAAGAACCAGTTCCTGAAGCACCAGCTCCTGAAACACCAGCTCCTGAGGCACCAGCTCCTGAGACACCAGCTCCTGAGGCACCAGCTCCTGAGGCACCAGTTCCTGAAACACCAGCTCCTGAAGAACCAGTTCCTGAGACACCAGCTCCTGAGACACCAGCTCCTGAGACACCAGCTCCTGAGGCACCAGCTCCTGAGGCACCAGCTTCTGAAGAACAAAAACCAAAAACATAAAAAAAAAAGAACGATTCCCGAAAAATGTGGATCTCACAAATTTATGTGAGAAGGAAAGTATTGCGTGCTCAACTTAACACTTGAATTTTCAGTCGTTTAGCTGAGCTCTTTTAGTTTTAATTCAGAGTCTTTTATCTCGGGATCTGTGCCAAAAACAATCACAGTAGAAATTATTATACAAATACATCCAATTGATGTGCTTATAGTAATCGTTTCCCCTAAAAAGATATACGCCAAAATGGCCGTAAATATTATTCTGATGAAGGTGAGAGGAGCAACGATTACTAAGGTAATCCTTTTTAAAGCGTTTGCCAAACTCATTTCAAGCAAAACATAAATGAATCCTATCACACTGATCATTAGAATTAGATTGAGATCTAATGGCTGCCAATTGGTAATCGCAAAAGGAAAAGAAAAAATTGAGATCAATAAAAAGACTAAATATGTTTGCTTTTCCCAACGATCTTCCTCGCATTGTTTCTTGACGATAATATCGTAGACTGCCCATGCAAGAGGAGAGGAAAATATCGCAATTATTGATAAAAGGCTCGCTTCTTTAGATTGCATAACTGGCCCCATAACGAACGCCGCCCCTATTAAACTTATTAATAGTGCACTACCTACCTTCCAGGTGATTTTTTCACTTAGAAAAAATATTGCAAATAAAAGAGCAAATATCGGCCTAAAGTAACCAATTGCCGTCGCAACAGTTGCATTTATTTCTGCCAAACCAAACAACCAAAGAGTCCTGCCCATTATATTTAAGACTCCCCGTATGAAGTATTTCAAAGTGATACCTTTTGTTATGGGCCACAAAGATTGCTTTTTAATAAATTTTATAAAAAAAGAAATTAATATAAAGCCAACAAAGGCAGATAGAAAAAACAATTGGAAGACACCAAGAGACTTAAGAAAGTTTTTGTTCAAAACCGTAACAACTGCGTACAAAAGCAAGTTTAAAGTCTTAAAGCCTATTCCTTTTGATTGTTCTTTATGCGTAAAAAGCCTCTCTTAAAGCGGATGTCCATTTATAATATACAAAAGTGGGACTTATTTTCCTAGAATTTATTAAATTTTTTGTCCCTCCATAAATGCATTAACCAAAGATTAAGCTTTTTCTGGTATCTTCATAATAATATGAGGGGCAAAGAAAGGAATGAGCGGAAATATATACCATATAATTCATTTTAAACCGGGAGTTGAACGATGGGAAATGTCCGTTGGGTATGAAAAGCTAGTCCAAAAACTTATACATTCTGGCCGATTTAGAATAGATGGCGGAGAAGACAAACTTAACTTTGCAAGACTTTATATTCCAAATCTAGATATAAGCATGACGTTTAGTCACAGAGAAATCCACGAGCCAGCACTTGTTAAAAAAACAAAAGAAGCAATTGCCGAACAATTATCAGGTTCAATTTCTGGCAGGGTATTGGGCAGCAAAACTCAGTTTTATCTGGATACTTTGGTCGATGAAATAAAGAAATACGCGCAGCCAACTGCTGAAGAAGAGATGCAGCTAGCAAGATTGGTAGTCCAAGCTGCTCATCCGGCCGTTATAGAATTAGCGCTACTTGATCGGGTTGAAATCTTTCTATCTTATTCTCAGAATATCGGTGACGTACTGGATGTACAAACTTGGCAAAGTGCGGGTTCAAATAGTGGGATGCAAAGTTTAAAAGGGCAGGAAAAAGCAGTGTTTATTTCCTGCGGAGGAAATCCATTAAGAGAAAACAAAGATCCAAAGGCTGAATATGGAGACGGCAGGCCTGCCATTGCACGTATATTGATTATAGGTGGGCAAGAAATAGGACATTACTCAGATATTATGCGAGACGCAACAACTGGCCAGCAAGTTCCTAGTCGATATTCGGCCGACATTTACGGCACTAATGCAAAAAAAGAAGTGAAGCTGGGCCGGATTAAAGATATTAAGAGGGGCAATCTCATCATGCAAAAATTCGCAGATATTGGGCTGAGGCAGCTTTTACAGTCAGAAAAAGTAATGAAATTCTATAGAGAGGTAAATAGAGGAGGCTTTGTGGTGTTTTTGGAGTTTTTAAAATTACACACAAAAAGAATAATACTTGTATTCAAGGCAAGAAAGATGGGTTTACATAAGATCTTCAATAAATTTGGGGGAGAGAGGTATCCCGCATTAATGCTTGAGGCAATGTGCGAGGACATGCTATTTAACCTTGCTCCGAAAGCAGATGTTTATTCAAGTAAAAACAAAGACGTAGAGGAAGCAATCGCATGTATTGAGGCGCTTGCGAGAGTACCTCAACAAGCAAATAAATGGGGACATTATCTTGCAAAGGTATTTATGAAGGATTTATATACGACCTACTATGAAAAAATTATTCCCGGCTGTATAAATGCCTACGAGGCCTTATCTGGGCAAAAGTTTGTTTTTGATAGAAAAAGGATCGGACGCAGCCTTTTTGAAAAAATCAAAGCCTTACTCAAGAAGTGAAGCGAGTATAGCGATTCGCTTGCCTTGCAATGATTTTTCATATAAATTAACGATTTGTAGAGATTAATTGTATGAAACGTATTGATAACAAGACTGCATGGATAATGTGGTCAATTCCCACCCTTTTTTACGCTTTAGTATGGGTATTGAGAGTCGCTCCTGGAATTCTGAAAAACGACATAATGGATTATTATGGCATAGATGCCTTAAAATTCTCTCTAATTCCAGCCTTTTATTACGCCGGGTATGCCTCCATGCAGATCCCCGTAAGCTTTTCCATGGATAGATTCAAATTAAACAAAGTAATGGCGATACTTATGATTGCCACTGGTGTGGGTCTCGTATTATTAAGCAGAGCCTTCTGGTTTCCCCTTGCTGTATTTGGCTGCTTTATAATCGGAGCAGGCACAACGGTTAGCGTACTCGGCTCTTCCAATATTATAAATTCTAACTTTCATAAGCACTCATATAGCTTTATGTTTGGCTTAACCCTAACATCAGGGCTCTTTGCCGGAGCATGTGCTGGGAAAATAATTTCAATGGTCACCTCGTACTTTAATTGGCAATCCTTCTATATGCTAGCTACCATTTTCTGTATAGTCCTAGCTATAGCAGCTCTTTCTTTAATTAAAACTTCTAGGAAGCATGCACAGAAATCAAATTTCTCGTTGCGTACTGTTACTGCTTTTATCTTAAAGGATAAATTTGTTATTCTACTCGCATTATTTAGTGGCTTTATGACAGGACCAATGCAGGGGTTTGCAGACGTCTGGGGACTAGGCTTCCTCTCTAAAAGCTTAGGGTTTGAAAGGTCAACTGCAATTTTTATAAATTCTCTTTGTTTTTTAGGATATGGAATAGGCGCTCCAATAATTGGAAAGATGGCCCAAAAGTATGACTTACTTAAAGAATCATTGGTTACGTGTGGCATTGTCATGGCTTTAAGTTTTCTAACGATCTTATTCGTCCCCAACTTAGGTAGTGCAAGCATTGGCACTTTATTATTCTTGTCTGGGCTGGGCTCTGCCTACCCACCATTAACCTTTGCTATTGCACTACACAGTACAAAAAAGGAATTTGGAAACGTTGCGATAGGCATTTCAAACATGATCCTTATGATATTCGGATCTGTTTATCATACCCTGATAGGGTTATTGTATACAACTAGTCCAACACTCGGGATATCAATCATTCCTTTGGGAGTTATCATTGGTACCATAGGCACCATCTTCATATTCTGGAAAAAACGATAAACTTTTAGTTGCTTATGGTATAACATACTTTTTAAACAAAATATTGAAGAACATGAATGAATTAGAAGAAAAAACCGTTGAAATCTGTGCCCCTAAAGAAGAGCGCCCACTACTCTATAGATATTCTAAATTCTTAGTATTATTGATAACTTTACTGGTTATAGCTTGCTCAGTAATTATTCACAAAAGATTTGTAAAACATTCAGACGCAATAACTTTTTCCGCCGAGATAAAAGTCAATCCTACCAAAGTCTTTACTGAAAAGATAACAATAGAAAAGGGCAAAACCATTGGGAAGATTTTATCTATTTATGATATTTCTTACCAGGATATCAATAAGATCTTAAAGGCCGCAGCTTCAAAGGGGATAAATTTAGGACATCTAAAACCCGAACAAACTTTGGAGCTCCAGTATTTCAAAAACGAGCTTCAACCAAAGACAATATCTTATTTGAATGTCTCGATAGACCAGCAAACTAATTTAAAAATAATAAAAGATCCAAAAACGGATGCTTTTCAAGCATCCATAGTTCCTCTTGACGTAATAAAAGAAATCATTCCACTTTATGGGAAAATCAAAAGCAGCCTTATGGTAACTGCCATACAAGAAGGAGTCCCGATCTCAAATCTTATAGAAGCGACCAATGCTTGTAGTTATGAAATTGATTTTCAAAGAGATATAAAAGATGGAGATTCTTTTAAAATATTGTTGGAAAAAATCACCTCGAAAGAGGACGGCAATGTATTTTTTGGCAAAACTCTTTATTTCGCCTTAGAATTAAGTGGAAAAAAATACAAACTTTATAAATTCACGCCTCAAGGTGGTCAAGAAGCATTTTTCACAGAAGAATATAAATCTGCCAAGCGCGGTCTGCTTAAAACTCCGTTGTCTGTATCTAGAGTGTCCTCCAAGTTTGGGATAAGAAAACATCCGATCTTAGGATATTCACTTATGCATAAAGGAATAGATTTTGCCGCCCCCAAAGGTACGGCTATCTATTCTGCGGGAACCGGAACCATTTTAGACATTGGAAGGAACAGAGGGCTAGGAAACTATGTGAAAGTTAAGCATAATGACCAATTGAGTACGGTTTATGGACATATAAGTAGATTTGCAAAGAATCTAAAAAAGGGCGAAAGGGTAAAACAAGGACAAATCATAGCTTTTGTAGGAGCGACAGGCAGAGCAACGGGTCCTCATCTGCATTATGAAATGCTACTTCGTGACCGGCATATTGATCCTTTTAAGTTTAAACTCCCTTCTACAACAACCCTAAAGGGAGAAGATGTGAAGAATTTTGAGGCCCACAAAACATATGTCGACTCTTTACTTAAAGATAACTTGTTTTCATAGGAAGCACGTAGGAATGCCTACACAAAATTTAGATTTTTAGCCTATTTTTAATTTAAAAGCATCAAGACCCAGCCCATTTTATAACAACTTTTGGTACGTAGGTTCTTTATTACTGCAATTACCAAGGGCTCCACTTGACAAGACAGTTAAGATTTGGTATACATTGCTTTCTTATTTTAATTTAAAAAAGAGTAATGACGTATGGGCAAAAATGAAAAGAACGGAAAAACTCCAGGTCAGGGGAAGCAAAAAATCCAACCAAGCGCAAAACAGCCAGCCCAAGCCGCACCTCTTGCCGCTACATCAACATTACAATTACAAGCGCAATTATTAGAAGCCGTTGAACACGAAAACCCTGAGAAAGCTAGTGTTATTATAAACGAACTTCAAGAGCAGAACGTTGATCCGTTTTTGGCGCTACAATTACTAAAAGCAATTAAAACTGGCAACATAGAGTTAGTTGCTGCATTTACTGCGATAATGCAACCATTTAATGTAGTAGACGCACAAGGAAACGGAGCGCTTTGTTATGCGCCAAATTTTGATATGCTTAATTTCCTTTGTGCCTTCCCCCCAAATAATGAAGCATTTTTATCTTCAAATAACATAGGAGACACGCCTCTACATGTGGCCGCTTATAGCGCAGGCCAGGGAGAACCCGAATTATTAAATGTTATTTTAGAATACCTTAACTCACAATCGACTCCAGAAGAGCTGCATAGTATACTTACGGCCCAAAACGCACAGATGCTATTGCCACACCAATGCATCATTAAAGGAGACAGATTCCCCCTACTACAATTGGCAAAATTATACGCACAAAATGTGGTGGGGCATGCGATCCAAGCCGAAGAAGAACAAGGGGCCACAGTACAAACTGAAGTTGTTACATTAGAGACTCTTTTGGCAAATCAAGACACGTGTCATGTTAGGGTTATCGGCCGAAAAGGCAATGAACAGCAGGCACGTTGTTTCTTTTCATGCGATGCAGTCTCAAGGTTAGAGGGCGCCACCCAAGATGCAGATCGAATGACCAAACAATTAGCGGGTGGGAAAATAACTACGGCGGGCCCATGGGGACAGAATGGCCTTAAATCACTTTCAAGCGACACATTCGAAATAAAGTGCGTAGCAAATAAGCTGCGCGCAATAGGCATAAAACTTTGTCTTGATGGGGAAAAAATAATCTTTTTTTGCAGAGTTAGTTTTTCTACCAAAGATCAAAACGGAGCTATATCTTGGGCACAGAGTCTCGCAACTAATATAGCTAATGGCGACACAGAAACTCTTCAGCGAATCTTAGCAACGCCATGTCCTGTCGTTTGTTCCTTAGTCGGTCCAAGAGCCCAAATAGAACAATTAGATCCTTCAAGTAAAGGCAGTGACAGTGATGATGAAGATAGGGGGGCAATTGTCGCTTTACAAACGGATGTTGCTCCAGAGGCAACCTCATCAGTGACGCCCACTACCCCACCCAAAGGAGGTGGGGGCGGAAAAATGAAAAAAACTAAGTCGTCTAACCATGCGCAGTCGCTCCCCTTTCCCACCCCTGCTTCTCCTGACACATTAGAATCTCTTAAAGATTATCATGCTTTTTGCAAGGACTGCAAAGCTGAAAATCAGCTTTTAGAATATCTTAAAAATATCCATGCTTTGGTCGATTGGGACTCAACTGAACATAAGGATTGGATCCTAAAAAAGGTCGATATCAAAGAAATTCATACGCAATTGCAAAGTGAAAAATGTGTCGAAACACATGAATTATATCTTCAATTCGCTTGCGCATGCGGCTTTGAACTTACTAAAGCAATTAAGCTTTCTGTAGCATTTTTACAAGAGCACTCCCCTGATAAATTAAGCACAATAAAAGGTCAGCACAGAGAAGCTCTAGCAAGCGTAGAAAAGGAACTTGAAGACCAACGGCAGCAGCAACTTCAAAGAAACGAAATGAAAACGGAAGAGTCGGAGGCCAGAAAATTTCTAACACAGTCACAAAGCAAAGAGTGGGGCGAAATGTACGCGTCGATCACACGGGTTCTGAGACCAATTAAAGAAATAGCAACTTTGTTACAAGAGGAACCTGATGCACGAAGAGTCATAGCACTAAAACAAACGAAGGATTTTAAAAAAATAGTAACTCTGTTAACAGTAGCCCTAGATATGGCTATGGCATACAAACGTTTTGAACAAGAGGAAATTGTTGCGCGAGGAAAATTAGAACGCGAATATTGTAAGATAATAGCTAAGACTTCTTTGGATTTGCAATCTTCTCTCTCCGACATAGAAAGTCGCGGGGTACAATCCTTACAAGACCTTCTTAGCCTCGAAGAAGAATTTAATGGCCTCACCGCTGAAGGGATCTCGGCAGCAATATCTCAATGCCTAATTAATATTGATCTGTGCGAAGGAAAATGCCCAACAATAGCTCATCATTATCGAGTCGCATACGGATCTTTTCTTTTGAACGATTTCGAAACAACTAAATCTCATTGCAACTGGCTGTTAAGTAACAAGCAGATTTCTACAGCATTTCAGGCTAAAGCGCACTTTATCTTAGGAGGACTTTGCGGTAGTACGCAATGTAATGTAGATTCATTGGACGAAGTAAGAACAGAACGTATAGAACACTTTAAAAGTGCATGGGAGATGGCTCCATGTAGTGAATATGCGATTGAATATGCTGTCATGCTTTTAGAGGTAGATACTAGTCTGGCAGAGAATATATTAAGACATGGAATGCATTTTACACATACTCCCTTGATGGAAGGAAATTTAGCGGCCGCTCTCTTATTACAATTAAATAACCCTACCGAATCTAGAGATAGACAAGCATTAATCTCAGAGGCAGAAGCACTACTTCACGAAGCCATTAACACGAAACAGTATGGTTCTTTGCCTAAAGATGATCAGGCCTTTTT
>Ga0307987_1001890_pt1 | contig 11255 bp, 14 predicted proteins | sample EllFjometagen181_FD_203157 | JGI IMG/M metagenome (GOLD analysis project Ga0307987, IMG submission 203157) | Marine microbial communities from Ellis Fjord, Antarctic Ocean - #181 | ecosystem: Environmental > Aquatic > Marine > Unclassified | place: Southern Ocean | collected 2014-10-08 | reverse complement strand
AATACAATCTGGTCAATCCGGATAATCATTTCACATCTTACCAGTCAATGTGCTAACTTGTCATAAGTGGTCAACCCATCTTCCCCCCCAAAATCAAAGGATAAGTGATCAATAAACCTACATGATATTATATTTATTCAATGCCTTTGTAAACCATTCATAACAGATTTTAGAACTGAATCTGAACTTTCCAAGATTCCAGATCTCTTTGATAAAGTTTACATATTCGCTTGAATAGATTGTGGATGCTGTGACAAGATCTTTTCCAAGTGCATATCTGCTTGTCTTCTGCATTTTCTTTGATGTGTAATTATCAGTGTCTACATAATAATAACCTTTGTAAGAGTGAATGTCAAGCCATAAACCGCGATCAATTTTCAATGACATGAAGTATCGTTTTCCAGTTGTGAACTTCCTTGCAATGAAAAAATCTTCTTTATCATCAAATGGATCAACATGGACATTTGTGAATTCACTTGAATTCCCACGCAACACACCAGCCATTGTGATCTGTTGTTGCTTTTTCCATTCCTCGCTATCATCAAGATATTCAATGATAGCGCGCTTGTTATATAGTTTATACACTCCAAATTTGCCCGGTAGTGGCATGAATCCAAATAGATGCTTTACTTCTTCCATTTCGCCAATAGCGTTTGCAAAGATAAGCACGCGGATTCCAGTTCTTGTTCTGCATACATTTTCAATCATGTTCACAAATGCTTTTGGGATGTTGAATGTTCTTCTTTCACTTTCAGCACGCACCAATTCATCCATGATCACAAGATCATATTCTTCCAATTGATTCCCTTTATATTTATAATATTCTTGTATAGATGCAATCTTGCCCACTGCAAACCATTTGACAACTGGTTCACTATCTTCATCAAAGACATCATCTTTGATCAGTGAAAACATGATGTCTGAATTGACAATGCGAACTCTTATTCCATAGCGTTCTTGCAAATGTTTCTCAAAGAAATCACGCCCAGAATTTTCCCGAACTTTTTCAACTGCATCATTGGTCAATCTCCACCACATGAATTTTCTTAATTCTTTGACTATTTGTTCATCAGAATATCCATCTTTTTTAAATTGTTCAAGTTGACCAAGTATAAATTTTATTGAATATTGTTTCCCTTCAAATGTTTTTCCCCGACCACGCGATCCAACAGTCATGAAATACCAATATTTTGGAAAGTGTGACATCATCCATGTATTTTGATAATATTCAACAGATGTGAAGTTTTTATTTTTGAATTTCAATTCACCATCTTCATAATATCCTTTTAAGCCATGAAGTGAATCAACATGTAATTCCATGATCAAACCCCCTTCAATATTTGATAAGCGTTATATGTGAATGTGTTCAACTCACTGAATCCACCACTTTCACCCGGTCTGAAAAAGTCAAATAATTCCGGTGTGTCCATGTCTGGACCAGTTTGAAAGAATGTGTCCGCTTGTTCCATAAAGTCTTCACCAGCCTTGATGTCAATGTCTGTGAATTCTTTCTGGATTGTTTCTGCTGAATTTCCTTCCAAGATGAATTCCATTTCTTGGATATTCTCCAATAGTTTTGGATTTTGCTTTTCAATTGATCTTTTAAATTGTTTGCTGATCTTTCCTTTTGTTTTTAGTTGTTCCAATGCTCTTTCTTGTCTTAATTCATAGCGATCTGCTGATAACTTATTCAACAAAGATGCTTGTTCCTTTTGTGGAAGTGTATATATTTGATCATATCTGATTTTTGTTTCCATTCCGTTTTTAGTATATCGGATTTGATTTGCGCTTGGTCTTATATTTCCAATCGCATGTGATGTTGCAAATGCTTTATTTTGCAAACCCGGATCAATCTTGTTGATTGCTCTGGATAATTTGTTGATCTTATTTGCTTTTGTTTTGCTTGATCTTGCTTTTCTTGGTGTCATTTCTATTCCGTAATATTTAGCCATCTTTTAAAACCACCCTTGCTTTGTTTGTGACTATGTCATCATAGTGGACACGCTGGAATGTGAATTGTCCAATTGATGAAAGTCTATTTGCAACAGACACATTTTCATCTGTGATCATCTGGTGAACTTCATTTGTCAGATCAGTCACTTTGAAAAACATGCAGTCTGTTTGAATCCCAACCAGTTCATCTTCAATCTGATTGTCATATATAGTTTTTAATAAATGAAATTTAATATATTGAACCATGTGATAATATGTTGGCTTATCAATCAATGAAAGCCATCCAGTTGATTGAACCAGCATGCTTTTTGCGTTTTTGTTTCCTTCTTCTTTATTATTATATAGTTTATCAATTTGTGATTGTTGTATGTCAACTGTTCTTGTTCCATGAAATGTGTATGTCTTCAAGATGATCCCTTCATCTTCTGATAAGAATTTATTGACATATTTTGTCAGATTCATCCATGTTGATGAAAAGATGCTGACTGTTCCCCAAACTTTTGATCCATCTGTGTGGATCTTCTTTTTAGTGATCGCGCTTGAATTTAAAAACCATTTGACAAACATGTTTTCTGCATTACAACTGAACTTGATCACATATAATGCAATGCGATCAGATAGTGGATACGCACCATCATGCTTGATTCTATACAATCCCGGTTTCTGTATCTGTTCATTGATCAAATATGCGGGATATGCTGATTTTATATCCATCTTGTCAATTTCATGTTCCTTGATGTCAACTTCTGGTCTAAAAAATACTGTTGGACCAGAATATAACAAATTTTTCTGTGTGTCTTCTGATGTTTGCGGATTCATTTCGCGGATAAATTTCGCTTTTGTTCTTGAATCCACCATTGCATTGAAGTGCAGTGAATTATATGCAAATAATCTTCCATAACCGGCTTCAGAATATCTTCCGGCTTGTTCAAGTTCAAGAATTGTGTTCGTTGCAATTTTAGCCATAAGAATCCACCACTTTCAACCAATATTCTAATACTTGATGGACATTTGATCCACCTTGTTTGTTTTTTGCTAAAATTCCAATGTTTCCATCACCTCTGATGCCCGTTGCTTTAAAATCAAATTGTTGGACAATACCTTTTGGACTGAATGGAATATTTGTCCAATATGTGTGTCTACCATGTTGATATATAAAGCCATTGAAATTCATTGATCTGATTAAATCATTGATGATGTGTGATCTTACATTTTCAACAATGAAAGGTTTGTTTTGTTTCTCTAATTTTTTTATAATTTCCGGCAATAAATGCTTTGTCATTTGACTATATTTTGCTGTTTCTCTGAATCTATTTAATTTTGAATAATAGTTGCATGGTGGTGTTGCTATTATGATATTATACGGACTAAGATCAATTGACATCATATCCCCGCCAATATCTCTATTTTCATCTATATCTTGATAAACAATATCATGATCAGGATGATTTGCTTTGAATGATGCCAAATAAATTATTTTAGACATTTTTAGCACTTCCAACCTTTAAAATTTTATAAACATAATTATTCAACTCTGCTGAATATGCTGTCATCATGACTGTTCTTGATAAATAAGATAATTGTTTCACACCAGACAAAATGTTTGTTGTTATCCCGCCATTGATTTCACCATCCTTCCCAAGAAGACTGATGTTGTTTTCCTTGACAAGTTGTGTCAAGACCAATGCATGGTGATTATAGTCTTTTAAATAGCGATCCATATTTTTGATAAATTCTAATTGTGCGCCAAATGGATCATTTCCACCACCAACAAGATTGTCAATGTTGTCAATTATAAAACAACATGATCCCTTATCTTGCGCCCACTCTTGAATGACTTCTACATTATCAAGTGGTGACACATAAAGATTGGAAGGGATTTTGATCCCCATGTCTTGACATCTGTTCTTTATATCATCAATGGAAAGTTCCAAATTGATATATAATATGGTGTCAAATTGCTGTTCTAACTGTTCCAAATTTGAAAGTGCAAAATAGGTCTTTCCTTGTCCAGTTGGTGCGCAGTAAACAAAAAAACCATTTTTCTGGACTTCTAATGATCTTGATGTATTGTCATAATATCTGTATTTTGTATATTCTGTTATTGTAATTTTATGATCTATAAGAAGAACCGGGATTCCGTAATTGTTGAAATTGAAATGAAGTGATTCCGGATCAATTGTGAACTTTTTCAGATAACCAGTTCCGCTTATATTATATTTATCAGATGGATAGTCTTTCAGTTGTTGTTGTGCATCTGGTGTCAACTCTGACACCAGAAGTCTGAATCTTGATCTTTTATATATGATTATTATTGCATAATCATTCCATGACTTGGAATGAAATTCAATTAGTTTGTCCAATTGTGTCAACTCCCTATAAGTTTATCACTTTTTTATTTTTTTTTCAATGAATTTTATTTTTTCTTCAATTGCATCCCTTGTGAATCTGCTGAAATTGCTGTCATATTGCAACGCTTTTGCAACAAGATCAATTGGAATTGTTATTGATTGGATGATCATTCTTTCTTTTTTAGTTTTCATTATAATTCACCTACAAATAACAAAACAATCATGATCAATACAAATAAATTTAGGATCAAACTTTTTTTCTGTTTTTGTTTTTCTGGTTCTATTATTTCAACTTTATCAACTAAATATTTTTTGATATATTTATTAAACCCATCAGATCCAACATAGAAATAATGTGTTTCTGTTTCTTCTACATGATCATATTTGTCACCATTCTTCATTGTGATTTGTATCATTTTGAATCCCCCTTATTATATTTATTTTTCATATATTCTTTGTCTATTATTTTATATATTTGAACCCTTGTTGGACATTGTTTTTTCATTGACATTGCTGATGATTCACTGAAAACACTTTCTTTTTCATCACATTCCACCAGATATTCAAAATCACATTCTTGGACATATTGTCCATCAAATTTCACTCTGTATTTTGTTTTATATTCCATTTTTTTCAATCCCCTTATTATATAAGTAGGGGATGGGAATTGATCCCATCCCCCCCTTCAATTATCTAAAACGGCAAATCTGATTGCAATGAATCAATTTGAACTTGATATTTCTTTGCAAGTTCGTTTTTTAAATTTGATTTTGATGATGCATCAAGACCAACTGATCTTTTTGCCCATTCATCATTCCATAGTTTTTTGATGCTGTCTTCCGTTGCGATTGATCCTTGATCTGAATCATCTTTCTTTTCTAATGATTGAACAGAACTGACATTCACTTCTGTGACATAATGTTTCACATCATCTTTGTCATAAGTTCTTGTGTTGATTGCACCAGTAATTGCGATCAAGTTTCCTTTTTTCATGTATGATCCAATGAATTCTGCTTGTCCCTTCCATGCTTGGCATGAAATGAAGTCTGCTTGTTTTTCACCGTTTGCATCTTTATATGGTCTATTGCATGCAAGTGTGAAATTGCAAATTGCTGTTCCTTCACCAATTATTTTTACTTCTGGATCTTTTGTTAGTCTTCCAACTAAACTGACATTATTTAACATCTTTATAACTCCCTTTGGCTTTTAGCCTTTTTATTTGATAAGTCATCCAGCAGATTTTAACTACTAAAACTTATTGTTTCAGAATTATGAGAATTTGCTGTCTGGATAACTTCCATACACATATTATATTATATTATCTTTTTGATGTCAACACTTTTGTTTATTTATTTTTTAGCACTCTACTTGATAGACTGCTAAACATTAGCACTTGACTTTGTTGACTGCTAATGATATAATGTATGTGTATATATAATAAGGTATGACCTTGTAGATAGTTCATGATGCTTTCTTGTTGAGATATCACATGTGATGAACATGCTTGACTTGGATGTCCGCGCTGATATCGTGGTAGTGAATAGCAAGGGATCCTCAAGTTTTATAATACAAACTAAAAAAAAGGGAGATTTTAAAATGACAGATTTAGAAAAAAAAGAATTGGAATTAGAGGAACAAAAGAAGTTGGATCAATTATCAATTGAACAAATACAATTGGCAAAGATTGAAGAAATGAAAACAAAAATGGATTCAATGGTGGAAGGTGCTGAATATAACAAATTAAAAACTGAATATTCAAAGGCACTGAATGAACTTGTAAACAGAAGACCAGTTGTCAAAAAAGTTGAAAAAGTATTGCGACCAGTAAAAGAGATCGCAAAAGAACTTTCATCAATACAAAGTGGTGATATTACAAATCGTGACTATATTGAAAAATCATTAGAATATAGAACAGCACACATTTCAGAGTTTGGAACAGATCCGTTTTCAGATTTCGGCCAAAATGGGCCGGGAGTTTCAACGGATGATACAAAAGAGGTTGCATCTGTTCTTCAAACATTACTTGATGAGAATCCATCACCGGTGGATTTTAGAATCAAATTAAATTCGGTATTAAAAGATGATCAGACACTGATCAAAAAATTGCGTAAACGCAAATAAAAAAAGGAGATTAAATTATGGCTACATTTTCGGGACAACTTAACACAAACAAAGTATTTGCAACATTATTCAATATGATCATATCTATTCAAGTGTTTGATGCTGGTGTTGCATTAAATTCAGAAGTTTATGGATCAAAAAAAGTAGATGGAACATTATTCGGTGATACAAAAGTTTACATTTCAACTGATGCATTAGAAAGTTATGAATGGGATGGAACAGACACACCGGGATCATATAATTTATTAACTATCAAAAGACCACCAACACCAAAGCAAGATGAAATTGTCATTGATACATATAGACAAATTCCGGTGACAGTGGATGAATATTTAACAAAACAAGCATTTCTTGATGAAGGATCATTCGGATCATTCAATGGTGTTATATTATCATGGTTGCAAGTGACAAAAGCAGTATATGAACATACTACTTATACAGCAAACATGCTTGTATCATCACAAGCAAAAGCAACATCACTTGGTGCAATCGCACTTGGTGCGCCTACAACTACATTGACAGATCTTGACAAAGGTATTTGGAAAGCACAAGAACTTTACAGACAAATTGAAGATTACATGAAAGAACTTGAAGAACCTTCAAGAGCATACAACGATCATGGATTCTTGCGTAATTATAAGTTTGATGACTTTGACATTATAGTTCCACTTGGTGTTTTATCAAGTGTTAAAAAATTAGATGTTCCATTCTTATATAATGCAGATGATAAACCAGTCTTCAAAGAAGTTCACTGGAAATATTTCGGTGCGATCAATGGATCTGGTGCAACATTAACTGGAACAAATTCAACTGTCAGAGCATTAGTTGAAAAGACTTACACTGTTTCAGCAACGGACACACATGTCTTTCCGGGTGATTTACTTCCAAACCTTGCAACATATCTTGCAGATGAAACATACACTGCAACATATTCAGCAAGACCATCAATTGCAAGTGACTTGACAATTCTTGTCATTCACAAACAAGATTTCCCAATCATGTCTGCATTTACTGTTGGAACAAGTTTCTTCAATGCAAGAAGACTTGACATGAATCATTATCTAACATTTGGACACAATGATGTTTATGATGCGCATTTAGGTGAAAGAGCATTGCTTAAATTCACAACAACAAATGTTGATGCTACATAAAAAATAAACCATTAAATGGGAAGGGATATTCCCTTCCCATTTTTTAATAAAGGAGATCACATCATGCAACTATTTTTTGTAAAAGCAACATACACAAATAATGTGTATAAATTATCAGATTTCTTTTTGACTGGTGATTATAAACAAGATGCAACAAAGATGCTGGACATCAATTTCAGACCAGATGATGGGCTGTCTTCTTTCATCACTTCAAAATTAACACTTCCAGATGGATCATCAATCAGAGAAAACACACACATCATCATCCCAGAATATGAAAAGATTTACAGAATGGTTTCAATTGATTATTTAAACAATGATCAATATTCAATCACATTGGATGAAGATCCATTGATTGGTAGTTATTTGGATCTTGCATCAGAAGATATTTATTTGACAAGATCAAATGATCATTCATTATTTAGGGGGATCAATGATGTTGCAAACACTTCATTCAAAGAAACAATTGAAACAAAATCAATTGCATCAGATCACAACACCGGTGCTTGGGCTTTGTTGTTCTTTCAATACAATCCAGATGATACAGTCTTGGGATTGAAATTTGCTGAAAGTTATGAAGGAAAAACAATTTACACTGGAACAACTGCAAACATATTGGCTTTATATCCAGAAGTATCAACAAATGAACCGGAATTATATGAATATTTTCAAAAAATAGTTTATAATTCAACATTATCAATATATCAACAATGTTCTTATTATAGTGGTGCATTGATCTGGGTTGTATTGTCTGGGATTCCATTTGAAGAATTTTATTTCAAAGTAGATTCATCAAATGTCAAACCAGCAAAAATCAATGGAACAGATGTCATGACAATTTGCATTGGACTTCCGTTTGATACATCATTAGAATCAAATGATGGAAAACCATTGTTGTCTTATGAAAAATTTCTTGGCCCAGTTGATACATCTTTAATTGATATAAAAATCATCAATGATTTATTTATTCCAATATTTGCAACAGTTGATGTTTTAACTTATCCGGGATCACCATCATTTCCATCATTAGATAGAAAATTAGTTTTCAACACAAATGCCGGTGAGTTCCATGCAACTTATAAAGAATCAACAACAGCAACAATCACAGCATATAAGGTTGCAAACATATTTGATTTTTATTCAGAAGTTGATATTTCATCAGATTATAACACATCATTATCACCATTAAATGCAGAGCCATTTTATAAATATGATTTATATGTTTATGGAAGAAGATTTGATATTCCTTATTATTTAACAGATGATGTTGGAATTTTACTTGCTGTCAATAGTGGTGTTATAAATTATACTATATATTATAAAGAGAAAAGAAACATCCTTGCATCTGGATCATTCACACATTCAATCAGATATCAAATTGATGGACTTGATTCATTTTACAGTCAGAATCCAACTTATAAAGAACAGTTTTTCACAAAAATGGCAACTGATTCAATCAAGACTGTTGCTGGTGGTGCAATATCTGGTGCAATGGTTGGCGGTGGAGTCGGTGCAATAGCCGGTGCGGGTGCTGGTTTGGTCGGTGCTGGTGTTGATGCTGGAATAAGCATGTTGAACTTACACTATCAAGAAAAAGGCTTAAAACTTAAACCAGATCAATTGTTTGGTGAAAATAGTGAAGTATCATTGCAAGTTTTAAATATATTCGGAATTTACTGGGTTAAAACTACACCAGAAAACATTGATCAGATGGTGCGTGAATATAGTTTGAAGGGATTCCCTTTATTACAATACAAATCAATTGATGATCTTGACTTTGAATATGATGCAATATATGGAACAACAAAAGTTGTATTTGGAGAACTTAAAAAAGTTATAAAAAATGAATATATCACCGCATTTATAAATGAAAAATTGAAACAAGGTGTCATTTTAATACCATGATCAATGTAGAAATTCAACATTTTGGTAGAACATTGACAGCAATGACAATTGGTGCAATGAAATATCAAGCATATCAAAAACAGAAACAAAATGCGGAATATACCAAAGCAGTTGAAAACAGAGCATCACTCAAAAAAGAAAATGAAATGTGGAATGATTTATCATTTGATATCACTTCACAACTTGTTGACAAAAGATTCAATTCATCAAAAGATTATTTGAAGAACAGATCCGGAAAAGATTTGAAATTCAAAAAGACCATGACACCAGAAGACAAAAAGTTGATGGACATCATGGAACAAAATCAAATGCGATCAAGTGCAAAATACAACAATGCAATATCTGGTCACAATAAAAGATTAGAAAACAACAAAATAAGAACTTCATTCAAATTATTGAAGTTATAAAAGGAGATTAAATTATGGGCGATACATCATTGAGTTCTTGGCCTTTTCATAGCAGTTTCAATTCTGAAATTGATGGAGTGAATCCAATTGCTAAAACAAGTTCACAAGACAGACAGTTGATCATGCGTGTTCTTTCACATAAACACATGATTGAAACAGTTGAAAGATTTGAATGGACTGGTCTTCCACCAGAAATTCCATCTGATCTTATTGAAAGAGTATTATATTTTAGATTCAAAGGTGCAATGTTCAAATTTAATGAAAGATATGTTTTTCTTCCATTCACATTAAAAGGCACAATTGATTCTTATGGTAGATACAACGGGATCACACCAGTTTTATTCACTGGACAATGGAAAATTGCGGGGGATGGATCTGGATTTGCAGAAGATGTTGCATTTGTCAGTGGAATGGACTATATTCCAGTCTATGACATGCCAGAAGATCAAGAACAAGATCAAGACATTGAAGGAGAAAACACATCTGATGAAAGTCAAGTGATAAAAGATGATAGTAATAGTAATAATGACAGCGTTATTTCTGGGATGGAAAATCCGGAAACAAAAGCAGTAATTTTGACAGATTCAACATTGGAAGTGTCACAAGACTTCACACCAATGCAATATCTTATTAGACCGTTTATTGAACAACTGACAGACATTCTTGTCCTTGTGAATATAGACTTGATCACAAGCGCAAAAGTGTTTTATGTGGTTGCAAAAGATGCAGATCAAAAAGATGCAATTGAAAATGAGTTTGCAAACCTTGATCAAAGAATATTGAATGGGAAAAGAATTGTTGTTGTGACATCACCAACAGAATTGAAAGAATTGAATGGTGGAAACGCAAAAGACACTGCAAGATATTTCCAAAGTTATCAATCAATTGATAATTTAAGAAAAGACATCATTGGTGGTGACAATGGCGGAACATTCATGAAACAAGAACACACAACAGATAAAGAAACAGAAACAAATTCAAATCAATCAAATGGTGGATCTGCTGTTCTGAATAATGCGTTGCGCATGAGAAAAGATTTTTGTGCAATTGTCAACAAAGTATTTGGACTTAATATTGAAGTTGAACCAATGGGCGGATCAGATCAAAATATTATTGAAGAAAAAGGATCACAAACAAAAGACAGAGAAGGTGAAGAATAATGTTTTATGATGATAAACCGTATTATGAAACATTGAAATTTGATGATGTCTTCACTTCTGAAACAGAGTTCATCACAAAAGTTGTTTCAGTTGGTGGAATCACATTGACAGCAAGTTTGACTGAATTATATGAAATATTATCATTGAAATATGTCACAAACTTCACAAGATACACAAATGAATTTGCTTTCATCATGGCAATCAAAA
>Ga0307987_1001888_pt1 | contig 11257 bp, 7 predicted proteins | sample EllFjometagen181_FD_203157 | JGI IMG/M metagenome (GOLD analysis project Ga0307987, IMG submission 203157) | Marine microbial communities from Ellis Fjord, Antarctic Ocean - #181 | ecosystem: Environmental > Aquatic > Marine > Unclassified | place: Southern Ocean | collected 2014-10-08 | reverse complement strand
CCATTGTATAATTAAACCATTGTATAATTAAACCATTGTATAATTGTATAATTAAGCCATTGTATTACTCTTTTTGTGAATCGAAGGCAGTAATTTCAATTTTAACATCATCAATATTGTAAGTAGCCTTGCTTTTGTTCCAAAGATATAATTTCAATTTACCTTTCGCTGATGATAAATCATAGATTTTAAAAGTGTGCTGTACTTTACTCCACACATTACCGCTTTCAATTAGATTTGATAAATTGAATACTTGATAATCAGATATTTCTTTGTCATTTTCGAAAGTACAAACAAGAATAATATTCTCTTTTTCTTTACAAAATAATGCTGCACTAAAATCAATCTTTATTGAAGGATAAATATAGGGTTCTGATACCTGATAGCTAAAAAACTCAAAATACTCTTTCTCTGAAGTTATTAGGAAGCTACTATTTCCTGAATAGGATATGGAATCATCTGCAATATCAACATCTTCATAGTCAAAAATATACTGTTTAAATGATGAACTATTATTTGCTAGAGTATCTTCTTTACTCTTTGGATTCTTTTGAAAAATATAGATGGCATAATCGTAACCGTTTAGTACTTTAAACGGATGAATGGGTCTAATTATCTTTAATATTGATAAGTCATTATTGTTTATTAATCTATCCAAAGGTATTCTTCCCTGGTTTGGACCAAAATGTGCGTCCCATACAATAATGCTGCTATCAGGCATTAATTTAGTTATATTTTCTTTGTTTGGGATTCCCTCAGTAGTTTTTGTATTATCGAAAGGGTTTAATTCTAGTTTGGCAAGCACGCGTGGGTTGAAATAATATATTTTATGATTAAGTAGTGAATTTTCCTTTAAATATTGAGCTGCTTGGCCTATTAGTTGCTGAGGCTTTGATTCGTGAAATCCATTTAAATGTGTATTAATTCCCAAAACTATTATCCATATTAATAGTGATGTTGTTATAAAGTTAGTCAATAATTGGCTCTTTTGCTTGAGCCAAGTTTGTAACCATTGTATTCCTACTAAAGCCAATAGTGCTGCTAAAGGACTTACCGCCGCCATTACTCTAATCAGCCCCAATGAATTTCCCATACCTTGCCACCAAACAAACGAATGTGCTGATAAAAACAGGATATATGATCCTGCCACTAATAATAACAAGTAAAAAGTATTTGTAAGTCGATATTTATCATTTATTATCCAGTGGAAAGCTGTAGCAAACAACCCAATAACAGATAATGTACCAATGGGATAACCTAATATCCCTCTTGTATCGTTAATAAAACTAAAAAGGGAGCCACTTCCATATATATCTTTTGCATCTCCTGAATATGGCATTTTTGTAATAAGCCACCAAAAGTCAGTGTAGTATGGTAATCCCAATATAGTAATTACCCAAAAGCCAACAGATAGTAGAGGTACCGCTATGAATTGTTTTTTTAGGCTATAGGCAACAATAAATATGGGAAACAAAACAATTCCTTCAGTACGAATTAATGGCAAAAGGGATATCGCCAAAGCTGAGAATATATATTTCTTTTTGAAAAAAAATAAAATTCCAAAAGCTAGAAAAAAACTAAAGCTTACCTCGGTAAGGGTGGTAAACAGTAAAATAAAGTAAATAGGCGTAAATAATACCAACAATATACTAAGTGGGCTATTTTTTAATTTTAGTATTTGTGCAATTTTCCAAATAATAATTGCTGTAGCAAAACCCATCAATAAGTTAAATATTCGCATTCCATCTGCACCGAATTGCGCAAATGGAGATGCTAATAATGTAAATGCGGGTTTTCCCCAGTGGTTGAATAATAGTTTTGGGTATTGCCATCCCCAATGGGCAAATTTATAATGCGAATAGTTGTCGGCCCCGCCATAACTAATTTGAGTAAAAAAGATAACAATAATTCCGGCAATAAAACCTATTGCCAGGATAAAATAGATTAGACGATTACTGTTTATTGGCTTCATCTTTAGTCAATACATTTACTTTGAAAAAATGTTATACTTTAGAATACTATATATAGCTCTTGTACCATCCTGCCATCCAATTTTTTTGCCATCTTCGTATGTACGTCCATAGTATGAAATACCTACTTCATAAATACGAATTTTTGGTATTCTTGATATTTTTGCTGTTACTTCGGGTTCAAAGCCAAAACGTTTCTCTTCTAAGGTTAACGATTTTATTATGTCGGCTCTAAATAGTTTATAGCATGTTTCCATATCTGACAAGTTCAGATTTGTAAACATATTCGATAAGAAAGTAAGGAACTTATTACCGATGGAATGCCAAAAGAAAAGGATTCTGTGCGGTCGTCCACCCATAAATCTTGAGCCATATACAACATCTGCAAATCCATCAAGTACAGGTTTTAGTAGTTTATTGTATTCTTCAGGATCGTACTCTAAATCAGCATCCTGAACAATAACAAAATCACCAGTAGCTTCTTTAATTCCCCTGTGTATGGCAGCACCTTTTCCCATATTAACAGGTTGTTCAAATAGTTTTATGGTTATGTTTTTGTGATTGGAAATGTATTCATTTACAACTTCAGTAGTACCATCTGTTGAAAAATCATTAACAATAACTAATTCTTTTTCAAGACCACCAATTAATTTAACATCCAATACTTTGTTGAGTATTTGATTTATTGTGGCAGCTTCGTTGTAGGCTGGAATAAGTATTGATAGTTTTTGAGGCATCGTTATATTTTTTTGAAGGCAAAAGTAAGAATAATTACTAACTATTTATTACTGGAACTATTTTCTTCTGATTCATCTGCATATCTGTAAATTCCCTTTTTTGCAAGTTTAGAGTCAGGTTTACGAATTTTTTTATACCATTCAGCAGATGGTTTTTTGCTCCAAAACGAATCAAAATAGGCTTCTTTTGTCATTGAATTCCAATGTATTGATCCTCCACGATATCTTGCAGTATGCCAAGCTCCTAAAGATGCTGATAAAAGAAATATTATAATGAGAATAGTTTTGCTTATGGGTTTTAGTTTTGTTAACCAAGTTAAAAACATAGCTAACCCAATGGAAAAAACTCCATATGAATCAATAAACGGTCGTTGTCCCAAACTACCTCCATACCACCAGCTCCACCACGATGACATAATGTACCATGAAACTAAGAAGTATATAATAACTGGCCAAAAGAAATATTTTTTGTTTTTATACAATAATCCAATACCAATAAAGGCAAAAATCATTACTGGAGTATATATAAAGAAACCCTTTCGCCATGAAAATAAAGTGCTAAATAGTTGAGGATTTGAAAAGAAAAAGCTTTGATCTTCAGGGTATGAATAGAATAGGAAGCTGCCACTAACATGTTTCCAATAGATAAATTGTGGTGACCAAACCATCAGAAACATGAGAATCATTAATAATACTAAATACCATTTATTAAGTAAAAATAGTATTCTTATTTTTAATTCTTCCCAAGTGGTTACTTTCCATAGTACTAGCAACAATACAATCACAATATTAGTTGGCCTGATTAATGAAATGATACCAACTAGTAGTCCAACAAAAATTGTATTTTTAATTGATTTCTTTTTGTACCAATTATCAATTACAAAAAGGAAAATAGAAATTAGTGTAAAACTATATGCATGCGACATTGCTGCTTCTATTGTAACATACCTTAACAAATTTGTTGCTAGTATGATAGTAATTAGAGTAATTGCAACAACATTGCTTGAAAAATATTTAAGTAGAAATTTACGAAGAAAAATTGCTCCAAGTAACAAGTAAAATACACTACTTATAACCAAAGCAATCCTATATGGTAATGAATATCCACTGGTAGAATAACCTAAAGGTTCAGCAGCTATATGTGCTGCTGTAAAAAAAGGCAGATACAGCATTGCCATACCACAACTTGTACGGAGTACATATTTTCCAATTGGTGTTTCAGTTCTCCAAAATTTGCTTCTTAATTCTGGATTGCTCCTTGTAAATTCAAGCGATATATCATCATATATGAATGCAGCAGGCAGGTATCCATAATATGATTTTATCTCATTAAGAATCACGCTTTTTTCACCTTTCCAGTGAGCATAATTATAGTTGAGGTTTATAACAATAAGTATGCTAATTAGTAATGCCCAAAATGAGGAATCAAAATGTTTGGAATTCAAAAATTTCATCTTTATTAAATTAATTATGCAAAACTAACAGAATAAATGTAGAGTTCATTTTACTTGGTGTATTATTATTGATAACTTTGCCTTTAAATATTTTAATAATTTTGCCTCTATGTTGTCTATAATGGGTTAGCTTATCAAAAAAGCGATATATTTAAATTCTTATAACTTGTTATCATGAAATTTATACCAATAAGTACTGTTTTGTTGTTAATTCTAATTTCTATATCGGTACAATCACAAACCCAAAAGGAGTTTCTTTTTATAGGTCATTGCTATCAGAGTGGATCAAGTACTACGGTTGATTACAGGATTGAGCAAATGGACTTGTCAAAATATGATGGAGTTTGGCTAGGTGGTGATGTGTGTTCAGAAGCCTTGCTGAATTATTCCACAATACAATATATTGACAGTGTTTTTAATTTAGGAAACCCAGAAACACATTGGGCATTAGGTAACCATGATGCAAGAAATGGAAATTGGGAATGGTACGAAGAACTTTCAGGAAGGAAACCCCATTATGCTTATAATAATTATGATATTACACGTATTGTTTTGAACACTAATTTAGTACCTACGAATTGTGCAATGATTAATGAACAATTTGAAATTATTTCTTCGGTTTGTGATACAATACAACAATCTAAATATTTGATATTGTTAATGCACCATGGTTTGTGGGAGGGTGTGCCTGGTTTACCTTCTCCCTCTTTTTATGCCCAGAGTAATTTAAAATATTGGAATGCAAACTGTGATTCAGTAAATACAAATTTTGTTGATGTTGTATACCCAAAACTTGTTGAGGTAAAGCAAAGAGGTGTAGAAGTAATTTGTATATTGGGTGATATGGGTTCAGGTTTAAAAAAATTTCAAGTTGACTCTGAAGATGGTATTCATTTTTTGGGATGTGGGTTACATCATAATGAGCCCGAAGATATGGTATTAATCTTTAGCTATAATACAGAATCTCAATATTTAGATTATAATTTTCATAATCTTGATTCATTATTAATAAACCAATAATTTGCCTTTATAAATTGAGGTTGACGAATTTTCTGTTGTTATTTTATATATATAAACCCCAGCAGGTAAGCTTGATACGTCAAAAGAAAGGTCGTTAAACGTTAAACTATATTTTTTTACTATAACACCATTAATAGAAGTTATTTCCATGGTTTTATTATCATTTGAATGGTTACTTTTAAGTATTACTCTACCGGTAATATGTACGGGATTTGGTGCAATAACAATTTGGTTTTCAAGGGTAGTATCAATGCCATCTATAATATTTTCAATTTGTCCGTATTTATCAATTTTTACAAATAGTACATCATAACCCCCATTGCCAAAACTTTTTGAACTGCCAATAACAATGCATCCGCTATCGGGTAGGGCTATAACCGAATGTCCAAAATCATTTAGATTGCCACCCATTGTAAGCTCCCAAATATTGTTACCATTTTCATCAACTTTAGTTAAATAAAAAGCCTCACTATTGTTTAACCCAAAACTTTTTGATGTGCCAAATAGGAATAGTTCATTGTTATCATTAATATCCATTGATAATCCGTAATCGTATGATTCTCCGCCATAAGTTTTATGCCATTCTTCGATACCTTCATCATTTATTTTAGCTAAAAACATATCAAAACTACCAGCTCCATCACTTTGTGTTGAACCAAAAATATAGTATCCATCAGTTGGTGCTTTTTTAATTGAATATCCAAAATCATGACCATTGCCGCCAATGGTTTTTTTCCATATTTCGTTGCCGTTTGTGTCAACTTTTATTAATAGTATATCTGCATCATGAGTAAAATAATTCGCATGAACATCATTAAAAAAACCATTTTTAGTACCAATAATTAAAAGACTACCATCATCGTTTTCAATTATATCCATGGCATAATCATCACGTTCGTAGCCGTAGTTGTTTTCCCATAATAAGTTTCCTTGATGATCAGTTTTTACAAGATAAATGTCGCCGCTTACTTCAAAGCCTCTACTATAACCCAGTAGCATGAAATTACCATCATTAGTTTCAATAATACGATGACCCCAGTCATCCATCTGTGTGCCAAATTGTTTATTCCAAATTTCGTAACCTTCTGTATCAACCAAACTCATGTACATTCCAAGTCGGCTATTACCACCATCCCAAACATCGCCTAATATCATGAAGCCTTCGTTTGTTTGAATTATTGATCTTGCATGGTCCTGATGGACTCCGCCAAATGTAGAATACCAGATTTGTTGCCATTGTGAATTAAGTTTAATCAAATAAATATCTTCACTACCAGATCCATAACTTCGTGTTGAACCCGTTAATAAAAATCCACCATCATTATCAAGGCACATTGCGACTCCTTTATCATCACTATTACCTCCAAAACTTAACCCTGGATTTATTTGTGCAACCAAAACATTTACTAATAAAGTTAGTGTTAATGTAATTACTATCTTCATATTCATTTTTAACAATAGTTCGTTAACATGCTGTAACATGCACTTAGCTAAGGGTTTGTAAATTTATAAATAAATAAACATTGTCCTTGAAATCAAACCTTTGCGTCTTGCCACTTTTGCGAGAAACTAAAATTTAGAGAACTATTGATTAATAGATATCCCCTTAAATACATTATCATATCTTTGCATGAAAATGCTAAATTACAATAAACACCTCATAAATAGTGAAAATTGTTAATAAATATAATATGAGAAGCTTAATTTTTGCTTTGTTGTTTTCCGTAACATTATTTTCATGTGTTCAGGAAACTAATTTCCCGGTAGATAGTATAGTTATTTGTGATGCTGAGAAATTAACAAAAAAGGGTGATAAGTTTATTGCTGCTAATGATTCATCAGAGTTTTTTACCGGTGGTGGGAGTAGAAGTAATCTTGCTGCTCATTCAGGAAAGTACTCTGTTTTAACAATTCCCAAAACAAAGGCTTTTGCCATGGGATATAAATTTTTTGATATTGGACCCGATGCTTACTTTAAGATTAGTGTTTGGCGTAAATCGAAGGATGGAAAAGGTCCTTTGGTTGTTGCGGGAAGTAATACCGATATATTTTATTTGGCTTCTTCTGAGGTTGTTGAAAAACAAGATAATGGTTGGGAAAGGTTAGAAATTGAAGCTTATACTCCTCCTCATTTTGGTGATGGCGTACTTTCCGTTTACGTGTGGAATAATGGTGCTGATACTGCTTATTACGATGATCTGGTAATTGAGCGCAAAGTTTCAAAACAGTATCCTGCATACAATTATAGCGAAGGTTTATATATTGTAACTGATACTGACGATTATCTTAAAATATTGAAAAAGAGAAAACATGCTTTTGAGGATGGTATTCTTCAATCATCAGGTAATGACTGGGTTAAAGGGCTTATTGTTGATAATGATAAGGCAATGAAAGCTAAATTACGTTTGAAAGGTGATTGGCTTGACCATCTTAGAGGCAATAAATGGTCCTACAGGGTTAAAATGCGTAAAAATAATTCCATTAATCGGTTACGTACTTTTTCGTTACAAACTCCTTTGGCAAGAGGTTATTTGCTAGAGTGGCTAACACATAAATTATATCATGAAAATGATATGCTTACAACTCGTTATGGGTTTACACCACTCATGTTGAATGGGCAACCACGCGGACTTTATGTTTGGGAGGAGCACTTTGTTAAGCAAATACTGGAATGGAATAATCGCCGTGAAGGTCCAATTGTTAAATTTTCAGAAGATCCGTTTTGGCAGATCCAAAAAATAAGTAAAAAGAAAAAAAAATGGACAACATTCCCATTTTATCAAACAGCTACAATTATGCCATTTGGCGAATCGCGAACCATTGAGAGTCCTGTGCTTTTTAAACAATTTCTTAATGCTCAAAAACTCATGTATCAATATAAAACCCAGCAAAAAACTCCTGCCGAAATATTTGATATTAACACACTTGTAAAATATTATGCCATGCTCGAACTTACTCATGCTAGGCATGGTATAACCTGGCATAATCAGAGGATGTATTATAATCCAGTAATTTGTAAGCTTGAGCCAATTGCTTTTGATGGTTATACTGAGCACGTTAATCCTGATATTTCGATTAACGATAATATTGCATATCGAACTTTTACCGAAAACGAATCGGTATTACAACATGATCATCTTGTTTATGCCTTGTTTACTGATACTTTATTTCTTAATAAGTACATGTATTATCTTAACGAATATAGTCAACCCGATTTTGTAGTTGGCTTTTTAGATAAATACAACGACCAAACTGTATATTATGATTCGTTACTTAAAATGGAGTTTCCATATTATCATTATAATTATAAATTTTTAATTGAAAGTGCAGCATCAATACAAGATTATTTACCTGAATTAAAAAGAGTTGTTGCTAGTAATTTATCAAATAATGATTTTGCTTTTAATTTACGCAAAGATGTGTATAACGATACAAGTGTTTATGAAAATACTCCAGAATTTTTTGTTAATGTGTATTCTGAAAATATCAACAATGATAGTCTTAACTTAAGTATCCATAACTTTTACCCACTTGATTTAAAATTGATTGGCACAGGTGAGGACGATGTTTTTGTTACCAATTATTTTACTAATAGGTCTACTTTGCAAGCTTACGCAGATGGAGTAGCTGAAGCAAGTATTGTGTTTAATACTGATACTGCTGCCAATTACCTGTTTTTTATGGTGGATGGTAAAACGGATATTTATTCGGTTTCAATTTTACCATGGCCACATCCGTTTGGCGATACACCACAGCAAGAATTATTGGAGTTAGTTGATTTAAATAATGAGATTTTTGAAAGAGTCATAGGAAATAATATCCATATAAAAAATGGAAATAATACTGTTAGCGAACCCTTAATAATACCCAAAGGTTACAATGTGCATTTTTCCGCAGGTACTACAATTAATCTTATCGATAGTGCAATGATTATATCATATTCGCCTGTTTTTATTATTGGAACCGAAAAAGAGCCTGTTGTGATAACATCCTCGGATTTTACCGGAAATGGTTTCACGGTACTACAGGCTGATGGTAAGTCTGTATTAAATAATGTTGTATTTGAGAAATTAATTACACTGGATTATAAAAGTTGGACATTAACGGGCGCTCTAACTTTTTATGAATCAGATGTGAGTATTACAAATACCAAGTTTTTTCGCAATCAATGCGAAGATGCTCTAAATATTATTAGATCGGAATTCACACTTAGCAATTCTAAATTCGACTATATTTTTGGTGATGCATTTGATGGTGATTTTTGTACCGGAGAGGTGTTAAATACTTTGTTTACTAATATTGGAAATGATGCTTTAGATTTTTCAGGAAGTTATATTGTGATAAAGAACACAACAATAATTGGTGCTGAGGATAAAGGTGTTAGTGGCGGTGAAGATTCAAAAGTAGTAGTTATGAGTTCAGCTATCAAAAACTCAAATATTGGTATAGCATCAAAAGACCTGTCGGTAGTTGAGGTAATTAACTCGAAGGTAGAAACTTGTAATTATGGAATTGTGTTATTGCAAAAAAAACCTGAATTTGGGCCTTCAATTATAATCTTAAATAATACTCCTCTGTTGGATTCTAAAAAAGATATGCTAATTGAAAAGCACTCAAAAGTTATTGTTGATGGTGCTGAAATACTTGGTACTGAGAAAAATGTTGGAGAGATATTTTATTGAACGTGTAAAACGCTCGGAGATTGGTGGACGTAAAATATTTGAGATTGGTGATAAGTTTTACTTTGAAGATTTGGGTATGAAACATTCCATAATCTCATTTCAGCAAAAAGACATTGGGAAAGTACTTGAGAACATAGTTTTCCTACATTTGAAAACAAGTGGCTACAAGGTTTATGTTGGTAAACAAGGAAATAAGGAGATTGATTTTGTTGCAGAAAAGAATGGTAAGAAAAAGTATATTCAAGTAGCCTATGCTATTATTGATGAAAAAACGCATAAACGTGAGTTTGGTAATTTGCTAGCAATACCTGATAACTGTTCGAAAATAGTTGTAAGTATGGGTGATGTAATTGGAGGAGGATACAAAGGGGTTGAGCATGTTGCTATTAGAGAATTTTTATTAGATAATTATTAATAACCCACCGGGTTTTTCAACTCAGTGGGTTTAGTGAAGTTATATAACTGTAATTATTCAAACGAAAGTATTGTATCCTTAATAATACCAACGGCAGTCATAAGCTGATCTTCGGTAATAACCAATGGAGGTGCAAAACGAATAATATGATCATGTGTTGGTTTTGCCAATAATCCATTTTCAGCCATCTTAATGCAAACATCCATAGCTGTTTTCCCATTTTTTGGTTTAATAACAACAGCATTTAGCAAGCCTTTTCCTCTTACTAATTCAACCATGTCTGAATCAATATTTCTAATTTCATTTCTAAATATCTGACCAAGTGCCTCAGCTTTATTTGCCAAGTCTTCATCAAGAACTACTTGTAGAGCAGCCATTCCAATTTTTGCAGCTACTGGGTTACCACCAAATGTTGATCCATGTTGACCAGGTTTTATGGTAAGCATTATTTCATCATTTGCTAAAACTGCCGAAACAGGATATGATCCACCTGAAAGTGCTTTTCCTAAAATTAGAATATCAGGATGTACATTTTCATGATCACATGCTAGCATTTTACCCGTACGTGCAATACCAGTTTGTACTTCATCAGCAATAAAAAGTACATTTTTTTCTTTACACATGTTAAAGGCTTTGGTAAGGTATCCTTCATCCGGAACAACAACTCCAGCTTCTCCCTGAATGGGCTCAACTAAAAATCCGGCTATGTTTGGATCTTCTAAAGCAACTTTTAAAGCATCAAGATTGTTGTAAGGAATTACAATAAACCCAGGTGTATAAGGACCAAATCCAACTTTTGACTCAGGGTCGGTAGACATTGAAATAATGGAAATAGTACGTCCATGGAAATTGTCAGCACAAACAATTATTTTTGCTTGATTAGTTTCTATGCCTTTTACATCATAACCCCATCTTCTACATAGTTTTAACGCAGTTTCATCTGCCTCAGCACCGGTATTCATAGGTAGCACTTTGTCGT
>Ga0307987_1001887_pt1 | contig 11259 bp, 10 predicted proteins | sample EllFjometagen181_FD_203157 | JGI IMG/M metagenome (GOLD analysis project Ga0307987, IMG submission 203157) | Marine microbial communities from Ellis Fjord, Antarctic Ocean - #181 | ecosystem: Environmental > Aquatic > Marine > Unclassified | place: Southern Ocean | collected 2014-10-08 | reverse complement strand
CCCGAATAGGCTATGTAAAACTCCCTGAAGAATTTGACTGTTTTTTGGAAAAACAAAGAACCAGGTTAAATATTAAGATCAAACCCGCCCAGATAAGTTTCCAGTTTTTCCTTGTTTTCACTTGTCAGGTCGGGGCAACTTTCCGGCCCTTTGGCCCCTTCGACAACACGGGTGGCAAATACCAAGCAGGTGGGCTCTTTGCATTCTCTGCAATTGGTTTTCGGCAACAGTTTTAGAATTTCCATCAGTTTTGGCTGGGGCATGGCTTCAAAGCTGGGGGTGATGCTGTCTCTGTTTTCCCAGGCATCATTGATTTCCCGTTTGAGCCATTCAACTATTTTTCGGGCTTCGGCTTCATCCTTTAAGGCATTGATGGCGATCTTTCTTTGATAAATGGTGATCAGTTTCCCCTGTGATTTAAAGGTCACCGACGGAGGGTCTTTTATATAGGTAGATCCTCCCAGCACGGCATTGATATAGGGAATGGCCTCGGCAACATTCTGGTCCAGATGGGCAAAACAAAGAACGCCCATTGCACCGGGCATACATTCAGAATTCACAATTTCAAGTTTATAATTTTTTAGCAGCATGAAAACTCCTTTATCAGAATTGGTATGGGCCATTCAAGTTTTTCATTGCACTTTCTTGCCGCTTGAATGCATAATAATTCATACTAAATAGTCTCGTTTTTTGAGAACGTTTTTGTGAGATGGACAAACAGAATACGCCGTCGGTGCAAAGCAGGATCACCCCGCTGGTAACCCTCATTTCTTTTGACAAATCCCTAGCAGTGGTATACCACGATAATTAAAATACAACAGGTGAAAATATATGAAAAACAGAGCCGTTACTATCACCATTCCCGGTCAGGGATCTGTATCCGGGCTTCTGGCCGGACCGGACCACTTTAACGAAAACAGCTCCACCGGCATCGTCTTTGCCCACGGCATGTCCAACGACATGAATCACCCCTCACTCCAGGGGGTGGCCCAGGGCTTGGCTGACCTTGGATACATCACGCTTCGGTTTAATTTTCCTTACAAGGACAAGGGACGGAAATCTGCTGATCCGGACCACCGGCTCATCGCCTGCTGGCAGGCTGCTCTGGATCACTTGGTCCACCACAGTGGTCATGAGGTGGACACCGTGGTGGCGGCGGGAAAATCCCTTGGTGCGCGTATCGCCTCCTTGGCCGCAGCCAGTGGGGAGATCACTCCCCACCACATCATCTTTCTGGGATATCCCCTCCATGCACCGGGGAGGAAGGAAAGTCTCAGGGACGCACATCTTCCCGCCATCACTGTTCCCATGCTCTTTTTTGAAGGCACCCGGGACCCTTTCTGCGACCTTGATCTCCTGTCCAATGTTATTGACCGTTTGCCCGCACCCGTGGAACTGGAGATCATCCAGGGGGGTGACCATGGATTCAACCTGCCGAAATCCGACCCCCGGGAACCCACCGAGGTTTACCGCCAGATTGTGGAAAAATGCCACCAGTGGCTGTGTCGGTAGTCTATCGCCGGTCTGGCATGGAGCGTCAAAGTCACGTTTTTAGGGCCTCTTTTTTTCTTTCAAAATAAATCGGTTCAAAGTGGCCAAAGTTGTGCCCAAGTCCGAATCGCTTGATGGACAAAGCAAAAATTTAAGGCAAAAATGGAAGATAATCATTGAAGCAAACGTCGTTTAATTGTATGTTCCTTAACTTTGTGGTGATTTGCAATAATTAATTGTAGATCAATTCGTTATTACAATAAACCGACCAAGTCTTTCATGTAAAAGGGGTTTCCTTGCGCTTATCACACCGTCTTTTCTTCTTATTCATATCAGCACTGATTTTTGTTTTTTTGACCGGTATGCTTCCCCAGCAGACAGAACCGCTTGTTGAAAGCCAGACGGCACTTCAATCAAAAGATACCTTAGATAAGGCCCCACAACACGCCACAAGTCTGCCCTCCCCCCAGCAGCATCTCCCGGAAAAACGATATTGCGGCATTGCCATGGATGGTTATATGCTTAAAACCGGCGTGGTAAAATCCGGGCAGACCCTTGCCCATCTGCTCAATCCCCATGGCATTTCCAATGCTGTCATTTTCCAGGCTGCCAAAACATCAAAGCCTGTTTTTGACGTTCGACGCATTAAAGCAGGTAACACCTATAGTCTGCTTTCCTCCCCAGGGGATGATAATCAGATAAAATACTTCATATATGATCAAACATCCACAAGCTACGTGGTCTTTGCCTTTGATAAGCCCATTCAGGTTTATACTGGGGAAAAAGAAGTTGACATAAGAACCAGAACTCTTTCCGGGACCATTACAAGTAATCTGTGGAACGCAGCAAGGGATTCTGGAATGAGCCAGGATTTGATCTACGCCCTGGGGGATATTTTCGCTGGCACCATGGATTTTCGTCATCTGCACCATGGCGATGAATTTATGATCACCTTTGAAGAGCAATTTGTTCAAAATAAATGTGTTGGCGTAGGAAAAATTAAAGCAGCACAACTTACCTGTTGCAATAACACCTTCCAGGCATTTGGATACGAAGACAATGGGCGGGTCGGTTATTATGATGAACAGGGGAACAGCCTGGAAAAATCCTTTTTAAAATGCCCCCTGAAGTACAGTCGAATCAGTTCAAAATTTACCACAAGGCGCCTTCATCCCATCAAACAAAAATATCTGCCCCACCCCGGTATTGATTATGCCGCTCCCAAGGGGACACCTGTTAGAAGTGTGGGCGATGGCACCATCATTTTTATGGGGTACTGCAAGGGTGCTGGGAATTACATTAAAATTAACCATGCCAGTGTGGGTATCAGTGAATATATGCACTTGTCAAAATTTAATGCCCGCATCAAAAAAAATAAAACAGTTAAAAAAGGGCAGATAATAGGATATGTGGGCAGTACCGGCTATGCCACGGGTCCCCACCTGGATTTAAGATTTAAAAAGAACGGAAAGTATGTGGATTACAGCAAAATGAACCTGCCCACCGGCAAATCATTGGCAAACTCCCATAAAGAAATATTTCTGAAACAGGTGGCCACGATCAAACAGCAATGGGAAGATGCCCCACGGCTCTCTTTGAATATTCCGGCACAATCGCTTGATGTCATATCAAATACTGAAAAGAGATAAAAACTTACTGATTCTTTGGCATCCTTGATATGACCCCAAAAGTACTTTAGGGAGTTCATGGAAAATAATATACCCAACATAAATGAGCTTAATACCTATGCATGCAAGAGTGGGTAGTTTTATTATGATGAAGTCCCTTACATCTTTTGGGAAAAAACCCCTACAAATGGGGAATGCTCTCACAAAGTGTAAAGTACTTTTGACGGATGCCGAATCTTTCTTGATTTTAATATAATTTTTATTTACCATGCCCCAGTCAACATGTGAAATCTAAGCACTATATAAACAAAAAAAAATCGTGAAGTTCATTCATGGCGTTTTTCCTGTTCATTGCTTTTTCACCTCCACCCATTCAAGAAAAGGAGTTCATTATGACACTTAAGGCCAGGGATATCATGGTAACGTCGTTTGATATGATCCACAAAGATGCCTCCATTGCACAGGCCATTGAAAAAATTACCAATGGCCGGGTCAGGGAAACCGGACATAAAAGCACCAGCCTTATGGTCATTGATGAATATAACCACCTGGCCGGGGTTATCACCATGTTTGATATCCTTTACCATCTTCGGCCCTCCTTTCTTAATTATTATGGCATCAATGGTGATGAAATGGTGTGGAATGATCCCCAGATAACAAAACTGATTGATGATCTTAAGGTGAAAAAAGTGGGCCAAATCATGAGTGACAACGTCACCGGGGCATCTCCGGAGGATGACATCATTGTTATTTTGGACCGCATGATTAAAAACAATTATCACCGCCTGCCGGTGCTGGAAAACAACCTCCCCATTGGGGTGGTTTACGTGGCAGATATCTATTACAACCTGTTCGCCAACAAGTAATAATGTTCATACCTGCCGCATTGATGGTATGAGTTGAGTCCCCCAGAGAAAAGAACAAAAAGACTATGACAACAATTGATTATTATAACGAATTGAATATTACCAGGCAGGCAGATCCAACGGAGATAAAGCAGGCTTATAAGAAACTGGCCATTCGGTTTCATCCAGATAGAAATCCGGATGATGAAAATGCCGCAGAAAAAATGACCCAGTTAAATGAAGCCTATGCAGTGCTCTCCAATCCCGAAAAAAGACAGCATTATGATCAGCTTCGGGAACAATTCGGTGATGGTGCCACTGGACAGTTTCGTCAAAAAAATAACTATAACGATATCCTGCAGGACTCTGATATTGAAAAAATATTCCAGGAGATTGCGGATAATTTTGGCATTCGGGGATTTAACGAATTATTTAAATCAGGTAGAACCCCCGGTGGGGGATTTTTTGTGTTTGGTTCTTTTGGCCGCGGCCACCACCGTGGAAATCGACCACGCGGTTCCAGTAAAAATATCCTCCAGGGATTTGGCAAAACCCTTTTAAACAATGTGCTCTCCCAGGCCTTGAAGGCCCCTGACATGGAGGCCCCTGACATGGACAAAAATCTTAACAGTTACGACACAATTACCCTGTCTGAGTCCCACGTAAAAAAAGGGGGACCCTATGCCTATTATCATAAGAAACAGGATAGAAAGCTCATTGTTAAAATTCCTGAAAATATCCAGGAGGGCCGCAAAATAAGGTTGAAGGGCCTGGGTAAAGAAGATCCTGTTTCTGGAGAAAAGGGAGATCATTATCTTACCATTTCCATCAAAAATAATTTAATATCAAAGGTGAAAAAGTTTTTGCTCAAGTAAAGGACTTTGGCATCCTTCATATAATCCCAAAATTACTTTAGGCTCTGTTTGAAAATTAACCATCTATATATAGTATTTGTTGCCCGACTGGGGGTGTCTCCATCAGAGACTTTTGCATAGTTTATTTTTTAACGGACCCTTACAGTCTTTTGGGAAAAAGCCCCTACAAACAGGGAATGCCCTAAAAAAGTGTAAAGTATTTTTGAAGGATGCCAGGATTTTATATTTTTTTTTGCTAAAAAACATCATAAGTACCCACACATATGTTCTTCCGTACTCTGTGAATATATACCCTTAATCTCTCAAGGTTTTATCTTGGAAAATATCTGCTTAGGTACTTACCATCATGACTCAAAATATTGAGCCAGATAGAAGCCCATCTGCTGGGCACTAATTTAACATTACTTTCAAGCGATACAAAGGGGCTGGCAGTTTTTCAGAGGTAAGATAGAGCCATTGTCCATCCAGACTCAAACACATGCCCTCCCGCTGGATCAGGGAACCTAGGCCCACCAGGGGAAGGTGGATTGTCTCAGGATCAGCAGCAAAACAAGAATTCCACGTCCGGTGATTTTTTTTTGAATATAAATAGGCATGTTTATAGGTTAAGATCACCAAATGCTGTCCATCCGGTGTTATATCCATTGCCGTGGGTTGGGATCTATTCCGGCCATAGGGCTGGATGATATCTTCTATGTCGGGCCGGGGAATGGTGGAGATTTGGGCTATTTTTTTCGCAGTCACAATGCGCTGCCCCGGTGGGGGGAAAAGCGGTAGTGTATACAATTGCGGACACTTATCCCGTTTGCTCAAAAGCAGGCATTGTTCCGCCGCCACATCCACAGTAACCGCCTCACAATCCCGGGGACCATCTTCATACTGAAAATCAATCTGCCACCGGATATGGACATCTTTGGGAAAAATACCATGGGCCGTTACCACCGGTTCTTCAATAATATAGAGGGTTCGTTTTTTTCGTTTTCCCTTGTTGTCACCGGTATCGGCAATCAATAGATAGGGTGTATTCTTCCATTCAAAGGAGGCCATATCTTCCCAATCAATATTTTTTGCATTGGCCAGATGCACTTGGCCCATCCCCATCCCCTCTTTTGACAGGGCATAGATGATGGCATCATTTCCACTGTCATTGTTCACCCATAACAGATCATTTCGCCGGTGTGAAGCTGCCATTCCTGATGCTTCGTCAATTTTTTCATTGGAAATATTTCCCACAAATTCTGCTTCCCCAAATACGGCTTTATCTGAGGAGAGATGGCTCTCCCCGGCACCTGCCAGGGAAAACATGCAAAAAAAACAGACACTCCAATAAAAGAAATTCCGGAAGATACGTTGTTTTACACTAAAATTTAAGTCCATTTTAAACTTCCCAATCCTTTTTTATATGAAAGCCCCGGTAAACTAAGGTGCAATACAAAGAATAAAAACGTAGGGCAGAATCTATTTCTGTCCCATTTCTGCTCCATGTTGTGGGCAAACCAAGAGGAGGGACTTTCAATCTTCTTTGTGGATAAACCAAAGTCAGAATATGGCCCACCCGTGGCGGTTATTCATTAACCGCCCGCAACACCATATCCGGGCTACCCGACAGAGTCGCTACAATGGTACGGCCCAGAAAAAGGGGAATACCGCCCCCGGTATTTACCACCCTGTCTTCAATGTCCATGGTAACGGTTTTACGGCTGGTGCCAGCGGTGCGTCCCAGCGTCTGAACATGATCTTTAAGATATTCAACGGCCCAGGCTTCAGCCTGGCCAATACTGACGAACTGTTGATTTCCTGGCACACCTTCCACAACAAAATGGCCAAAGCTATCTGTTTTTATGGAGAGTCTTCGTTTGATCATGATATGGCTGGTGATGGCGCCCACCGCATTGGCCACATCGGCATCTTCCGGGATAATCACCTGGGCGTTGAGGCGTTTTCCCGCCTGGGGTAGAAAATAATGTACCGGTGCACCAATGCCGATGACCGGATGATTAAATTGGGCAGAGATGGCATAACGACTGTTTCCCGGGTTCACAATCTGTTTCATTAATTGTTTAAATACCGGCGTGTTTTCCATCTCATCCATGGCAAAATCCCGGGCCATCTGCTTTTTCAACAGCTCCAGGGCAAGATCTATTTCTACCTGGTTCAGAAGGATATCTATCAACTCTTTTTTGGGTTTCTTTGAGATAATAGACATGATGTTCACCATGAAATGGGCAGGATCTACATCCCATTTGGTGAATTCTCCTTTTACGTGCAGAAGATCCGTGGGGGTCAATCCGCATCGCTGGACCAGTCCGCTCTCCTCCAGCCGTTCCAGGGGAATAAATTGTACTGCCAGTAGGTTAAGATGGGGTAACAGTTCTTCCGGTGTATGGGGCCGTTTTCTAAGCAGATCATATACTTTTTGCTCACTGGGGGTGGGTTCAAAGGAAAACTGGCCTTCCATGGCCACCAGAAGGGTCTGGGAAAGCATGGAAAGTTGATGGTTTTCCATGTACTGCAAGGCACGTTTAACCCCCTGGGGATGTGCCGCATTGGCCCACACAATGGGACCCACCCGGCGGGGTCCAATGACAAACTCATCCCGGTTCCATCGAATAAGACTGTCGCCCCCCAGTCCCACCGTACGCATATCCAGGGCCTTGACATGGGTGACAAATCCCCCCACATTGGCACCGCTTTCGCACACCTCCACAAGTCCTTCACAGATATCTGCTGTGTCCGTGGTGGTGCCGCCCATGTCCACCACCACGGCCTCTTCTAAACCGGTGAGAAGCTTGGCACCAGCCACACTGGCCGCTGGGCCGGACAACACGGTTTCCACGGGACGTTCTTCGGCCATGGCAGCCGACATAAGGGTGCCATCTCCCTTGACCACCATCACCGGCGCATGGATACCCCGTTTTTTCAAAACATCACCCAGTTCCCGGAAAAATTTAATCATCCGGGGAATAATACGGGCATTGAGCACTGCTGTCTGGGCCCGGACCACAAAATTGAGTAGATCGGAAAGCTCATGACCACAGCAGGCCACCAGCCCTGTTTCCTCATTGATAATCTGTTTTACCGCCAGTTCATGGGCGGGATTCACAGCCCCGGCAAATCCGGACACGGCAAAGGCGGTGACACCCTCCTTCTCCACCATATGGCGCACCGTATTGCGGATTTCATCTTCATCCACGGGTTCAACTTCACCCCCACTGATGTTGATCTGTCCTTTTACATTACATCTTGGGGTGTGGGAAATCAGTTCATCTGCCACATGACCGCCATTGACCATGAGAATCAGGCCAGTCTTCTGCCCTTCCCCCTCCACAATGGCATTGGTGGCAAGGGTGGTGGAAACAGACACCAGCTCCACCTTGGAAAGCGCATCCGGATCAATGCCGGACAACACCTCGTCAATGCCGATGGAAAAATCCCATTTGGTGGTCAATGCCTTATTTTTATCAACAATTTTTTTATCATTAAAATCATACACAGAGGCATCTGTATAGGTTCCCCCGGCATCAATACCCAGACCATAATGAATGGAGAGCCCATTATTATCCTCATCGTCATCATACACCAGGTGACGGGGTTTCCCCCGCCCGGGAATAGCGCTGTCAGTGTCCGGTGCAGAATCAATACCATTTGCCAGGGCTGAAAAAATGGTGACATGGCCCGGCGGAATGATGACAATCTCCCCGTCGGAGATCTCCTGGGTGAGCAACCGGGTCATCAAAGAGAGGTTCCCGGGAATACGTTCATATTTCCAATTATATTTTTCCGCCATTTTTCGGGCATGTTCTGCACCTCTTCTATCTGTCCCGACACCCGTGTCAATAAAGGCGGCACGTTGATAATTGTGGTGCCAGGAACTGAAGAAATCAATGATTTTGCCCCCCCCCTCTTCTCCGTACTGATCCTTTAAGTCCTGACACCCCATGGATTGGGTTCCTACCCATACGTTCTCAGGTTCTTTTTCTTTGGGAACTTCTTTTTCCTTATACCATCCAGCAGAGATGTAAAAGGTACCCGGACATTTCTCAAATTCACGTTTATAAGCCCGATCACTGCCCATGAAAAGGGCAATACAATCATGAACCCGGGGGAAAACCAGGGGAACCCGAGGCGCACGGATGCCAATGCTACCCTTCCCACAAATCCCATATCCCACCACAATGCGACTGCACAGGGGATCTGCGGCAGATTGATCAATGGCTCCCTGGAGTCGGCGGCGAAGCTCATCCGGCGTATTGTGCAATCCACCAGGGAGAAAATTCATTTTTGCGTTGATGCCCTCTTTCCGGGCAATATGTTTTATATCCGGTGCCAGGACTCCGCACCCGATGATGTGAATTGTTTTTTCAGTTTCCATGTAATTCTCCTTGATGCGTATCTTGTACCGTACCCCTGTTCTGCTTACGTATTAAAGTTATTCGCATAAAATATACAATGGAGTGTATAACGATGGTTTCTCTACCCGTCAAGTTTTTTGTAATTGTCCCGGATATATTATAATTTGTGATCCGATCTGCCATAACAACGCATGAAAATTGATGTTGCGTTTATAAAAAGCTTTTTGGCATCCTTTATTGACGGGTTGACACTTTTTCAAAGTATTCCCTTATTCTCTGGAAATATTTTTAAAAAAGTGTCAATTATCTTTGAGGCAATGTGAAGGGCGTCACCTTTTTAATAAAAAAACTGATAAAACAGGAAATTATATGCTTAAAAATACCTTTCATCACATACCTGGCATTGGTGCAGGGACAGAATCCGGCCTGTGGAAAAAAGGAATAAACTCCTGGAAAGATATCAAGGACGATAATACCTCTGGTATCTCTGCCAAACGACTCGCCACCCTTAAACAACATGTGGATATCTCCCTGGAACATCTGAAAAATAATCACTTCAAATATTTCGAAGACCAGCTTCCCTCCAGTCTTATTTGGCGTATTTTTCCGGAGGTTCGCAGCCAGGCGGTCTATTTGGACATTGAAACCACCGGCCTTGAGGGATGGGATGAGATCACCACCATTGCCCTTTATGATGGGAAAGAGATCAAAACATTCATCAACGGCCAAAACCTGGACGCATTTCCCGGGGCCATCGCTGCCTACGGTACCGTGGTAACTTACAACGGCAAATGTTTTGATGTGCCCTTTATTGAAAATTATTTTAATATAAAAATGGATCAGGTTCACATTGACTTAAGATATATTTTAAAAAGTCTGGGATATGGTGGTGGCCTCAAAGCATGTGAAAAAAAACTGGGCATAGACCGGGACGGTCTGGATGGGGTTGATGGCTTTTTTGCCATTCAACTTTGGCAGGATTACCAGCGGCATGGCAATGAAAAAGCCCTGGAGACCTTGCTGGCATACAACATTGAAGATGTGGTGAACCTGGAAACGCTCATTGTGATGGCCTATAATAAAAAGCTTAAAGAGACCCCCTTTAGCCAAAGCCATAACATATCACTGCCAGCAGCACCGGAAATTAAATTTAAAGCAGATGCCGCCACCGTGACTCGATTAAAAAATAACAGCTATTACTGATCCAGCACCGACAGTTTCTGGATTTTTTCGGCGATCTCATCCTGGTTTAGTGGATCACAGTCAATGGTAATTTCTGCATATTTCTCATAAAGGACCTGGCGCTCTTCAAAGAGATCCATAAAAGTTTGGGAGGGTGCTTTGGCAATACCCCGGGTTTCATAGTTGTGTATTCTTCGCTTTAACTCATCAACGGTGACCTTTAAAAACACAATTTGTGATATGTTCTGGAGCAGGGTCATAGCCTTATGGCTGTATGGAACGCTGCCCCCCGTGGCAATGACCTGCTTTTGAATATTTAACTTTAAAATTTCTTTTTCTTCAATATGCCTTAAATTCCAATGGTCACTCTCATCGATGATCTGTTGCAGGGACTTTTGCTGGTTGATCTGGATTAATATGTCTGTATCGAAAAAGCCAAAGGTCATATTTTTGGCCAGAATTATACCCACGGTGCTTTTTCCTGCTCCGGGCATGCCAATCAGTGTAATGTTGGATTTCATTTTTTTCCTTGATTTTAAGGGCAAAAAGTAAACGGTTATGTGGAATTTCAGGATTTTTTGTACACGGTGTCAAGGAGATAATGTGTCTGACGCCATCTGGATAATCCCTGGTTATCCAACGCGAACTAAAGTGAAAACAAAATTTTAGTGTTATAAAATGTGTTGAAATGATTGCCATTTTAGATAATAAAATAAAGCGTTTATACCAAGATTGGCTTTTTGGTATTTTTGAGTTTAGCGCCTTGAAATGATTAATATTTTTAAAATACTTTTCAACACCCCTTTATACTACTGGTCAATTGAAATGGTGCTAATGTTGACCCGTAAGTTGTTATTTTTTAAGATATAAACTTAGATAGATAGTA
>Ga0307987_1001886_pt1 | contig 11259 bp, 12 predicted proteins | sample EllFjometagen181_FD_203157 | JGI IMG/M metagenome (GOLD analysis project Ga0307987, IMG submission 203157) | Marine microbial communities from Ellis Fjord, Antarctic Ocean - #181 | ecosystem: Environmental > Aquatic > Marine > Unclassified | place: Southern Ocean | collected 2014-10-08 | reverse complement strand
ATTTGTGATTTAACTACTAAAGTTAAAGAAAATCAGATATTAGAAAAATTAGGTTAGTATCGTTTAATATTATCTGTTCTAGCTATTAACAGTTAGAACAGATAATAAATAATATTGATTTGTGATAGATGGATTAGATAGCTAATCTCAATTCTCTATCTCTAAATTCGTAATCGAAACTGTATTTATTCAAATTTTCATAATCATTAGAGTAATCAGAAGAAATATTTTTTAAAGTTCTTCTTAAAATAACCATTCCATCTTTTTCACCTTTCATATTTTCATAACAAAATTGGCTAATTCCTATCAGCATAATTCTATTTAGATTTTTCATAGTAGTGGTTAGTTTGATATGATCTAAGATAATCTGATATTTCTTTTTGTTCTTTTTAAGTTTTCTCATGTAAGTGAAAAAGTTTCTGTCTTTATCAAATACATCAGCAGGGTTTTCAACTCCTTTCCTTATATGTTTATCAATATCTTGAACCATATCTTGATATCTAATAGTTCCATCATCATTCAAGTAAAATTGTTCAAACCCTAAACCACCGCCTCTACGTTTGAGTCTACTCTGATATTTCTGCCAACTCTTATGTTGTTTATAGGTACGGAATTTATGACGCATAGCGTAGATAGGTATAGTCATAAATTTCTTTGTAGAATCGCCAGGTAATAAATTGGTATGAAACCACATCCTTTTATAATTTTTCTTAAATTCATTTATTTTTAGGATAGAGTTTTTAAAGTAACACAGGGGTATACTCACATTGTTGGGGTTTAACTTTATATCATTCAAGAATCGTTGAGTTGGGGAAATATCATTATAATAATTCTCATCATAGATAATTTTATTATCTTCCATTCTAACTGCCAATAATCCTTTTTTGCTCTCATAACCTCGCATTTTAGTAGTTAGATTATTTGTTGTGTTGTTGTACATATAATCAGCTGAACCATGGAAAACCGACCAATTACACATATTCTTAACTTCAAATTCTAGTAAACCGCTCACCTTCTCATATATGTAATCTCCTTTCCAATCAGTTATAGCGATACCTTTATCATCAGTTTTTATTTTATCGAATTCGCCATTGAATAAATCAACTTTAGGAAATTGTGATTTGATATGATCTAAAACTAGTTGATTAACAGTTTTTAGAAATGAATTTAATCCGTCGAGTTCATTATCTAGTAATTTACCAGCTTCTTTAGTTTTTACGTTCTTCTCGCCTAATTCATTTTTTAGTTTAAAGTAATTTTCTTCTAAAGGTTTTACTTTGTCATAGTCGAATTTATATAAGATTCCATCGCATAGCCAGCCTTTACCTTTTACATAATCAATTTTTTTACCATCTTTGGTAATAGGTTTATAATTCCATTTTTTATAACGATTTAATTCTCTTTTGTTTTTCGCATAAGCTCTAACTAATATTGAAGCATCGAGTTTTTTTCCGAATTTATGTAATACTTCATTCAATTCAAATACACCCCCATCAGTTATTGTTTGGGTTATATCAAGAGCTTTTTCAGTACACCACATAGCACAACGACACATAGCGGTTATATTAGAAGCAAAAATAACATTGCTTATCTTAAAGTGTCTAGAAACAGCATCACCATATACAGTATTGCCTATGAGCTTGAATAGATAAGATAAAGAGTAATTAGTTTTCTTGTTCTTACGCCTCAGTTGTATTATTTCGGTCATCATCAATTTACCGAAATTAGTCGAATACCAATAATGAGAAAGTTCGCCGTCTTCGTTATCTATCCATGAATGAGGCATAACATCGGTAAATCTACCATTATCTTTTGCATTATGTTTTTCCTGTTTATCTTTCAGTTCCTGAATATTTTCGCATTCAAAATCTTTTGGATAATAGATTGCGCTAATAAGAGTCGTTTTGTCTAAAAATTCTTCTCGTTGATCTTTCGGCCAACTCTCTAATATTATATTTAAGTCGTCCCAACTAATAGGGGAGTTATGTAAATCGGTAGTATAAATAGCTGTTTCCATATTATCTGTATTAACAGAATAATCCATTTTTGTGATGTTGCCGTCTCTATCGTATGCAGCAGCTTTAGCAAATCTAAGATTAGGAAAGGAAACTAATAAATCTTGTTCATGTTCCAACAATTCTTTAGTCTCTACGATTAGTTTAAATCCTCGCTTCAATATTTTTTTACTGTAACGTTTTAGAAATTGTCTAAGTGTTACTTTGTGTTTCTTAAAGCTCTGAACAACAGGACAACCAAAATAGAATGATAACGTTGAAGCTACAGAAGTATATGCGCTTGATATATCAATATCGCAAAGTGTGTAATTGCTTGTAGCTAGTAAGACTTGTTTATTTAAGAAACAGCGACCACCAGCAACTTTTGCGCCTGTGTGTTTTTTACGAATGCGGTTTTCATCTTTTTTAGCTCCCACCTCATTAGTATAATTACCAATATTTTTAGGACTTCCATATATGGTGAACTCATATAAATCTTTTAGCGATTTCTTATTTCTATCTGCATAACCTAAATGGTTAAGTAAAATAGCTTCACTCAAATCATTAACAGTTGTGCCTATAGTTGGTTTAGGTGCTAAATACATGTGAGGTATTTCTAATACTTCATATACTTTTTCAAAGAGTTTACTAAAATTCTTATAAACCTCATAAACAGATAAATCGCCAAGAGCATATCTTTTCCATTTCTCAGGATGTTTTAACAATCCATATAACATATTGGATTTATAATCATCCATAAGGTTTTTTGCATCAGTTCCCATTTCAAGATTTTTTAAATTATCACCAAATGAAATATTTCCTTGTAACGCCCCTGTATCCGCAAAATCTATAGCTAATTTGTATGTAATTCCATTTATAACTATTAGCCAATTAGGAAAGAATTTTTTAAGCATCCCAGTTGATACTCTTCTATTCATTTGAATTTTATTTTTACGAATACCCCTAATAATATCATCTAGTAGTTCGCCTTCAAATATCTTACATAATTCAGCTAATAAGAAGAAAGCATATATAGTTATGGTGCAAGTTGGTACTTCACTATTATCGTCATTCTTACCGAAATTCTTATGAAAATCTTTTCTCGATAATTCAGGATTTTTTCTAAGTATTTCAACATTCATACCTTTTTGTTTTAGATAATCCAATCCGTGAAATTCTTCTCCATAAAATAATTCATTTTTACCAACATATTCAGTTACAAGAGGTTCAATTTTAGGATTAAAAAATATTATAGGATCGTCATACATACAATGTTTAAATTGCGTGCTTATCATTTGATTACGGGATGATTTACCACTTTCTAATTCTTTTAAAAGTTCGATCGGTAATTCTTTAACAAGTCCTGATGCTATATCTTCAAGATTGATTTGTCTTAGATAACCTACACATTGTGCGGTTTTATGAGTTAAAAAAGTTTGTTGTCTTAGATATTGTGTTTTAAACTTATCGTCATTTTTTGCTAGTTGCTCATAAGTGATTTTGTTTAACATACCTACATAATCAGTAAATTCACAATCTGCATTTAAAGGTAAAATTATATTATCTCCTCGTTCTATTTTTTTGTTTTCTGCTCCATCAGGAATCAAATATTTAGCGTTTTTAGTAGTATAATCTTTCAAAAAAATCTGATTTCCATCTTTGTCTTGCAACAAATGATTGATAATCTCATTTTGTTTTTTAACTTTTTTAGATTGTTTCTTAGGTTTTTTTACAACAGGAAAATTAATGATTTTAACGTCATTTTTAGTCATTTGAAACCTCATTATTTGAAGTTTGCTCGACTTGCTTATTTTTAGTTATTATCCAATCCCATAAAGTTAATTGTACAGGTTGTGCAATCTCTTTTTCCTTATGGTATTCAAGAAGATTTAGTGGTTTATTTATTATTAAATTATTATCGTGTTTTTTCATTTTTTATTACCTCTTTAAATGAACATTTAAAGAAGCAACGAAATCAGATAAACAAGAACATCAAACTAAACAAACAAATAATGATTGTTTGTATTTTTTTTTATTAGTTTGATTAGACAATAAAAACAGGTATAACATGAGATCAGAAACAAAATATTTGAGTCTGTTCTTGGTTTTGTTTTTGTATTGTGTTTGATGTATTATTAAATTTCTCGGTCTAATAGTACAGTTCTCGTAGGTTAGTTTCATTACTCCTATTATTTATTGTTAAATTAGTTCTATAACTTAAATGTTGTAGAACTTTTTTAATATATACTCTTTTCGTGTTGGTACAAGTAAAATTAGACGTGATAGAAGCAATCTTAGACGTTTATTTGTATAATCTCTAATTCCTACATTAGTATCAATAATAAACGCTCCTGCGTTCTATAATAGGGGTTATTTTCTAGTTGTTCTATTCGTTGTTTGTTGCTAGTCTTTGGATACGGTGTTTCAAAACACTCTTAAAATTCTAAACCTAGTTATGCTAGGGGTCGGCAATTATAAGTACCTCTGGTATGAAATATTGCTGAGGTCGTTTTAAGGACTTTTTGAAACCCCTAGTGCCAACAATTAACTAGGAGTTTTCTTATGAACAATAAACATATTCCACAAACAGAATTACAAAAATTAGCTTCAAATACGATTAGGTCAATATCACCACACAGTCTAGGTCAATGGGTTAAATCCCAAACTAACAACGAATATATAATTATCAATAGAATGTTCGTTAAAAACCTTATGGACGGAGTGGTTGCAACTCAAGATAAGAATTTTAATAAGGCTATTGCTAGCAAGTGGAATTTTGACGATATGATGATTTGGTTATAAAACAAAATCAGAGTTCACGCCTTGCAAAAACACATCTATTTCTTGATCCATAATAATATCAACATTTTCATTATGTTCAAAAGCAGATAATAGTTTTTGATGCAAAGCATTATCTGTTTTAAAATCTTCGACCTTTTTATTAAAAGAATCAACTTTTGGCTGTATAAGAGCTTCCTTTTTTTCTAAAAAAGATTTATCTAGAGCTATTTTTTCTTTTAACTTTATCTCTAATGATTTTTGAATTTGAACAAGACCAGCTTGTAATTCTGAGTTTTTATTACCTTTAGAAGATTCTATTTCTGAGTCTATCTGTGATTTTAACTGATTAATTTTATTATTAGCCTCAGACTGTTTTTTTGATCTAAAATTCTCAATCTCACTATTTTTATTAGCTATAATATCGTTATTATCAATAGTATAAGAATGATCCATACTAGGTTTTTGATAATTTTTTCTAGCGTTCCATTCAGAATCAGCCTCAGACCGTTTTTGATTTACCATAGCATCAACTTCACTTTGTATTTGTTTGGATATAATGGTACTTTTAGTATCAAATTCGGATTGTTTTTGTTTCATTATATTATCAAAATTGCTTTGGCTTTCTTTTTGTAACAATTTAATTTTTTGATCGTATTCACTTTGACTTTTCTTCTGTAAGTCATTCTCTTCTTGTACTAAAGATTTAGCTTTTTCATTTAATGCGCCTTTGTATTTATCAATTAGTAGTAAAAAACTATCTTTAAAAGATAAAATTCTAGCTTCAAGGAAGCTAACAAGTTTTTTAGTGTTTTCAGCGGTTTTTTGTATACCTAACAATATCTTTTTGTCGATTTCTTCTTTTTTTATCAGACTGTTTTGTTCTTGCTGAGCAAGTTTTTCTGATGATATTATTATCATCTGGTTCATACTTTGTATTAATAATAAAGTCTCATTAGATATTTCTTTAATAACAGGTTTATTATGTATAGGTAGCTGTACATCATTCACTGAAACATTAAATCGAGGTAAGATTATAACACTTGCTTCTCCTAATGCCGAACCTATAGATGGATCTACAATGGTTATTTTACTAACATCTATGTTAAGAGATGCAGCTAATGCTTCTTTACTCACAGCTGTTATATCATTAAAGAACCCCTTTGTGTATTTATCAGAACTACCATATTTTAATAAAACTTTTTTACTTGCCCACGTATCCATATTAGTTAATTCTTCAGAGCTATAAACACTGGTGAAGTATAAAGGTAATTTAGCAGCATGATAAACGTCTTGCACAAAATCTGTACAATCAGAAACTCCTATAATAAAATTACCCTCTTGATCTTCTCCAGTTTTTTTACTTAGAGCATATTCAAATGCATTTTTAAATTGATCGTCGGTAAGAACAATCTTTTTAACGGTAATAAAATCTTTGTTTTTCTCAACAGAGAATTTTTGAATTCTCTTATGTAACCACTCTTCATCTATGGTTAATATTTCACTTTCACCATATATTTGTTTTTTCAGATCCTCACTTTTTGGATTTTTACCAAAAATAGCTTCAACACCTTCCGTCTCTAACCCTATGTAATAATGCCCTGGAGAAGCACCCTCCTGCCATTCATTTGTTTTTTCATTTTTCTCTAGGGTAATTGAGCGATGGTAAATATTAAAAAAATGTTGTGGGATTTTCTGTACAATAATATCTTTTTCTTTCATAGAATTAACCTCAAATTAAATTTAAATATCTTTACGTTCTACTAGTATATCAATAGTGTCCTTGTCTCCAGTAAATATTCCAGTTTTATCTATAATAATCAAAACATATTTTTTTTTGTATAATGAATGATAATATCGTGTAGGCAATCCATTGAAGTAACTATCCTTATTATCACAAGAAAATATTTTTCTCGAATTTTCAATCCAATCTTGTAGATTTTTTTTGGTATTTTTGTAAGTAGTAAAATAATCGCCTGTAAATAAATACCTTGTTCTGTAAACTATAGTATCTTCTTCGCTAATTTCATCAATAGTTTTTATATAATCACAAGGACGTTCAACAATTTTGATTATACTTCTTAATAATTCAGGCTCTTGCAAAACATAATCAGGAACAACAATATTCATCATTTCGCATGTTAAAAAATGATTGCATAGTTTTTTAAAGATTATCTTGTTTGGTTTTACAGGATATACAGTACTAGCACATAAAGATTCACTATGATAAACTTCTTCTTTTGTAGGCATACTATCCACTAAATTTTTTTTATCTTCAATAAAATTTATATCTAAATCTATTGAATGATGAGGTAATGAAAACCATTTTTCTTTAGAGAATTTTATAATATCAGGATGGTTGTTTTTGTACTGTGACTCATTCTGATATGGAATATTTATAACAGAATTGACCATACCTAATAAACGAACACTCGAACTATCAAGTCCATTAGTTAAAGTATACAAAAATTTATAACTTATTGAATTAAAGTTTAATAAAAACACAGCTATCAAAAAGAATATAAAAGTCTTTTTCTTGCGTATAGATACATAAGAATAAATTTTTTTTATCTTCTTTTTAAGAATACTTACTAAAAAATTGTATGTCATTATCTTGTTTTTTTGTATTAATACAGCTAACCCTTATTAGCCTTAATCCCAGTTTTCTTAACAATCTTTCGTATATGAACAATCTCTTTGTAGATGTTCTTAAATTTCCCAATCAGGTGAATAGTATCAGATAAGTTATTAAGATAATCAATTTTGATATGTGGTGTATATTTCAGTATCTCCCTAGTAGTCCGCAAATTCTTAATACGCCCATCAATCTTAGCTTTCATCGAACTAAATTTTAGCGATAAATCTAAACTATCAATATCTACATTTTCTATAGAAGTTATACGTTCTAGCCATTTTAGATCACTATTAAATATAACTTCATTATCTTGTATTTGTTTAACTACAACAGCTTCACTTTTAGTATTAATTATCATGTATTTTTTACATTAGGGTTATTACAAAACGGATTTAGATAAACCACCATTATTTCTGATATCTCGGAGTTTAAAGAACATTGCTAGAGTCTTCTCGAATTTTTTATCTAAATGGTTTTCATATCGAATATATTTATCCATAGTTTTATCAGGTAAGAAAGTACTGCCTAAAACCTGATCTTTCACTTTGTCTTTATTCTCGAGTTCATAAATCTTTTTCTGATATTTGTTCTGAAGACCATTCACCCATTCCAATAAATCCACAGTAGTTGCTGAGTATGTGCTATCATCACCATCATCAACCCATGCATCTTCCCATTCATCTTGATGTTCAATATGCAACCTAGAAATACCTTTCTCGTACTCTTCAGTTTCTGTTAAAGTTTCTATCGTTTTATCGCAACAAGTTAAATATTCTTTGAGATTAGATAATTCTAATTTAGCTTCATCATTACTAATAACAACAGCTTTTTTAACATTAAAAGATCCAACACTATGTTCTTCTTTAAGCAATGCTTCTTCAACTTTATATTTTGCACAATAACCATTCACATTATCATTTAATTCTTTTTGCAAACTAGCTTTTTCAGCATATTTAAGACGTATCTTACACCACATTATATTCGCTAATTCTACGACTAAATGTCTTTCAGTTACATTATTAGGTTGGTATTCTTTTATTAAATCTTTCAGTAGATTATCGTAATCGTTTTTATTCTCCCAGTGCATCACAGTATGTTTTGCAAATATACCAAACTTTGTAGCATTATATTTAGAAGCTTGATAATTATTATTACTAGCAGGAGGAGATTTTTTACTATTATTCTTAACGAGTTTCATATTATTAGCCATCTCTTTTAAAACACCTTTTCACTATTAAAATCATCATCATCAATTTTCAACTGACTATTTTCAGCTTTCATTTTTAAATACAAATCAGAAATAATTTTTAACGAACTTATCAAGTCTGATGGGTATGTACTAGCTAGGTCGTCTTGTTTAGACGAAACTTGTTCTTTGATATCTACGATATAAGAAAGCATTAATTGTTGTAACTGCTCTTGTATCAATATATTAGTTTTTCTCGAAACATCTCGAAGCTTGCTAACATCTAAATCTTTCAATAATTTAGCAGCTTTTTCATCTATGGTTTTAGTCATGTTACGTCTTTCCTCTTCTTTTTGATTATCCCATGAAACTCATTATAACTTTTTAGGTGTTCGCCTGTTATTTCTATATATCGTCTTCTAGTGCGATCTAAGAACATCAAACTGACATCAAGATCAAACTGTCTTTTTACGTTAGCTTTTATCTTTATAGGAGATTCACCTTTTTTGATGCGTTCAACAACAAAATCTTTTATATGCGGTTGTACATACGCTTTATAATTGGTGGTTTGTTCGAATATACTCATTTTGTACCTTAATTTTTATTAGTTGAATTAACCGCTTTTAAGCGTGCGTAGTGAGCCTTTAAGTTATGGCTATCGTCTAATTCTTGTTCAACATGATGAGCCTCTATTAATGCGCTACGACGTTCTAAACATCTAGCAATTACCACTTTGCTTGTAGTGACTTCTATTTTACCATCTTCTTTAGTTTTATTGATAAATTCTAGGAATGAAGATTTGCTAATAAATATCTTATGGTTCTTATTGGTAGCTGTTTCATTATGCTTAAACATCAAATCAAGTAATGAGTCTGCTCTCTTGTCTGCGGCTCTACCTGAATTAATTTTACTCTCATCAATTGTAGAGTCATTACTATTAGAATTAACCACACTTACAGCACAACGAAGTACAGCATTTTTTATTTTCTTCTTGTAGGTAATAGGTGCAGTACGTAAGGCTTGATTAATAATAACTGTATCTGTTTCTGCAAGTTCTACGTTGAAATGCTTGTAACTCTCAAGCAATACCTTTGCAAACTCGGTATGCGTAATATTATGATTTTTAGCTAACTGTTCATACTCGCTTTTAAATTCAGCAGTAACTCCAGTTAGAGAAAGTCCTAAACGTTTTGGTTTCTTTAGTTTTTCTATAGTCATAATGTAAATACCATTTAATATATTGCTATACAACCCAGTATACATAATTTAAAGTAGGAGGTCAAGTTTATTCAACCCCTCCTTCATATTTTTTATTGTTTATTCGTACTGGGTAGGCAAAAATCTATATATGAACCACAAGTAACTACGTCATCTTCACTATGTCCAAGTACTTTAGAAAAGTAGGAGTTCATGGAAACTGTAACGTAACCATCTGTAACTTGTTTAATTGCTGCGTCAAAAGATAGAAGTGCATATATAGCTCTCAGGTTCTTTAGTTGAATTACTCCCTCGATGAGTCCAGCAAAGTGTTTTTTAACTCTAGCACCAAGCTCACTAGAAGCTATACCATTGAATAATAGAGCCTCGCCCACGAATTGTGGTTTTGCTTCTCTAATACTGACAAGCGTTTTAGCTATAGGTTCGTAGTCGTGTAACAATGGTATTTCATAAGGTATTACTCCTATTCTATCCTTGACCTTTAGTTGTCCAGTAAATGAAGCTAAACGATTATTACTACCAACAGGGGAAAGAACTGCACTAGTGGCTATTTCAGCAGGTCTACGTCCAGTTAAAGCGCATAGTCCTATAATTCTATCATAGATAGAGACAGCATCTAATAAACCAATAGAAACCTCTATATATTTCTCAACATCATATATTTTGCGCAAGTTACGCTGTCCTTGACTAATTTCCACACAATGAGCTTTTTTAAACTCAGCTTGTTGTTTTTTACTTAGGGTTAGTATTGAGAGTAGGAGAGCAAGCAAAGGTTGATTTTCAATCAACTTGCTGGGTTTTATGTTTTCCTTTAAATAATTTCTATAAATAGTAAAGTAACGTTTAAGACTCGCAGTACTTCCACATACTTCATTTAAGTATTTAGCTTCTAATTTAGTTCTTTTGGTTATTTCTTTTACAGAATAACATTTTCTGATTGAATCATAAAAACTCTTGGTTTGGTTGATACTCATAATATATTTTTTTTTAATATTCACGATCTTTAATATCAAAATCCTTGAAATCAAGAATCAATTGATGCGATCCAACATCTATATCCATAGCTTCATGTCCACATTGCCAAATTAATAATCCTAAATCAGGATGTTCTATTTTACATTCGTACGTAGAAGCATACATAGGATTAATTTCATCGTAGTGAATACACTCCCAATCAATTAACTCGCTACCATCAATATCATATATTTTATTAGTAGTAGAATGTTTAATTTGAGCAATACCCTTACATTCAACAAGTTCTGTATCAACAAATCCACCCATATTTATTAAACTCCACCTTAAATTATTCAATTAACATCACGTAATCTACAACATACAAATTACACCTTACATTTTACATCATTCAATATACAAAGTCAATAGATAAAATACTGATAAATTTAATCGTTTTGTTAGTCAAAATTAGCACCTAAAAGACCACCAAAATA